>Ga0007870_1000261_pt1 | contig 19211 bp, 13 predicted proteins | sample CryBogCBH04Jul08_FD_71207 | JGI IMG/M metagenome (GOLD analysis project Ga0007870, IMG submission 71207) | Freshwater microbial communities from Crystal Bog, Wisconsin, USA - CBH04Jul08 | ecosystem: Environmental > Aquatic > Freshwater > Lake | place: Crystal Bog, Wisconsin, USA | collected...
CGTTTCTGATACCGGTATAGGTTATCAAGCCGCTCGCATTAAGCATTACCTTGTATTCAGGGCACCGGCCATAACATGCGCCATGCCTGAGGCCTGCAGCAACAAGCTTTTTGATACCATTTTTTGCTGAGGCTGCTTTTTTGTGTGCCATTGTATGGCACGACAGCAGACTAATAAGAATGAGCGTAATAAAAATACCCAAAAATCTGCTTTGTTCAGAAATCCATTTCATAATTCAAATATTTTATACCCCTGATGTTGTGTTTGATGCAAGTGGATAAAGTTACGGCAGGGCTTTAAATGAAAAGGATAAAATTTTTGGACCGTTACGGCTTTGGAGCAAACAATGAAGGTCGCGAATACCGCCAGGTCCCGCGAAAAGACAGAGACCCGGCGGGTACCGGATTAAGAAATAATTTTTTTGAAAAGCTTCAAAAATTATTTTCAATACAGAAAGGTTTTTTGTAATTTTGATTGTGGGTAATCAAAGTCGTTTATCTGATTTTATTATTGATAAACTTACTAATTCAATAGAGAATGTTGAAACCGGTGAGGTTTTCAAAACTGAAATAACCCGTATCGCGTTGGCAAATTCAAAAGAGATTGTAAAGACACGTTAGCAGTTTGATTGGAAAATGGAAATTTGTGATGAAAACAAACAAGTATATAAATTAACGACAGTAGATAATAGTAATATAATACAGGGGCTTGCAAGTATAGAAGACAAAGGCGATCATATTTTTCTTCATCTTTTGGAAAGCGCCAAATTCAACAAAGGAAAAAGTAAGATTTATCTGGGCGTACCTGGAAATCTCGTGGCTTTCGCGTGTCAGCTATCATTTGATAAAGGGTACAAAGGTTTCGTAGCTTTTGACGCTAAAACGGTTCTGATTGAACATTATAGAGAAACACTTGGAGCAATTCACATGGGTGGTCAGAGAATGTATATCAATGATAAAGGAGCAAAAGCGCTGATCGAAAAATACTTTAAACAATCAAATTGACATGAAACTAAAAAAAGAGCCGGTTGACATTGATTTTATTATAGAATCAAAGCCGTGGTCGGATGCTGAGTTAGAAGAATTGCGTATTATCATGAAGAAAGCAAATATTGATGTTGAGAAAAGCACAAAACGCAGGGAGAAAAGAGCCGCGGTGGCTAAAAGGGGAGATTGGCAATCGGATTTTGGGAGTGTAGCATGATATTTAGTCATGTATTTTCTGGTGATGTCGTGATTACCGTCGGGTTCAGCGAAAAAGCGGAGACCCAACGGGAACTACAAATGAGCTCTGAGATTACAAATAAATTATTTCTTATTCGTCAATTCTGCATAAAGCACCTTGATCAGGCCGTCGGAAAGGCCCACTTTGGGCACGATGATTTCGTTGGCCATAGCCCATCGCATAATGGATATATAGATCTGCAAGGCCGGCACAATGACATCGGCGCGGTCGTCGCGAAAATGATAAATGTGCTTCCGGTCTTCTATCGATGTATTGCTCAGCTCTTTGTGGTAGTCCCTTAGCAATTCCAGATTCAAAGGCTTGCCGTCCTTTCTTTTGGATATAGAGAAAATCTTATTGATATTGCCGCCTGTACCGATGGCCTCCATCGGGAAATAATCGCGGGTATAAGTCTTGATAAACCACTTCATATGGTCCCACTGTTCATCCGTTACAGACCCCTGCAGCAGCCTTATCGTGCCGATATTGAATGATTCTTTGAATATGATATGATTGTCGGCAAACAAAGTGACCTCGGTACTACCGCCGCCAACATCTATATATAAATACGACTTATTTTCGGCCAGATGCTCGGCAATATGAGTTTCATACAGAATGTTGGCCTCTTCCTGCCCGCTTATGATGCTTACCTGTATGCCGGTTTCCTCATAAATTTCTTTCAATATCTGCTGTCCGTTGGCGGCATCCCTCATAGCCGATGTGGCGCAGGCTTTGAAAGCCTCTACATCATAAACCTCCATCAGCCCCTTATATACTTTTATGGTTGCCAGAAGTTTTTTCTTCTTTTCGTCTGATAAGAAACCGGTATTAAAAACATCGAAACCCAGCCGTAGCGGGATACGGAGCAGCGATAGTTTGGTGTAATCAATTTGTCCGTCTTTGTACTCGGCCACTTCATTAATCAGAAGCCGGGCAGCGTTCGATCCGATATCTATTGCAGCGAGAATCACAATGTATATTGTTTGTTTCGCAGATAATTATAAATGGCGACTTGAGCTCTCACCTCCGGTTCGTTTTCATCTCTTGCCACATACGTGTTCGTCTGTTCGTCGTCAAAAATACGACCCTTTACGTTTTCAGACAGCTGAATGTTTAAAATGTCGGTAAGTTCCTGCTGAATCTCGTTATTATACACCTGGCAGGACACCTCAATCCGATGATCCAGATTCCTCACCATCCAGTCTGCCGAAGAAATGAACACTTTTTTGTCGTTACCGCTACCGAAGATAAAGACCCGGGCATGTTCCAGATACTCATCAATGATGCTTATTGCATTCAGATTTCCTTTTAGTGATTTCTGCTGGGTGTAGGCGCAGCATATCCCCCGCACCACTGCCCTGATTTTTACGCCAGACCTTGCGGCAGCATACAGTTTATCTATAAGATGAATGTCTACCAGACTGTTCATTTTGAGTGTTATGGACGCTGGTTTTTTCTTTTTAGCAAGTACTATTTGTTCCTGTACCATGCCCAGAAAGTATTCGCGCATGTTGTTGGGCGCTACCGGAGTTACTTTGCAGTTCATCATGAACCGGCTGTTTTTCTGACGGTCTTCCAGAAAATCGAAAACCTTGTTTACATCGCCCAGTATACGGCGGTCGGCTGTTATCAGGCAGTGGTCGCTGTAGAACCTGGCCGTGTTTTCGTTCAGATTGCCGGTAGATACAAAACCGTAATATTTTGTTTTGTTAAATTCTCTTTTCTTAATCACGCATATTTTTGCGTGTACTTTTTGATTGCTCAACCCGTGTACCACCTTCACACCTTCTTCTTCCAGATAAGACTTCCAGTGCATGTTCGCTTCTTCGTCAAACCGTGCCCTGAGTTCCAGCACCACCATCACCGATTTACCATTGCGCACGGCGTTGATCAGGGCGTTAATAATTTTAGAATTTTTGGCAAGGCGATAGCAAGTGATCCGGATACTCAAAACATAGGGGTCGATCGCGGCCTCACGCAGCAGGTCTATCACCGGATCGAACGAATGATAGGGAAGATGCAGCATTACATCCCGCTTTTCAAGTACATCCATTATCCGGCAGGGCTGGTGCAACAGCGGGTGTACAAATGGTTGTTGCCGTGGCTGGAGGTCGTGAAATATCTGGTGTGGAAAGTCTATAAAGTCTTTGAAGTTATGTATCCGTCCGCCAGGTATAAGATTGTCGCCTTTTGTCAGGCTCAGCCTCTTGATCAGGTATTTCAGCAAAAGTGGGTCTATTGTTCTATCGTAAACAAAACGTGTGGCGCGGCCTTTTTTCCTGGCTTTCAGACCCCGGGTTATCTCATCTATAATGTTGGTATGCAAATCGTTGTTGTCTAGCTCAAGTTCAGCATCGCGGGTCACTTTTATGATGAACCCCATAAACTTATCGAACCCGAAAGGAGCAAATAAGGCAGGGAGATTGAGACGGATAATGTCTTCAAGTAAAATGATATCTGTTTCGCCGTGTTGAGACGGTACAATCACAAACCGGGGTAGTACTTTGGTAGGTATCTCGATCAGTGCAAACCGGTGCATCATTGCTTCGCGCGAATTGCCCAGCACACAGGCCATATAAATGGCTTTGTCCCTGAGGATGGGCATTGTCGGGATGCTCTCGATCATCAGAGGAATGATTTCCGTGCGGATTTTAGACTCGAACAAAGTTGTAACATATTCTTTCTGATGATCGGATAATTGGGTTTCTGTCTTGATGTGTATTTTCGACTCAGCCAGAACTTCCATCAACTCAGCATAGGTCCGGTCGAAATCAGTCTGCAATTCTATCACGCGCTGCTGGATATTCTTTAATATTTTCTCGGGATTAGTTTCCAGATGCATTTTTGCCTCTTTACCCAAAGCCACCATTTTCTTCAGCGCAGCAACGCGCACTCTGAAAAACTCATCCAGGTTATTGGAAAAAATGCCCATAAAACGCAACCGGTCGTAGATGTGATTGCTTTTATCCTGAGCCTCCTGAAGTACACGCTCGTTGAATGCGAGCCAGCTTAGATCGCGCACGATCGTCTTTTTAGTAGAATTCGGCATTCTGTAAATTTAGTATAAGTTTTCATTATTGGCATAATCCAGATGGCAAAAGTTGCTCATCAGCGGTGCTTTTTGCAGCAATCAGGACGCAAAAGCACTTAAAACAGGCTTTGCGACAAATAAATTTGGCACGGTTCTAATTGAAGCTTCTTAATGATACAGACAAAGTAGCCACGACTTTTAAGTCGTGGTAAGGTAAATAATATATAGGCTTCAGCCGAAATTACACACCGCAAAAAGGTGCGGCTGAAGCCTCCGGATCGCTTAGCTAACCACGACTTAAAAGTCGTGACTACTAAAAAGGCAATACCTGCGAAATCCTAATCAGAATTGCGCCATAAATTTGCACCACAAAGGGCTGCAGTCGTGTGCGGTAACAAAGATAAATAACCCTATCCTTAACACACAGATCGACCCACTATTCGTACTTTTGACTACGAAAACTTCAAAAAATCATTCTTTATGATCGCATTCATCGGTATGGGGTTGCTGGGCTCCAATTTTGTAAAGGCGATGCTCCGTCGCGGAGAAAAAGTAAATGTCTGGAACCGCACCCACGAAAAAGCACAAGCTCTTGAGGAATATGGCGCGACTTCTTACAACGATATACAAGATGCCGTTAGAGGCGCTGAGCGTGTACATCTGACGCTGAAAGATGATGCCGTTGTCAACGACATACTTGCCCAAATGGAAGCTGCGCTCATGCCCGGTTGTCTCATTATAGATCATACGACTACCACAGCTCAGGGGGCTGCCGAAAGAACTGAGTTGTGGAAGACCAAAGGCTTTACCTATGTACATGCGCCGGTATTTATGGGGCCGCAGAATGCGCTGGAAAGTACAGGCGTAATGCTGATATCCGGTGCGCCTGAAGTGGTAGCTTTGGTGGAACCAATCATCACGCCAATGACAGGCAAGGTGGTGAACTTTGGGACAAAAAACAATACCGCCGCAGGTATGAAGCTGATAGGCAATCTGTTCCTGATCACAATGACAGCAGGCCTGGTGGATGCACTGTTACTATCGAAAGCGCTTGGTATAGATGTAGAAACCGTGAATGCGCTATTCAGCTCATGGAACCCTGCCGGAATGCTGGGAGCAAGATTAGCCAAAATAACCAATGAGACCTTCAATCAGCCCACCTGGGAGCTGAATATGGCCCGCAAAGATGCCCGCCTGATGATGGAAGAAGCCCAACATGGCGATGTTCTACTGAAAATGATACCCGCCATAGCCGCCGAGATGGACCAATGGATAGCAAAAGGATTCGGCAATGCCGACTGGACGGTGATAGGCAAGGATTCGTTTTTGAAGTAATGCATTTGACTTGTTTTGCATTTTTTATCAATTTTTTTTGTGCCAACACAATAATGCGCAAACCGTTGCGTTATGCCAATTTATTCCAACGCCATGTTATCAGGTATTGAGTCTGGCTGTTTTCCTGCTGACTTGATGCCTTTTTTTATGTAATGCGGATACGTGCCGGTATTACCTCGATTATTGTATAAACAGTACATTTATGTGCTGAACAGGCGCTGGAAAAAGGATTTTTGTTTGGAATGAAGCTTTCTGTAATAATTATCAACTACAATGTCAAGTACTTTCTCGAGGTTTGCCTGCATTCTGTGCAACGGGCTGCCACGGGTGTTGATGCGGAAATAATTGTAGTAGACAATAACTCGGAAGATGAAAGCTGCCAGATGGTGAAGGAACGCTTCCCGGAAGTGATACTCATTGAGAACCCCGATAACAAAGGGTTTTCTAAAGCTAACAATCAGGGTGTGGCTATTGCCAGGGGTGAGTACATCTTGTTTCTGAACCCGGATACCGTGATGCCCGAATATTTCCTGACCAGAGCGCTGGCTTATATGGAAGCTCATCCGGAAGCAGGCGCACTGGGTCCCAGACTCATCGATGGCAAAGGCCAATTTGCTCCGGATTCCAAAAAATCTTTTCCTACCTTATCGGTAGCCATATTCAAAACTACGGGCATCAATAAAATATTTAACAAGTCTGCCTATTTCAACAAATATTATTCTATACACATAGGCGAGCGGGAAACTGCACCGGTCGAGGTCTTGTCGGGTTGTTGTATGCTCGTGCGCCGCACGGCGATGGAAGTCGCCGGCGGGGCGTTTGACGAAGACTACTTTATGTACTGCGAAGACGTTGACCTATCGTACCGGATAAACAAAGCTGGTTACAAGAATATATATTATCCGGAAATAGACCTCATTCACTACAAGGGTGAGAGCACCCGCAAAATGACACTTTCGTACGTACGCATTTTCAATGAAGCGCTTATAACATTCGTAAAAAAACACTACACCAAAAAGCAGGCGGGTTTATTCATTCTCTTCATCAATATCGGCATTGTGCTGAGGGCTATCCTCAGTGCCCTGAAGCGTTTTCTGAAAATACTGCAAATGCCCCTTTTCGATGCATTGGTGCTGTTTGCCACCATTTGGGGCATCAAAGATTTTTGGGTAAATGAAGTAAAAGGAATGCTGCCAGTGCAGCCACAATCGCTGTATGTAACGATTCCTGTATATATACTGATCTGGAATGCCTCATTGTACCTGAACAGCGCTTATGATTCGCCCTACAGGGCACTCAAGGTGACCCGAGGTATGATTATTGGCACTTTTGCTGTACTTGCCTACTATGGCCTGCTGCCGCCGGAATACAGGTACTCAAGAGCGATTATCATTTTTTCCGGCTTTGCTGGCACTGTGTTGCTGCTGGGATTGCATGAGTTGCTGTACCGGCTGGGTATATTAAAATTTATTCCTTACGACAAGCTGCCCCGCAAAGCTGTGATAGTGGCTGATACAAAACCCTATGTACAAACGGCCCAGATATTGCAACAGGTGCATTATGCCCCGGAGCTGGCAGGCAGAATAAGCCCCGGCAATGCACAGCATAATGCTCTTGCAGGTATTGCCGATCTGAAACATTTTTTATATACCGCAAGCATCAACGAAGTGATTTTCTGCATCAACGGACTTACTTACGAAAAGGTCTTTGAGCAAATGCAGACCTGCGGCGACAAATACGAGTACAAGATACACCTGCCAGGAAGCCGGAGTTTTGTGGGTAGCAACTCCAGCAGTACCGCCGGCGACTTGTATACCCTGGACAGGAGTTTTAAGCTATCCGACTTTTCGCAAACCCGGAACAAAAGGATACTGGACATGATATCGTCTCTGGTTTTGATTGTTTTATTTCCCCTTCTGTTTATACGTATGAAGAAGCCGGGCGCTTTTATCAAGAATTGTGTTCTGGTGTTGTTTGGTAATTTGTCGTGGGTGGGTTATGCGGATGTAAGGACCGATGCCCTGCCCAGAATAAAAAAGGGTGTTCTGGAGCCTTATAATATTTTGAAAGACTACAGGCCATCAGACGAAGTAAAATCTCATATCAATATCAACTATGCCCAGCATTATAACACACTTACTGATATCAACCTGATGATCAACAATCTCCGGTATCTGGGTGGGAATTAGCACGGCCTAAGTCAGTCATCATCCTTTGATGCAGAGCTTTTTTTGGAGGAATTGGCTTTCTTTTTTCGTTTCGATTCTTTCTTTTCTTTAATATTCGGTTCGTCGGTCCTGCCGGACAGGCCTTCTTCCAATATCTTTTCCAGTTTCTCCATTTTTCGGGGGGCAAGCAGCATTTCTTTCATCACCACATCATAGCCCGATTGGGTTTCGTTGTTTGTCCACTGGCCGGTGTATATCTTGTTTTTGAGTACGAGCTCCATACTCCCTACAGGTGGGTCGTCGTCAAATTCCCATTTATCGTCGGTTTTGTTTACCTCAAGTCTTATATAATCTTTCTGGTCGCCAAATTTGTAGAGCGCATCAAAAAAGGTGGCTTGTTTGTGCAATGGGTCGCGCATGTAGCGTACATAAAGCTCCACAGGTATTTCATCATCAAATTTCCCTTCGTAATACTTCCTGTCCACCACTTCGCGTTTTACTTTCTGGGTATCATCGTCGGGTACCGGGCTGCTCAGATTGCTGAGTTTTGCTTTGGCTGAGTCTTTCTTCACCGTTGTATCGGCCTTTGTTATTTCTATCCATCCCCGCTTCAGGGAGTCTTTATGCAGCGAGTCGCGTCTTCCGGCCAGAACCAGGGAATCATCTCGGGCTATTGTCGACTTGATCACGTATTCCTTTTCATATTCCAGCCTGCGTTCATATTCTTCAATCGTACTTGCTTCGGCAATGTTAAACACCTGGCCACCTGCAAAAAAGCCATTGATCTTTTGCATTTCGATGATAGTAATACAATAAGTGGTGCGCTGGCCCATATCGCGCACAAAAATGTAGCCCATAAAGCGCTCTTTGGCTACCTTGTCGTAGCCTATGAGGTTGCGGGTTATTGGTTGTTTTTGCAGCTCATAGCGCGCCAGCACCATATCGCCCCAGGATAGGCCGGAGTCGAGCCCTTTTTGCAGCACATAGCAATAGCGCTCCATGATAGACGGGTTGTAATAGGGGTCGAATTCCACCAGCTCGCGGGGATGTTCTTTCAGTTCATCAAGCGCTTCGCGGGATTCGGGCGAGTTGTCGGGATTGTGCATCACGAGGTGCCACAATGTATCGAACGGCGGGAAAAGATTGAAATAGCCCACCGTGTCCTGATTGCGCAGACATTGCAGCACTCTGTTCACCAGCTCGCCCTCGCTGCGCGGCAGGGTTGCATACCGCCCGCCATGTCTGCGTGCGTTGGCATGACCCACACACACCAGCAGCGCCAACAACAGCATTATGCCAAAACGGACTGGTTTCATGTAATATAAAAAGGCTATAAAATTACGCTAACGAAACCAAAGAAATTCTGTAATTATTTTTAGACCGTAATCGGCGACATTTTATAGAGTATACATTTTGTTGATTTTGAAATTTTACGCAATTTTTTTAAGTAGTCGGGGCATTTGAAATTGAGAGCGGGTAACAGTGTGGAGAGCGGTTTTTGTAAAAAAATTTTGGTTCACACAACAAAATAACCGCGCAAATTGGTGACAATTTTAACTATACCCAAAACTATTTTTCATGGCATGACAGTTTTTGTACTGTGGCATGACAATTTTTGTCATGCCATGGAAAATACTGATGCTGTGAAAAAGGGCGGCAATCGGGAGATTGCCGCCCTTTGCGACGTAGTTTAAAAACTACGCCGAGCCGGAGCATTGCAAACGCCCGACCAGGTCATCCGCGATGCAATCGCAGATGAGTGGAGGGGCATATTAAAATAAGCGCAACAACAGCATCTGAGTTGCGATATCAAGCGAATTTTTGGAATATACGAATTAATAAAAATGCTAATAATAAAGTCGATATTGTTAATTAATTTATTGTTTTAATGTTTATTTGTTAAAGTTTTAAGGGTTTCAAAAATGCACCCTACTTTTAACGTAAATTTTGGTTAACAACTTAAAATTATCACAGGTAATGAAAAATAATAACTACCAGTCCACAGCCAAACTAAGTGTTTTGAGCCTTTTGTTCCCCGGCCGCACAAATGCTACCCATAAGAAAAATATTCATATCACCCCCCCCTAATGTGTGTAGTAGTAACATGTTTCATGTTATGTGCTAATAATCGGGTCAGTGCGCAGGCGCCGGGTTGGTGGTTAAATCCATTTGGGCCATATTCTCATCCTAGATTGCAAACGTTGACTTATGCACCTCCCGGCACACCTCCTTCTGATGTGATTATTAATAGCAGTCTTGCCGTAAACATTAACGAGACGCTATTGCCTTATCCAACAATTGCGCCGGGAGCGCCGGTTGAATTTCCTCTTGTAGTAAACACAATTGCTTACCCTTTTTCAGGATCTATAACAGACTATATAAATATTGCTCTTACCGATACACTTACAGGTGGCGATAGTCATATAAGGAGTATTGCAGGGCTATCCAGTACAGGCGGCGTAGGCATTTTTTCAGGTAATAATGATCGGACTGGTTCGGGAATCAGGCTTAATGCCTATAATAGCGGCGCCAATCCCGGTGCGGTACAAACTTTGTCATACGGCGCTTCATCAACAACCACGCTTGCTTTCGAGCAAGTCAATTACCCAACTACCGGCAGTACCTACAATCATCTGTTTCAGGTGTCCACTTCCGGCCAGGGTATGATTGGGCCAAACTGCGCTTTAGGCGATATGCAGCCGAACGATATATTTACGGTTACGCAGGAACTGGGTTTCTGGGCGCCATCGTCAAGTACGCCACGCATTATCAATGGCAATGCCAAATCTACTGAGCTTGAAGTACATGCAGGGACAAACTATACCGATGGCGCATCGATAGAGTTATTCGGATACAACGATGTAACGATACCTCATATGAACGGTGGTTTTTATTTTACAACAGACCGGCAGGATTGCTGGTCGGTATTCCAGAATTATGTAGGCGTAGGATTGATTAACTCAAATATGGTGGTTGCAAATAATCAGGTCTGCATAGGAAACAATGTCAATCCAACCATTTCTTCATCGGGAGATATACTTGAGGTGCTCGATCAGATGGGCTTTTATGACGGCACAGATGCCACGCCACGTACAATAAATGGTAATACAAGTGGCGGGGAATTGCGGTTGCATGCAAATACCAATTACCAGACAGGCGCAACCAGCGAATTGTTTGGCAGCGCTTATTCTACCGATCCTACGGTAACAGGCGGATTCATCAATACAACAACCGGCGGCTGGACAGTTTTCAGGAAATATGTATCAGGTATTGGCGGCGGTGGCAGTCCTTATGTGTTCTCTAACAATATGGTGATCGGCAATAATCAAGTGACAGTTGGCAGCAATATCGACCCCTCAATAGCAGCTACAGGAGATGTGCTCACGGTGAAAGACCAGATGGGCTTTTTTGATAATAGTCCTGCTATGCAACGTATAATAAATGGAAATACCAGCCAGAGCTATTTGGGAATCAATGCCAATACAAATACCGCAAATGGCGCAGGTATTCAGTTGATGGGTGGATCTTATCCGCTGATAGGAGGTTTTATCATGAATACAACAAACGGAGCCGTGGGCTGGGATGTATTCCAGAATTATAATTCTGGTACGGTCACAACCAATGCTGTAATAGGCAACAATCAAACAACTATTGGTAGTGGTATAGACCCATCTATTGCAGCAACAGGCGATGTGCTGACCGTGAAAGACCAAATGGGCTTTTATGATGCCGATCCCACATACCCTCGTACCATAAATGGTAATGCTACCTCAGCTTGGCTTGAGATAAATTGCGGTCATGCATTTGGGGAAGCTCCAAGTATTACGCTTACTGGAGATGTTGGGCTACCCTATCTTTCCGGCGGCATCACTAATTTATCTACAGGTGGTTGGACTACATTCGAAAATTATAATGCTGGCGCCTCATTCTATAACATGGTTGTTGGCGAAGATAATCAGGTAACAATTGGTCATGGCATAGATCCAACTTATGCTGCAACCGGCGATGTATTGACCGTAAAAGACCAATTAGGCTTCTATGACGGTACAGATGCTACCCCAAGGGTGATAAACGGCAACACCAGCGCAGGGGATCTTGCAATCCACGCAAAAACAGGTTATGCCAATGGCGCTACCACAGAACTTTTTGGCGATGGCTATCTTACGAACCCTCATTTGCAAGGCGGTATTCTGAACACTACCAGCAACACGGGCTGGGCTGCTTTTCAAAACTATAATTCGGGGTCTCCTTTTTATAATATGGTGATTGGTAATAATCAGGTAACCATCGGCAGCGGTATTGATCCGACAGTTGCGGCAACCGGCGACGTGCTGACTGTGAAAGACCAGATTGGTTTTTATGATGCCGATCCTGCTCACATAAAAACAATACATGGTAACGGGTTTTGGGGCGGTTTGGAAATTGACGCCAATACGGCTTCAACCGATGGCGGGGCTATTGGCATGTATTCTCTAGCTAATTCTCTGCATCCAGGACAAATGTTTTATTATGCCAACAGCTACCCAACAACTTCCGGCCTTACGTTTGCACACACTTTTTCAAACAGATCGAGTGTGGGTACAATCAACAATTTAGGCATTACCAACGAGGGAACCACAATTATCGGTACAAATGTATTGCCTGCATGGGCGAGCCCCGGCGATGTGCTCACTGTTCAGGGTCAGATTGGTTTCTATACGCCGTCGCCGTCTGCGCCACGCTATCTTTTTGCCAATAGCAATAATGGCTCACTTTCGTTATCCATGGGCTTCAATGGAGCGCCAGAATCGCACATAACGCTTAATGGCGATTATAGTTCTGCCGGTGGCATAATAGATTATATTTCCACTATGCCATCGTTGGGGTTTGGTCATGTTTTTAATGTAAATCACAGCGGCGCATCTACGCCTATGATGGGAATATCCAATAATAATAATGTGACCATAGGCACTGGGGCAAATTCATCATGGGCCAGACCGAATGATGTGCTTACGGTGCTGAACCAAATGGGTTTTTATGCGCCATCGCCCACCGACTGGAATACGATTAATGGCAATAGCACATCGGGAGCGCTTGTTTTGCATACCAGCACAAGTAGCACCAACGGCCCTACTTTTGAGATGTACGGCACTTCTTATCCTGCGGTAGGCAGCGATGTGAGGGCGGGATCGGTAAGATATATATCAAACGGAGTTATTGATGCAGCAGATGACCAGTTGGCAGATTTGTTTATGAATACGAATAGCTCTGCCATTACTTACCAAATGGCGATAACCAAGGGCGGAAGAGTAGTAATTGGCACCGATCTGATCACCAATCTATCTACCTATGCACCAAGCCCTAATAATTATGACTTGTATGTAGAAAAGGGGATTCTCACAGAGCGCGTACATGTAGCCATACATACTACTGAAAACTGGAGTGATAATGTATTTGATGATGACAATGACCTGATGTCTTTACCAAAACTGGAAAAATACATTACCAAAAACAAACATCTCCCCGAAATACCCAGCGCCGAGCAAGTAGTAAAAGACGGTGTGGACGTAGGCGAAATGGATGCGAAGTTATTGAAAAAAATTGAAGAACTGACACTTTACGTGATAGACTTGCAAAAACAAGTGGAAGAACTAAAGGCAAAAAAGCAATAATTTATGAAAAACATACTGATAGCTATCGTTTTAATGACAGTGGTGATACATAGTTGCAACAAAACTCATATGCCCAATATACCCATTAATCCCGCATTGATGCAAAATTATGGTTTTAAGCAGGGTACTTACTGGATTTATTTGGATTCTGTAAGTGGCAGGGTGGATAGTTTCGTGGTCACAAAAGCGATTCAGCAATTTAATCCCGGTACAACTTTTACCTCAAACAGTTATCTAATTACTGTTGTAATCTACGATGAGGACACTGTATTCGAAACTTGGTTATATGATTTATCTGATTCATTTTTTTCATTTCAAATATACAGTTCTATTCCAACAGAAAATTATTATAAAGGAACTATTTTTATGTACCCAATTTTTATTGGATACTATGATTCAACTTCTACTGGCATAGACGGTATTGCAGATATTTATCCGTCGTACTTCTATAATGGTGAAAGATTTAATATTGTTGCAAAAATTCGTCGTTTTAATTCAGCGATATTTTATGAAGGGATTTTGGTTAATGATTGGTTTTATAGTTGCGACAAAATTGGATTTGTAAAAATAATTTTTAATCATTCACAGGATTCGGTATATAAGAACTGGAATTTATTAAGATATCATATTGCATTATAAAATAATTTAATAATTATCACATTGCAGCATATTTAACTCAAAACATAGAAATTACGCTTCTAATCGACTCTTTAATTGAATATTATTTTGCTATTATAAAACAGAATCCAATGAAAAAAATATTATTATTAATTGTATTTAATTTCTGGCTAAATACAATATTTGCCCAAACACCTCAAAATGTGGATTATACTCTGAATGGGTGGACAAATATGGTAACAGCAGGCACGCCAGGCAGTATAGATAGCTGGTACAGCAACCTGCAACGCTACTGGTATTACCGCTATAGATTGGTGAACGATTTTATGAAAATTGGCACAAATGCCGGAGAAAGCCTTCCGGCATCTTGCCGCGATAGATGGGATGACAATAAAGAATGGGGGGATTTGTATGGTGTTTATGGTGCCCATATTCCAAATTGTCAAAATATGCTGGATTGGGGTACTGATGCTACCAATAGCTTAGGGCATTATTTATCGACACTTGCGATTGAGTACCGGCAATTGCGGGATCATGGCTTAAGCACCGCTGAAACACTAAGGGAAATTGATTCCGTCATGAATGCATTTCAACGATTAAGTGACAATAGCTATTACTATGAATGGGAAGCATTGCATGATTCTTATGACTCTGCCAGTTACCCAGGCAACAAGACGACGGCAATATGCTCACTTTGCCCTGCACCGTCGTCTGGCTTTTTTTTGAGAGACGATGTACCTTTTTTGACTATAACCGACCCGGTAAGAAATCCTAATAATTATAAACACTTTAACCGACCTGGAATTACTACGGTAGGTGACTCATTTATGGTAAATAAAGCATCAGGCGCATTCAGGACTTCTTATCATGGACCGAATCTTGGATCAATCGCTCAACCAAACATAAATTCGTCATCATACTACCACGGTGTTGAATATGATGCGAGTTCCATCGGCTATCCCAGCGCTGAGTCTCAAGATCAACTGAACGAAATATTTATCGGTTATGGGCTACTCTGTAATTATTTGGATGGCCCGGAGCCTGAGATACCCGGCTTGCGATTACGAGCCTGGCAAACAATGTACCAGATCATTCACTGGCCTTCTGAATATAATGGACCGCATGATGATTTGCCTTGTCCTTTAGTATGTTATGGGTCCTGGTACACACCGCCAGATATTCTAAATCATAGTGATTGTGCAGGTGGTAATTGCGCGATGTCAGGCGTTTATGCATTTTCAGCGCTCGGTGCTACTGATGCTTGTTATAAAATATTACATAGCACAGGTGCAGGTACTTATGCGGGTGGGGTATTGACAGATGCAGCATGGCATGATTTTACTACAACCAACAGGACTGTTTTTATAAATTTGTTTGAGATGATGCAGGAACCGAGATTAGATCCAGGATGTCTCATACCTGCAACAATTGATATGTATGATGATTCTTACGTTTGTTTTGGCAATGACTGGACGCAGGCAATTAGTCTTGCTAATGTTGTTAATCTTCTGGTTTTAATTGGAACTGCACTTGCATTTGCATTAATAGGCTATTCAACAGTTGCGCTAGCGATGACAATAGATCATTATGATGAATATTTAGCTTTGGCTCTTGCAATACCTTTTTTTATCTTAACAGGAGCTGAAATGATAGTAAATAAAGAATTATTTGAAGCTCGTGCTGGTGCTTCCACACAATCCTGGGGCGCAATTCGGGCAAGAGCTCTAAGCGATTATTTTGGAATGCCGCAATATCCTTTGTTATACCAATTGATCCAAGGGCCGCGTGGATATGAAAATGACTGGTACATAAAAAATATGCTAGACAATGCGCCATGTTGTGGACCCTGGAACAATGAAAATGCTGCAAATCCAACACCAACTTTATATTCATCACCTGTTACGCTCCCAGGTGGGTATGTATTGCCTGTATGGTCTGGTAATGACTTGGTTGCGGACCCAGCTCATAGGCGCGGTATAGCCTGTTATGATAATACCCCCGATTATGCATCAGAATTTAATGGATTAGACTATATGGAGCTATTCAATTTGTATTCTTATCAACATGAGTTGGCTAATGAAACAAATCCCAGTCTTTATCCCGAATATTTGCAGGGCATGATAAATCCCTACTATTGTGAGAATTATAATGTTAATTATCCTGACAACATTAATTATGGATCGAAGCAAAATAAACTCTCTCTCAACTGGTTGCAATATCTTTCGGCAGTAGATCAAATCGACGGTACTTGTGGATGGGTGCAGTTTAGGGGCGGGCAGGCTATTGATTTACTTCCACAGGATCCTTCTGCGGGTCACGGTTTTGACGCAGAATATGGTAGTTATTTTGATGCCACAATTCAGGATTATAAATGTCATGGCGCTGTTTGCAATGATCAGGCTTACAATTTTGCTTCAGTGATTCAGGATCCGGGGGCGCCGGGATGTTCAGGATCTGGGCACAGGCACCGCCCGACTGCGGAAAATGGGGAAACAAACAATAAAGACACATCTCTTTATCATAAAAATGTGCCGGTAGAATATTTCCCATATGGCAAGGGCATTAAAAACCATCCGAAAGTTGATTATCCCGAAACTACAAAAATGTCAACATTTGATAGTTTAATGAGCATTCCCGGTAATCGGGAAAAAGCAATAACCGGATTGAAATATGTATTTATTAATGGATTCAGAAAAGATACGGCATTCATAGATTTACTTTCAAAAAGGTATGGTTGGAATAATGATACCATAGCAAAATACACAATTGTAATGCCAGAAGATGAATTGGACGTGGATATTATGCCTAATCCGACATCGGGCAATGCAACATTGACATATCAAATATCTACGAATTCCATTGTTCATATTGATTTCACCAATACTTTAGGACAAAAAATGGAAAACGTGTTAGATCCACTTGATGAAAATCAATCAGCAGGGGTTCATAAAATACAAATACATTCCGAGAATCTCACGCCAGGTCTGTATATTGCAACAATCCAAATAGGGAATAAATCCATTAGCAAAAAATTAGTAAAAATATAAAATTAATAAAAATGAAAAAAATAAGCACATTTCTTTTAGCAATATTGCTATTGCTGCAATTGACGGCTTTTGGTAAGACAAAATCGGTACATGTAAAAAATGAAAAATGGAACAAACAAAATGCCCACATCCGCGGCAAATTGCAGCAACAAGCAACGAAACGCCAGCATCAACAATCTGTAAAAAAATCTACAGCCCGCACGACTGCGGAATACGCACAAAGATTAATAGCATGGTCTGATGAAGTAATAAGCGATTCCGGTAATACCCTTACAGACTCAACGCAATATGTTTACAGCTCCGACAACTCTTCTTTATTCAACTACAATTCTATGGGTTATAACAATTATTTTGGTCTGCCGGGTAGTCTTATTTTTCAATATTCTTTGGGTATTGGATTTTGGGATCACAACAGCGCACCCTCTATATTTTGTGATTCAGCTTATATGTTGAATCTTGATACCTTACTGCCCGGCGCTTATACTGATGTTCAGGCATTTACTTACGATAGCAGCAAAAATGTGCTTGATTTTATTGATCAGGCGACAGGCGATTCTACGACAAGCTATACAAATAATCAATATATAAATACATTTGATTCATTAAATAACATTACCATTTCTTATGCTTTATCGTGGAGCTATGGAATTTGGGATACTACAGAAAACCGTATTTTTCTCTATGATAGTATGAACAGGGTTTATGAAGATTCGTCGAATATGTATTTAGGGTCAGGTATGTGGACGCCACAGGAAATGTGGAAATATTTTTATAATGATTCAGGGAATATTATTCTGGCAATTTATTATACCTACGATACAACCGGATGGCAGCCGCAAACCATGTATAATATGACATATTATGGCGATACAACTTTGATGACAGATAGCATAAGCATGGTTTCTACCTACACTTCGTTATGGATGCCAGAGCAAAGAGATTCATTTGGATATACTTCGGGCATAAATTACTGGACTCTGGGAAAAACAACAGAATACAATCTGGATTCAGGTACTATATACGAATATCATATTATCACAAAGAATGTATCAGGTATTGGCTTGCCCGATACTTTATATAGCAGTTGGTGTTATCCTCCCGGCCTTTTGGAAAATGTGGAAAAAGTAGCTTTTACTTACGATTCCTACCAGGAGCCAACACATGCATACAATTTTCTGTTTAATGTTACAGATTCCAGTACCGGCGATGGTTATTATGATAGTATTCCAACCATACAATCTAATTATTATTACGAATTATACGAGATTTTTGGCGTTTATCATTTATCATCCACTCCAAAAACAGTGCAATCATCCTTCAATATCCACATCTTCCCCAACCCCACAACCAATACCCTGAATATTAACATAGCTGATTATCCAAAAGGCAATCTTATAATGTTTACTTTAATCAATGCCGCAGGGCAGCGGGTGCGCACAGAAAGCCTGCCCTGGCTGCAGGATACAGAAACTTTCCCTATGGGCGGCCTTGCCCCCGGGGTCTACTGGCTGCTGGCGCAGGATAAAGCAGGCAACACCATAGGCAGGCAGCAGGTAGTGAAGGAGTAGCGTAAGGGTGGGAGTGAGTGCGGGAGCGAGTGCTTATAGGGAATTGGGGGTTGCAAACCCCCGCCCGGTTGGTTCGGGATTATAAATCCCGAACAGCTGGATTATTAGTCCCGGATAGCTGGACAATTGGGTGTGAACCGTGCCGAAAAAAATAAATTATTATTTTATTTTTACCCTGTGAAGTTCCGGTTTACCGAAAAGACGATACGTGTCATTACAATTTTTTTAGTAGTTTATTTGCTGGGCTTTGCGCTGGCTATGGCTTTGTTTGAGATTCGTCCGTTTTGGAACGACGAATGGCGACTGATATATAACTTAAAGTTTAAGAGTGAAAAAGAACTGTGGGGCGTTCTGGATTTGCTGCAGGAATGCCCGAGAACTTATCTTATTTGCCTGAAAAAGATTACGTCGTTTTTTGATTATAGTTACCAGTCACTTCGCTTTCCTGCCCTCATCACAGCCGCTGCCGGCATATTCTTGATGTTCCGGCTAAGGAAGCTGATTTTCCCCTCGCCGACCATCAATGGTTATTTGTTTATCCTTATTTTATTATCCTCTCAAACCTTTAC
>Ga0007870_1000272_pt1 | contig 18766 bp, 12 predicted proteins | sample CryBogCBH04Jul08_FD_71207 | JGI IMG/M metagenome (GOLD analysis project Ga0007870, IMG submission 71207) | Freshwater microbial communities from Crystal Bog, Wisconsin, USA - CBH04Jul08 | ecosystem: Environmental > Aquatic > Freshwater > Lake | place: Crystal Bog, Wisconsin, USA | collected...
CCCAAATCAAGTGATAGGTAATACAAGTGTTCGTAACGTAATCGCAACAAACTTTTTGCGAGCAATCCGCATTCATTAATCCCATCAACCGGCACCGGTATTAGTGATGCCTGGCGAGAAACCGTATGCGAAATTGACCCATATAGCATATTATATTGCAGACAAATAAATGGCACTGAGCTGAATTTAGAGCCAGCCGATTCCAGCCGGTAAAGTTTCCAGTCGAAATCATGCCGGTAAATTAAATTGACAAATTGTTCGGAATAATATTGATAGGGTGTTAGTGTCATCATTCCCCCAAACGTATACAAGGAAGGATCTGCACCGGTCGTTATATAATTGTACCCATTTGCAGCAAAAAGCTTTGATGCAGGTAGCAATTCTCCGCTATGCGTTATTCCACCTTTAACCAAAATGTGCTCAAAACCTAACCTGTTCACATGCTTGTGCCACAAACCTGCGGCTACTGCCTGAACGTAATTCAGGGGAACTGAATTGCTTGGCAGAAGTTCTCCGTAGGTTATTTTAGCAAAAAAAACCGGATACTTGCTGCTGCTTTTGTAATAGGTGTTAAAAAAGGGCGAAGTACGTTCTGCATAAGCATATCTCACTAATGCTGATGCCTCGGTAGCATCAAAGGATTTGAATGTCGCACCAAGATATTCGTACTGATACGGGTACATTGGTGTAATATTTTGAGCGCGGGCCGATAATGCAAAATTCCAATACCCGGCTTTCTTTTTTAAGGTGGCAGCGTATTCTTTCACATGGTCTACACGGGAAAGAAGGTAATAGTTCAGGTAATTTTTGTCTATGTCTGCGCCGAGTTTTATCCTGCCCGGATCGCTTACATCATCTGTGCAGGTGAGCGAAATTTTTGCTTCTTTGTACTTGTCCAGATACAATTCAGCCAGGGCACCATATTTCCAGGCTTTATCCCTAAATCCATACCCGAAATAACCACCAACAGAGACCAATCCGGATATCTTTTCATTAGTCTGCGCGCCCAACCCCACCCTGTTTCCCTCCCAGGCATTGTAACGGTATAATTTAGTGAGATCAAAATCAAGAAAATTTACCGGCACCTTCCAGTCCGGACTTTTTGATGTGTATTCCAGGATCTTGTCGAAATGCTCCTTTTCCCCAAGGCTGTCCATATAGGTGTAAGTTCTCTTCTCCTTAACATTTAGCGAGTCCTTTCTTAGAATCGCCAACAAAGAATCGTTTGAGGCAGCAACCGGCAATCTTGTGGTATGCGCTTTGTCGAACTTAAAATCAAAATGCTCGTCAAAACTTACGGAATCTATTGAAGAATTTCCTTTCATGGTGAGTAATATCTTCTTCTTATTTGCTTCTTGTTCCCACTCAATTATGTAGTTCAGGTGCTGTGGAAACCATTTTGAATATCCTCCATTTTCCATTATTCTGTGGTATTCCTGTTCCAGCCTCGTATTGATACCCAACATGGTATCGACTGCTGCGGCAACAAAGTAAGAGATTGCATATCCATCTGAATTGATGTATACTTTGCCCTTCAGTTCCTTATCTTTTTTCTTTTTTGGCAAAAAACTCAATATCCAGGTTGTGTCTTTGTCTGTTATTAACTCGTCAGCCAGATTGAATGAGTAATATTGCAAACTTCCTTTGCTTACCGGATTACGGTAATCATGACCGTTCAGGGTAAGATAGTCGGAATAGGCATGAAAAGGCAGATAATCTGTGACCAGCCCGGAAAACATAGGATTTTTGAAACCTGAAAATCGTGTTGCCCTCACATCCTCCTGCAACTGGTCGGTTCTGTGCCAAGTGCGTCTGGAGAAAGTCTCGCTCATCAACAAGTATTGCCGCTCCATCATATCCTTAAGCCTCGTGTCTTTGTCCGGATGCGCCGGTTTAAAAGTATCCAAACGAGAGGCATCTGCTGTCATCTTATAATATATACTGCATTGATACCAATCATACTTATCAGGATTATTTCTATCCCGATTCCTTACTGCATTGTCTATCAATCGTCTTATCTTGTCGTAGGGGGGCGCAAAGGTTACCTCAGCCAAAGAATGTGCAGACTTATGAATAAAAACACGACTAACCGTAGTGGGCAATGAAATTCTGATCGTATCGTAGCCAAGACAACTCACGGTGAACGAGGCGCCAGAAGAAAACTCATCCGGAATTCTAAAATACCCATCCAGGTCAGCAATCATACCACGACTACCATTTCCGAATTTTACAGTGGCGAATGGAACCGGCTGCAATGTAACAGAATCTAATACTTGCACAAGACCCAACTGACCGTAAACAACCATCGAATGAGCATTGATCAGAACCAATAAAAACAACACTTTCCCCGCAGGACTGAGATAACAGGATGCAAAAAGACCGGCATGTTTCTTCAGCTTTTGTGTCATTTCAAATGTTTCGATCGGCTATAAAAAAAACGCTATCCACAGCACAATCACAGTTCTGGCGCGATAAAAAACAAGAAGGACTATTTCCCTTCAATTATTTTTTTCAAATCTGCCTCAAGCCCGTTCATGGCGCTTTCCGTAATCCTGCCGGCTTCTTTGCCGTCCTTTATCAGAATAATGGTGGGTACATATTTTACATTGTATTCATTTTGGGCACCTGATTTGGTCATCTTTTGCCTGTCTACACCATACATAGTTAGTTCCTGAATCGGGTAGTTGATCACTTTCATCAATTTAAACAACTTGGGTATCCAATAATGTGAGTCGTCGCACCAGGTCCCCAGAAAGATCACTAATTTGTAATCTTTCAAATGATCTGCCAGAAACGGAACATATTGGTTGTCGGGAGTATAATCATCCATACCGGTCTTAAGCCAGGTAAAAGATTGCTCGTTTTGCAAATCGGCATACGTAAGAGTGCCATTAAAAACAAGGCTTCCTGTAGCCGAATCTTTGGATACCTCAATTTTGCTTTGCTGGGCCATACAATTTATACTAATGAACGACAGTATGATTAATAGTGCTTTCTTCATATTGTTGATTTAATCTTTTGCGCATTTCAAGGAGACTTTCTCTTAAAACCAGAAGCGATTTTTTTACGGTTGCCTTTTCTCCATGTTTTCTCTTCTGGTCTTTTATCTGTGTTTTTGCCCCAGCCAGGGTGTAGCCTTTTTCCTTAACGAGGTGATGAATGTTTCTAAGCTCAGCTATGTTTTCTTTTGTAAACAACCTGTCTCCTTTCCGCGTGGTTCGTACATTCAACTGGAATTCATTGGTCCAAAAACGAATGTGCGATGTATTCACCTGAAACATTGTTGCCACTTCCCCTATTGTATGGTAGTGTTTTTCTTCACCGTTGTCTTTTTGCTCTTTAGCCGGCTCGTTGACCACTTTAACCCGTTGCACGACCTTTTTAATCCGCGTCTTTGTGCGGCCACTACTTGCACCTCTTGTTCCACCGGAAGTAGTCGTTGCCTTATCAAACTGATATGCAGACTTTGTCCCCGCATCATCGTTAATCTTATCAGTTCCTGAGCCAGAGTCAATTAGTTGGGAAACGCCACCCTGATTCGAAATATTATCTGTAGAAAACAGATCCGGAAGCTCCACATATTCCACCATCACCGGCAGTTCAGATGTCTCCTGCGAAACGCCGGATCCTTCCGTTTCAGATTCTAACGGCTTTTCTGCCTTTATCTTTGACTCTGCATCCATCACCTTCGACTTATCAATCAAATCGTCGTAGCTGGATTTAGGTGCGAAATCCTGATCAAATAATGTTGGAATTCTTGCGCTCATTTACCTGAAATTCTTACCAAAGGTAAAGATTCTGAATCGAACTTGAATTTTACAAATTGTCAGGAAACCCGGACTTTGCAATACATTCCTCTGTAATACGGTATTTTGTGGTTTGAAATGAACAAACTCAGCTGATGGGTGACGAAGGTTATACTTTAAAGGAACCCGAAGACGTAACTTTGTAATAAGCCTGTGTGTGATGAAGAATTTCCTTTATAAACTATTTCTTGGCAAACCAGAATACAACCAACCAATCAGGAGATCGGTTTACAGCCTTTATCGCCTCCAAATCAAAAAAATTTGGGATAATACGCGGCACAACGACATAGGCTTTGAGAAAATGTTACGCCTTTTTCTGGTGGCTGTACAATTCTTATTTCCCGGACTGCATTATCGCAATTATTGGAGCAGATACGGGACTATAGCGCGCAATGTGGCAATTGAGTTTTATGTGCTTTTCAAAACAATTCTTCCTTTGGTTTTTCTCTGCAGCGGCTTTTACAAGCATATTGCCGCCGCCATCATTTCTATTTACCTGGTGGCTGAAACTATTTTTTATGTTTCAGCTTTATTGTTTGTCTCTGATATGTTTGTTAAGCCTCGGTCCTACAGGCGGAATATGCTCATGTTGTTTCTGAACTACCTTGAAATATCCTTTTCATTTGCTGTAATCTATGCTAAATTCCACTTGCTTGGCGACAATGCAAAGACAATAATAGACTATATTTACTTCAGTGTAATAACCTCAACCACCATAGGATTTGGAGATTTTCATCCTGTAAATGACATGGGCAAAATTCTGGTTTGCCTGCAGGCGCTATTGGTAGTGGCATTTGTGGTGTTGTTCCTCAATTTCTTTGGCAGTAAGGTGGAAATAATGCATCGCGAAGACGAAAAATAACATAGAAATCCCGGGATTTAGCTAAATTACATCGTCTAATTTTTCAATTTTATGCGGATCACAAAATCTATCGTGCTACTTCTGGCCTGTGCATTTTTTAGCTTCCCTGTTCTGGCTCAAAAATATGCCGTACCGGAAAACTACGGATTTAACAAACAAGCAGACTACAAGAAATACGCACCAGACGTTGTAAAATGCGCGGCATGGTTGGAAAAAAACACAATGGAAGATGAAAATCCAAAATACAATGAAACAGTAAACTTTATCAGTGAGTGGGCTACCGGATGCGACCTTGTTGATTTTAACAGGAGCGTACGAATAGAATCAGCGTTTTCCGAATGTTCAAAACTGGGCATCTATGTTACAGCCGGCTGGGCAAAAAATGCCATTGAAAGCGACTACAAGGCAACCAAATTAGATAATTACGTCGCAGGAATTCAATTTGCGCTCCAGGCTTATAAGAAAAATAAAAACCTGCATTGTGGCGAATCAATTAGGGAATTGATAAAAATGGACAACCGGGGAAAGCTCCGGCAATGGGTTGACGAACAAATGCAGTAAGCTCACTTATCAGACCACTAATGCTTCCACACTCAAACCGTTGTTAGGTAGCAGCTCGGTTTTGCATGACCAATTCAGATATTCATTTTTCCATTCTGGCTGCAGTATTTAATTTTGTGTTCCTTTATAGGTCGATTCAGATATGGAGAAAATAGGCAAGGGCATCGTACTCATCGGATTTCTTATTGTAGCCGTGGGCATTGTTGTCTGGCTTTTCGGGGACAAACTTCGGTTTTTGGGCAGATTACCGGGAGACTTTCGTTATGAAACCGAAACAACCCGCATCTATTTCCCATTTACGACGATGATATTGGTGAGCATCGCATTATCCCTGCTAATGTGGTTGATACAAAAAATAAGGTGATTTGAACAAACGCTCAAATCACCTACAAAATACCTTGACTTAAAATTCTAAAAACTCTCTATTAAAATTTCTTAAAAACCCTTAAAGACGCTCCAAAATCGGGGTTGATAACCTGATATTGAAATGCGGTATCTGCTGAAGCAACGATGCATCCGGGATTTGCAAAAGTCATAAGCCCCAAACCTGTGTATTGCGTGGGCACGGTAATTTGAGAATTACTCTGCTGTGCAAACCAGGCAGCCGTGATGTAACTGACACTGTCATAGCTTGAATGCACACCGGCAACATTGTTGATCGTGTAAAATCCAACGACCGTATCACCTGCGTGATTTACTTTGGGTGTTAAATATACGGTATCTCCGTTGGTCATTTGCTTGTATCTGCCAGTAAGACTAGTCATTGAAGATAAACTCGCTACAACATTGATGTACGCATAAGCATAACCAACATAACCGGCCTGGTTTTTCGCGGAAAAAGTTACCGCATAAAATCCGGGTACATTCATATTCACACTGCTATAATCGCGTTGAATCACAGAATCCAGCGACTTTTTGTAAAAAGTATCGTAGGCTGTTGCAGTGATGTTGGCTGGCAATAGTGATCCCTGAAGCAATGTAAAGAAAGTATCGCTGGTAATTTTTACTACCGGGTAAGAAACCGAATAGGCAGACGAAACTGCATCTGTGTTACGCCTGCAGGAAACTACAAACAGTGCTACTGCGGCTAATAATATGATTATTCTTTTCATTTTTTAGTTCCTTTTGTAATATTAATAAATATCCCACCACATTTTAGATGTTATTGGTGCCAAACCGGGGTATTTAGCATTAGTAGATGCCTCTACAGCCGGATACAACAATCGTTTAGGCACCTTCATACCAATTCCGGAATTTACGGATGGGGTTAAAATAGAGTCCAACCCTGTGCGGCGGAGTTCCGTCCATGCTTCAAAACTCTGATTACCACACATCGCATACCACTTTTGCAATATTATATATCGAACTTTCTGTTCTACTGTGCCGGCAGCCGGATATCTTACAGCCGGCATATTGCGGGCTATGTAGATGTTGTAGGAAAGCGACCCTGTCGTACCTGTTGCAGCGATTAGCTGGTTATTGTAATAATTGAAATTGGCACTGATACCATCCAGAAATAATTGGTTATCTGAATAGCCATAGGGCACTGCACCCCAACCGCGGGCTACAACTTCAGCCTGAAGGAAATAGCTTTCGTAGCTTGTCAACAAATTTACCGGTGCAGTTCCCGAAGTTGTATTGTTTACATCTCCCGCAACAAAACCACTAGGAATTGAATAATTTACAGCGCCGCCGTTATAATTACCTTGTTGTATTCCTGCATACAGGCCGCCGACAGTCGGCTCGTAAAAAATATCCATCCGTGGATCCATGTTATTGGTCATGCTGTCTATACACGTTGCACTTGCAGCAAAGTTCTGGCCGCCAATACCATTTTGCTCCGCATAAAGCGGGTTGTTGTTTTTGGCAGTAAAATTGATGAAAGCGTCATCACCTGTACCAATAAACATTACGCCGGCTGTGTTCAGCAACGCGGTTATCCCGGCTTGGGCCGCTACCGGATTGGCATTACTCATACGCATGTATACCTTCAGTTTCAGTGTGTAGGCAAATTTTAGCCATTCAGTCATGTTACCACCATATATCAGGTCTTCACTACCCACAACGCTGCTGCCGGTCTTAATAATTTTCACTGCCGAATCTATATAACCAATAATGCCGTTATAGATAACACTTTGAGTGTCATAAACCGGGCTGATCAAATTCCCATTTTGATACTGTCCTTTCAGGGCTTGTTTAAATGGAACATTTCCCCAGCCATCAGTAAGTATCTGAAACGAATAGGCCTCCAACAAAAGAGCGATTGCCTTGTACTGAGGCGAAGATTGAGAGTCTGCCAGATTCTGAAGCTGGTACAAATTTTCGCAGGCTGCGTACAAATTCGTCCAGGAATTATCAAAATATTTCTGTTGAGGACTATATTGATCCAAAAACTGATAGTAGGTTGTAGAAGGGTTTTGAGTCCAGTATTGCGAAAAGAATGCGCCCGTGATCTGCAAATCAACTCCTACGGCCGAAGCAAGGTAAAGCTCGCCGGCTGGCAAAAGTGTTTTAAGAGTGGTACCCTGCGCCACATTGGGATTGGTGTTTACGTTCATCAGCTTTTTGCAGGCCCCGAAAGTGAGCCCTAAAAGTGCCAAACTCCAAATTTTTAGATTTCTCAGCATAAAATATCTTATAAATCTTACCTTAGAATGTTACTTTAATAAAAAATCCGTACTGTTTCAATGCCGGGTTGTAGGAATAGTTGATACCGGTATTATTGCCGGTAAATTGTGCCATTGCTACATCAGGGTCGCCATATTGATTGCTTTTTGCAGTCCAGATAAGGAGGTTATTACCATATAAGCCTGCTTCAAGCGCTCCGAATGGGCTCCTTGCATAATATTTCTGTGGTACCCTGTAAGACAGGCTCAATTCCTGCAATCGGATATAGCTCGCATTTACCAGATTCTGTCCAGGCAATTTGTTCTGTCCGATTTCGTTCACGAAATAATTGTAGGGCAAATATTTGGTCGTGTTGGTAAGGTAGGTATTGGTAGTACCAACCTGATTTACTGCATTGTTGGTAAACAGCGTAGCTGCACGGTTATTCACTGTTGTTTCCTGTGCTGTACCGTTGGCATCCATTTGCTCTTTTATCTGGCTGAAGTAAACGCCGCCCTGTTTTGTTGTAAATAATACATGCAGCTTCAGTCCATTCCAGATAAGGTCAGTACCCCATGACGCCTGGAACTTAGGCAGATAAGAACCCATCAATACCGGATTTTTTGTTGGAACCGGCAAACCTGTTGTCGCATCAACAATTGGATGCCATGAACCATCTTTGGGGTTTTGATAATAGGCTATGTTATTGCCGTAAAAAGTGCCCAGAGGATGGCCTTCTGCTGCAACGATCTCGATGCCGTTGGCGCTGCCAAGTACTATATTCTGCTGGCCGTTCACAAGGTTTACGACATCATTTACATTACGATAATAGGAAGCAAACAGATCCCATCTCAAACCCCATTTTGTCTTGATTGGAGAGCCTTTTATGGTCAGTTCTTCACCTTTGTTCGTTACATCACCAATGTTTTCATATTCATACTGATAACCTGTTGACGGCGCTACTTTTACTGCAGCAATCAGGTTGGAAGAATAAGAATTGTAATAGGTAAACGAACACATCAGCCTGTCTTTCAGGAAAGAAAGATCAAAACCGGTTTCAAATTCTCTGGTCAATTCAGGCCTCAGGTTTTGATCGCCAAAAATGTTTTGAATCTGATAAACAGGTATTGTATTAAATGGAGTTGTGATAGCGCCATTTGCACTTGCTATAGGCAATTGTGCAAAGCCGGCAGCATTGTTAGCATAAGGTATTGCATTGTTACCTGCTCCTGCGGCGCCAAAACGCAATTTGCCATAGTTCAGAATCTTGTCTTTGATTTTGCCATTCAATTTCTCAGTGAATATCCAGGACATATTCATACCGGGGAAGAAATGCGGATCATCATAATTATAAGTCGAAGACCAGTCTGTGCGGCCAGTGAACTCAATATAAAAGTTGCGGCGGTAGTTGAATCTGAAATCGGCAAACAAACCAAAAGTTCTCATCTCAGTAACATAATTTGCCGAGCTGATAGCGCTCATGGCATTGGAGAAATTGTAGAACTCAGGAACAATCAAACCATTTGTCACAGGATTGATTTGCGAATTCAATACCGCGTCGCGCATCATAGACAAGTTTGTGCCTGCTGTGATGTTCATACCCCAGTTTGGATTAAGCATGTTACAATATGTACCAATAAGATCGTCATAAAATCTGGCGCCATTGTAGTTAGCCTGAGCATAACCGCCATTTGAGTTAAAACCGGTACCCTGGTAGGATGTGCCCGGATAAATGCCTTCAAGTTCCGATGCCGATACCTTGTACCAAGGTGTTTGGTACGTGCTAACGTCTGCATTGTAATCAACACCGATTCTGTTGAACACATCAATAAAACCAGCTTTGTAACCCAGTTTCACATCACCGGTTATCCTGTTGCTGGTGTTCTCGTTGTCGAAGTATTGCCCAACCCAATACGGATTCATATAAGAAGAGCTATAATTACCATACACATGATTACCTGACGTATTGATGTAATTCATGTTGAAATAATTGCTTTTCAGGTTGTTCAATTCCCATGTCGGGATATCTCTGGGCGTGTTAATGAGGTTTTCCATGATACCGCCATTACCGGTAGGGCCGCCATCACCTTCAAAGTTGCTGCGCGATTGGCTGTGCATATAGTTTACATTCAGTACCGCATAAAAATTGTTGCCCAGATTCCTTGACCCGTTAAACCGCATGTTATACCTGTTGTAGAAATCATTTGGTACAGGCTGGTAACTGTTTACAGCATTCAGCGACAGGAAATAGGCCGATTTTTCATCACCGCCTTTTATCGAAGCGTAGTTGTTCAGCACACTGCTGTTATTGAAAAAGTATTTGATGTTGTTCGGTTGGTCGTTGTATGGCTTTACCATTTGTTTGCCATCAATTATTTGTCCCCAGGGGCGCAGTGCATTGTCGAACGGCAATCCCCAGCTATAATTCGTTGCCCTATAGTCAGTAGAGCCATTGTAGATATCGCCCTGACCAAAGTTGTGCTGTACAGTTGGCAAATCCAGAACAGCAACCTGCGATACATCGGTTTTGCAGGTCACTTCCATTTTCTTAATAGTTCCTTCCTTAGCCGATTTTGTGGTAATAATAACCGCACCGTTTGCGCCGGCCGATCCGTACATTATTGCAGCAGTGGGACCTTCAAGAATAGTGATGGTCTCAATATCATCGGGGTTGATATCGTTTGCACCATTGCCAAAATCTACCTGATTGTACACATTTGCGATGCCTTGATTCGAAGCAGTGCGTTGAAAATTATTGGTCACCACACCATCAACCACAATAAGCGGACTGCTGCTTTGCAGGAAAGAACGCAAACCCCTCAGATTGATATTAGTAGTACCGCCAAAACTGCCCGTGCTTGCAATATCAGCGCCATCAATTTTACCAGCCATGCCGGATATCGCGCTGGAATTGCCGCCTTCTGTGAGTGTTTCATTGCCTATTGTCACCGCATTATAGCCTACTTCTCTCCTGTCCTTACTGATGCCAAGAGCAGTGTTAATCACGCCAATCTGCTCCTGAGAGGCAAGCAACAATTGAATCATGATAAATTCCCCGGTGTCCTGAATCGTCTTTGGATTGTAACCGGCAGCTTGTGCAAAAAAGATGGTTTTGCCATCCGGAACTTCCACCATCCAATCGCCGTTTTCATCGCTGGTAGTTGCTGCCTCGGTTTCGGCAACCATAATTTCCGCTCCGGACAATGGTTGCCCGTGGTCGCCAACAACCTTACCGGTTACGGTATGGGTTTGAGCAATGGCAGCACTACCTACAGTCAATAATATTGCCAGTTGCAGAAGAAATCTTTTCATACTCTTCGATTTACTAAACATTGTGCACAAGATGTTAACAAAAAAAGACGCAACAACGAGCCTTGATGGACACAAAGCTGCGAATTTGCGGTGAATTTATTACAACATTGCGAATTAACAAAGGATTACCCCGAAATTCATCTTAAAACAAGCGGAATCGGGATTTCGGGCACAAAATTAGCGTTTTCTCCCTTTGTTAATAAATACAATTTTGTATTCAGCGATTATCTTTAAATTTGTATAGTTGATTGCAGTCCGCTTTTGGGTATGAGAAATAATATAGTTTGTTTTGTGCTGATTCTGTTGCCATTCATGGCTTTCTCTCAAACTAATGATGGCGCGTCTGTCTATCCGAAAAATTATTTCAGGAACCCGCTGGACATTCCAATGGTGCTCGCGGGCAATTTTGGCGAGTGCAGACCCGGACATTTTCACTCGGGGCTCGACATAAAAACTTTGGGCGAAGAAAACCAACCCGTTCATGCCGCCGCCGACGGCTATATCTCACGGATAAAAATGGAGAAAGGCGGCTTCGGACATGCGCTTTACATCACCCACCCCAATGGGTATACCACATTATATGCCCACCTCAATGACTTCGTTAAGGAAATTCAGGACTTTTTGCGCGCCAAACAATATGAGGACGAAAACTGGCAGCAGGATATTTCTTTAAGTCCCGGTCAGTTTCCGGTTACCAAAGGTCAGCAAATAGCCTGGTCGGGAAATACAGGCTCGTCAACAGCCCCGCATCTGCATTTCGAAATCCGAAACACGAAAACCGATCATCCGCTCAATGCCGGTCTGTTTGGCTTTTCTTATCAGGATCATCAGGCCGCTGTAATATCTGATGTAGCCATTTATAGCGGAAATGTATACGAAGACTCTGTACTTTTTTATCCTGTTGCCATAACCGGCGATGTCTTCAAACCCATAAGACCAGAACTGAGTAACCTGAATATATATATCGATACCATCAGGGCATGGAATAGTAAAGTGGGGATTGGGATTAACGTGGACGATTTTATGGACAGCAGCACCAATACGCTGGCGCCGCACATTATGCGCCTATATTGCGATGGCAAAATGCAAACCGAGATTACCCTCGATGATATAGGCTACGATGAATCCCGCTATGTAAATGCCTATGCCGACTACAAAACTCATGAACTGAACGGTAAATGGTTTCAATGCCTGTTCAAACTCCCCGGCAATAAACAGGACAATATATATACACACCTCAACCCCGACAATGGCCGCGTGAACCTGGCTGACGGCGTTGCGCACCTAATAAAAATTGAAGTGACAGATGTATGGCAAAACACTGCCAGATTGGTTTTCTACCTGCGTGCTCATGAACCCTTTACGCCAACGCCGCAACAGCCGGGCTCAGTCAAATTTACCCGCGCGGAGACCAACGAATTCAAACAGCCCGATATCAAATTCACACTCGACGAACGGGAACTTTATGATGACATCTACTTTACCTACAAGAAAACTCCGGATAAAAAAGGCATTTCTGACCGCTACCAGTTGCACCACTCTTATATCCCGCTGCATCATTATTTCGAACTCTTTATTAAGCCACATAAGCCCGTGCCTCAAAAACTGCGCGGCAAAGTGGCCTTTATTTATAATAATGGTAAGGACGATGACGAAGGCACCGCCGGCACTTATACCACCGACGGCTGGTGCAGAATGAAAACCCGCAATTTTGGAGAATACCATCTTGCCATAGACACCACGCCCCCAACCGTGAAACCGCTGCAAAAAATGACCAACCTGACCAAAGAAACACAAATCAATTTCGAAGCCAAAGACGATATGACCTCAGTGAGGCACTTTGATGGCTATATTGATGGCAAATGGGTGTGCTTCGAACAAAAAGGCAGCCTGTTTTTCTATAAGTTCGATGAACACTGCCCGGAGGGCAAACACCGCCTCACCATAAAAGCTGAGGACGAAAACGGCAATTCAAGACATTTGGTTTATAATTTCACAAGATAAATATCAGACATATGCTTTTAAAACCGGGAGACGCAGCGCCAGACTTCACAGCAAAAGACCAGGACGGCAAAAAAGTGACTTTAAAAAAATTTTCAGGCAAGAAGGTGGTTCTTTATTTCTACCCCAAAGACGATACCAGCACCTGCACCGTACAGGCCTGCAACCTGCGCGACAATTATGCCCTGCTGAAAAAGAAAAAACTCGTTGTGCTGGGCGTGAGTGTAGACCCGGTAGAGAAGCACCTCAAATTTCAGCAAAAACATGATCTTCCCTTCACCCTCGTTGCCGATCCAGACCAGACAATTGTAAATGCGTATGGCGTATGGGGCACAAAAAAACTCTATGGCCGCGAGTACATGGGCACCCACCGCACCACTTTTCTGATCAACGAACAAGGCATCATTGAGCACATCATAGAAAAAGTGACATCAAAAACGCATTCTGAACAGATTTTGAAGGTATGGGGGATGAAGGATTGAAGAATGCTTTCAGATCGTTCTTTTTTGAGTTGTCGGCATCCTGTTATGACATGGGTAATTGGATGAAATTGCAATTTTACATCAACTTGCATCAACTTGTCCTAAATCTAAGCCAGAGGTAGTTAAACAATCGTATTAATTATTGTCTCTAGACAAAAGACAAAAGCAGAATATATTATCTTTGCTAAATTTAATTGAATATTTAGATGGAAGAAACGAATATCCGCTGGCACCAGCGATTGAGTAACTATAATAAAGCGCTGACTCAATTGACAAAATTTGTTGCCAAACAAAATTTATCGGATATGGAAGAACAGGGGTTGATCCAATCATTTGAATACTCCTTTGAGCTTGCCGGGAATTGCATGAAAGATTTGTTTGAATATGAGGGTGAAGTTAATATACCTGGCAGCAGGGATGCTATTCGCTTAGCTTTTAAAAGAGGTTTGATATCGGATGGCGACGGCTGGATGGAAATGATAAAAGACAGGATAAAGACCGTGCACAGCTACGACGAAGCAATTGCAAAAAGAGTTGTCGCCGCAATTATCAACAATTACTATTCATTATTTATTTCTTTACAATATGAATTAATATCTATAAAAGAAAAGCAAAACCTGTAAACATGAAGTACGGATTGGCAGATAGTGCGATTATTAAAATACAACAGGTTTTTGAATCTCTGCCTGAAATTGAAGAAGTGATATTGTATGGGTCGCGGGCCAAAGGTAATTTCAAACAAGGCTCTGATATTGATATAGTTGTAATTGGCAATAAAGTAACGGGCAAGGTAATCAGCAAACTAAGCTGGCTATTGGATGATTTGCTGCTTCCCTATACTTTTGACATTGCAGATTTCAAAGAAATAAACAGCGAAGAATTATTGGCACATATTAAAACGGTAGGTAGCAGTATGTATAAAACAGCTTTTTAACCAAATAGGCAGGGGGTGCAACCCCCACCAAACCACTATTCCTCCGGTCGTCACTTTTAGTTTGTAACGCGCCGCACCGCTCCGCACTGTTCCTCCGCTCTTTTTAGTGCCCGCCGGATCCTGCGAAGGGCAGAGACCCGGCTAGTACATAAATATTGATCAGGTATAGTTAGGTATAATCGGGAATAAAAATGGTTGCGGAAGCTTAATTATAGATAATAATATTTTTAAGACACTGAAAGTGAATAAGTTGAATGTATGTATATTGTTTTACTCAATGTATAATCGGGTATATTCAGGTATAATTTGGGTATAAAACGGTATAATCGGGTATATTTGAGTATTGGCAATTTTTTATAATTTGGATATTTTTTCAAAGAACGGGTTGAAATGTGTCTTTCTGAGGCAATTTCCTGGCAAAGGTATGGATAATTTGGGAAATTGAAAAATTATTTTGGGCGGTTTATAGAACAGCTCATTTGGATGGGCATCCCGACTTACAGTTGGGACTGCGGAATCTTTTGCGCCCAGTGGGGAAATAATGTGCTTATACAACGCTATTAGCCTCAGTAAATGAATCAGATTCAGCAATATTAAGTCAATCTGAGATTGCGTCCTATTAGGAGTGCCGGATGCCCTTCGGAACATCCGCCACAACCGGGAATTTACATCAGGGAGAATGTTGCTATCCATTGCGATTTAATTTGAAAACCACAGCTGGCCGGAACTTACGAACAACGCCAAAAGTAATTTTTATTCGTATGTGTAAGTACAGTAGATCATTGGATTAGGCCATCTGTCTATCCTAAATGTCCCATTTTTTTGTTTTTTCGTAACACCTGAAGAAATCCATTTATCTGGATCATTGTGTCTGCAAAAACAACTAATATCTCTAACGCCGTAATCAAATGTTTCCCCTATAACCTGCCCATCGAATATATGATCTACATAACGGCATACAGAGTGTGGGGGAATGATCTTTTTATACCAATTGTCCTCAATATTCCCGTTACCCGACACCCATTCCACAGAAATAAAAATGCCTTTGTTTACAGCAATTTTTTTGCTGCTCAAGTCAACCCGAACCCATTCATTTCCATTATTGGCATGTACTATCAGGATACTATCTGTTACATCATCTGCGGGGAAATTACTAACAGCGTCTTTTTCGTAAACATGTATTCTAAATTTTGAATTTGGTATTCCATCGTTTGTAACATACACAAACACCTCTTTTAAATAATTAATCGTTCTATATTTATCCGGTTCAAGGAATATAGCTTCTTCATCACCGATTTGCGCATAACATCCTCCGGATAAATTTAGTTTCTTTTTACCGAGGATTTTTGTTTTAATTTTTGCTTTTTTGGCTTTGACAGTAATATTCTCCAGGTTAAATGACTTTTTCTTAAGTTCTATCAGAATAGTATCGTCAGGAAAATTTTTCAATATAATATCCTGTTGTTCATACTCCATACCAAGCACATTAATTTTCTTAATTGAATCCCTATTCATCTTTATTAAAAAGTAACCGTTTTCATCTGTATATACCCCCTTGGACTGGTCTTTTATTTCGATAGCTAAATGTGGAATCCCTCTTCTGGTTTCTTTATCAATAACATGTCCACAATAATCGCCCAATTGAGCATTAGAAAAATTTGAAATGCACAAAAGCAATATAGTTAATAGTCTATATTTTATACAAAACATATTCTGAAATTAGACGTTTATTTGTATGATGTTCATACTTCCCGCGGGATAGTTTTGCGCACTTTGTTTGCTAACTATTTCCATCACAAAAGCGAATTTAAACCACAGAGTTACACAGAGTTAAACACAGAGTTGCACAAAGTAGTTAATCAAAGAAAAATGCATTCTTTTATCCCGCACAAATTATAAGTTCGGCAAGATGCGATATCTTATCGTTTGTTCCTGCTGAAACCCCTGCAAACCCCTTATTTTGCTTTCACCCATAACCATCGTACTTTTATTCATTCCTCACAGATGTATGAATCTAGGCAAAATCATTTGGATTATTGGTAGCCTGATTATTTTATCAGGCTGTTACCCAAAACGGAATAACACCTATAATCTTGATTTTGAAGGTCTTGAACCCGAAACACATCTGCCAATGGACTGGGGATTGGGCTATGTGCACCCGTTTGGGGTTCCGGTAGATTCTGTTTATTCGTTTTACTCGGTCGATTCCGTAAACAGGCATGGTGGCAAATATTCGTTGTGCATCGATTGGAGCAATCCCATACGCAATTATACTGCTGCCGGATACGCCATACGGCAACTTTATAAAGCGGGCAAAATAAAGCTGACGGGCTTCATAAAAACAGAAAATGTAAAGGATGGCTTTGCCGGTTTGTGGATGCGACTGGATAGCGCCAACTACGCCATGGAGTTTGATAATATGGCCGATCACGGCATCACCGGCACCACAGAATGGCGGGAGTATAGCATAGAAATGACTTATGATCCCGAATACGTGAAACGCATCATAGTGGGCGGCATCATCACCGGCGAGGGCAAAATGTGGCTGGACGATCTGCACCTTACCATCAATGGCATTGATATCAATCAGGCGCCAAAAGAGCAAAAGGAATATTATGACTATTACAACGATGAAATAGTGCGCGAATCCAGAATTGCAGAACTGGATACTGTTTTTTCCAGAAATGTGATCCCCGAAAATATCAAACCTGACTCCGAAAAAATTCGGGAGCTCGCCAACCTCGGTATGATCTGGGGATTGATAAAATATAATCACGAAGATGTGGCGCGTGGGGGCTACAATATGGATGCAGAACTGTTCAGGATTCTGCCAAAAATCATCGGGTCTTCTGATGCGATGGAAACAAACAAAATACTGGAGCAATGGGTAGATCATTTTGGATGTACTTCTTACTGCACTGATTGTGATGACTTCCGGAAAACGCATGGGCTGGAACATGAATTCCATAATCTTTTGGGCGGGTTGCCGGGGGATGGAAAACTTTCGCCGAGGCTGAAAAAGAAGATTGAATATATAAAAAACAATCCCTTTGCCGGAATAGAGCATTACTATGTGGATACCCTGCGATACGAACATTTTCCTGTATTCAGAAACGAATTTGCGTATCAGGTTACCGGTTGTCCCGGCGCCAGCCTGCGGCTGCTGGCCTTGTACCGATTCTGGAATGCCGTGGCATTTTATGACCCCTGCAAAAATGTGCCCTGGGATGATGTACTCAAAAAATTTATTCCCGTCTTCATTGCTGCAAAAACCACTACTGAATATGAAGAAGCCTGTCTGAAACTGACAGCGGCGCTGCATGATACAAGAGCCGGTGTTTATAAAAACAACAATGAGCCATTAATCACGGGCGGTAAAGGCTACATGTTGCCCGCAATGATTGCTCGGATCGAAAATAAAATTGTGGTAACAGGTTTGGTGGATTCTTTTACGCACGGAAGCCTGCAAAAAGGGGATATTATTCTTGCAGTGAATGATATCCCGATAGATTCTTTGGTAAAGAAGTACCTGCCATTGATCCCTGCATCTACAGATGCAGCTTTTTATGATGCGTTTTGCCATCTCATTGCCCTGTCGGCGACAGACAAAATAAATCTCACTATAGACCGCGACGGAATAAAAGTGAAGGTACAGACTCACTGCATCCGGATTGATGATAGGACCCAGAAACTATTTGCGAACCCGAACAAACTTCCCAAATACAAACTCACCTCAGATGGTATCGGGATTATTCAAGCCGGCTTACTCGAACCTCGCGATTATCTATCCATCGAGCAGAAAATGAGCAATGCCAAAACCCTGATCATAGACCTGCGGAACTACCCCCAACAGCAAATGCCGATAAGGTTTTTATCCTGGCTTTGCAACGCCGATATGCCCGATGTGGGTATCAAAAACGCCTGTATGAAAATACCCGGAACTACTATCCGATACCCGGAAGAAATGTGGGATGCCCTGCGAACAGCCAGTAAAAAGCATTTTGCAGGCAAGGTGCTGATACTTGTGGACCATAGCACCGGCAGCATTGGTCAAAACGATGCGTTCATAATTGCGGCTTCGGGAAACAACGCGCACCCCCGCGTGCTTGTTGGCAGACAAACCTGTGGCGGCGGCTATCATCTGTGTTCAGTAGCCATACCCGGCGGACTAACCCTGACTTTTTCTGCCGATGTCTTTGAT
>Ga0007870_1000277_pt1 | contig 18529 bp, 17 predicted proteins | sample CryBogCBH04Jul08_FD_71207 | JGI IMG/M metagenome (GOLD analysis project Ga0007870, IMG submission 71207) | Freshwater microbial communities from Crystal Bog, Wisconsin, USA - CBH04Jul08 | ecosystem: Environmental > Aquatic > Freshwater > Lake | place: Crystal Bog, Wisconsin, USA | collected...
CTGTGGATGTTCCTGGTTTGTAAGCAGCATCCGAATCCGCAGCAAAACTCTTTTGACTTCTTGAAACATTAGGTAAAATGGTTGAAGCTGCAGAAACAATGTCATTTCTTCTCTCTTCAGAAGGACCTTCAAGAAATTGTTGCGATGGACCTGGATTATTTGCTGTTCCTGTTACAGATTGAAATTGGCCAGGTTTGTTTATCGTTGTTGAAATTGTTTCATTATCATCTCTGGCACGATTCAATATTGTTGCCATAATACCAGCTTGTTCTTTTTTATTTGATTTTGGGCCCGCTTCAGCATGAGTTGTTTTAATTAGGTCATCAAATTCATCATCTGACATTTTTCTACCCAAATAATCTTCAGCGGATTCCCTAGCACCAGCATCACTTTCCGTAAATGATTTTTTAATTTCAAAATCAATATCCGAACTACCCTCTGATCCAAGAATTTTCTTTATATCATCCGTAAAAAGAAAATCATTAACTTTAGCAAATGCATTTTTAGTATATAAAGCCACACCAGCTACCGCTAATAAAGCTCCAATAATACCAAAAGAACTTTTTGAATTAATTTTTTTCTTTGATTTATATTTTGTTCCACCAAAAAGGTCTATTAACTCATTAACTCTTTTTGTTTTCACTTTATCTAATTTTTTTCTATATTTGGTAATATCTTTATTTTCTTTAGTTTGTTCATGATAATTACTTAACATAAAATTATATGCTTTAGCTACCACATCAGCATCAGAATCACCTTTTTTTAAGTTCTTAACAACACCAGGTCCCACTTTGGAACGAGCAGGATCCTTTTTACTCTTTGCTTTATCTTTTTTCTCTTTAGGTTCTTTTGTTGCACTTGGTTGTTCTTCAGTTGCACTTGGTGTGGAAGATTGTGATTGTTGGTTTTCTGATTGTCTTTTTGAATTGGGATTAAATGCAGATGACATAATAGGATTAGAAACCATATTCTTAACACCTTTGGATGCCATGATTTTATCAGCCATGTCCAATGCTTTTTGTGTTAATTCGTATATTGTTTCAGTCGGTTCTTGTTCAATTTGTTTCTTAACTTCCTTAGGCGAAACATTTTCACCATCCAACTTATAAAAATCTTTTAGTAAATTTGAAACTTTTTTAGGAGAACGAACATTACCACCACCCATACTAGCTTCATGCATCCTAAGCTTAGTATCGAATTCTCTTTTTTTTTGTTCGGCTTCTTCTATTTCTTTGTTTGTAATCGCCATCTATCGTTTCATTGATTGTTGTTGTTGTTTTATTCTTTCATTTTCTTCTTCAATGTACTGTACCAACATAGCAACGTACACATCCCTTTCCCAAGGAATCATATTTTCAAGTTCCGCTAGACTATACTTATGGTGCTGCATCAAGGAAAAGTTAGTCCTGTAATAATTCTTTAAATTGTCATGACAAAATATTAGACGAAAAAACTTTCAAGTCCTTCAACATCAATGCTGTGGTCATATCCACATTTACTACATTTAATTTCAATCTTTTTATTCAATTTTGGTAAATGCTCAAAAAACTCTTCAATTTTTTCAAACTGAGCTGCATTTAATGATTCTATAAATTGCTGAAGTTCTTCTGGACTGCTTTCACTTGCATAGTAGTATTGTTCACCATCATAGATGTATTCAATACTATCAACAACTAATTGAAAAGCAACCTCAACAGCACTTTCTTTCTTCAGAATTTTTTCAATTGAAGAAAACTCAGGATATTTCAAACCAATAGTAAGTTTATCTGTAATTTGAATCTTGTTTGAATAGTTTGGATCCAAAGTAACATTGACATCCAAAAGATTCAATGTGGTTTTCATTTTATTACCACATTCTACTCCGTCAACCATATTATTACAAACATAAGTGTTTTCTACCAATTCACCTACTGACCTTGCACGGAGTTGAATAAAATAGTATTCAACATCAACGATGGGTAACTTTTCAATATCAACACCTTCAGTTAAGGTGCAATTATGGAGAACTTGTTTAATGTTTCTCTCAATAGTATCTTTATCGTCTGCTTCCATGGCCATCATTAAATTCTTTTGTTCTTTGACCAAAAATGGTCTAAAACGAATTTGTTTCTTAGACAATGGTAATTCTAGTTCATATACTGGTGCATCAATTTTTGGTAACATTATGTCCTCAACTATTAAATTATTATAAATAAGTGTATGTCGCCGGATTGGCCTCCGCACATACTCTAACATTGTAAAGGAATGCCAGCTTATGTCTATTTATATACCCCAATTGGTCTTTTATGTCTACGCTTACCTGCGACCGGACGGATCGCCTTATTATTTTGGCAAAGGAAAAAATAATAGAGCTTACCGTAAAGGTAAAGGTGAAGTTTATCCACCCAAAAACAAAAATAAAGTGGTTATTATAGAATCAAAATTAACAGAAATTGGTGCTTTGGCTTTGGAAAGAAGAATGATTAAATGGTATGGAAGAATAGATTTGGGTACTGGAATATTAAGAAATAAAACTGATGGTGGCGATGGCGCTTTTGGTAACAACAAGCCAAAATCCCAAGAACATAGAGATAAGATAAGAAAATCTCTTTTGGGTGTAAAGTATAAACACGGCCGACAAAATGGTATGAAAAACAAAAAACACAAAGATGAAACTAAATTAAAAATGTCAAAATCTCATACCGGAATAAAATGTATTTGGTCGGAAGAAACAAAAAAACAACACCGACAACGTTATATTAATAATGGTTCTAGGATAATCAAAAACTGTTTAATTTGTAATAAAGAATTTAGTAGTATGAAATATGAAAAACGAATATGTTGTGGTAAATCTTGTGCCTCAACATATAGAAATTATAAAAGAAAACAAATTAAATCGCATTAAAACGGGGTATTAGGTGACCCCAAAGAACTTGCAAGACCAGAAAGTCCTTGCGTTTCAAGATTACTAACAATATTACTGACCATAGGTGCAGTCCAGTTAGTATAGGCTAAAGTCACCGCTAATTTATGGTGACCATCAGCAGACCAATCCAAGTCTAATTGATTTATATTAATTGGAAAAGCATCAATTAATTGAACTTGGTAGGTTAAAGTATTTGTAACATCATATTGACTAATAATGATATCAGTTACATAGTTTGCTTTATATTGAAAATTATAGGTGGAAGATGGATTGATTACTTCCATCCAAGATTCAAATAAAATCTTCTCTGACATATCATCAGAAACAATAAAGGTTAAATTCATTTCATTGTAGTGGGTTTGGTATGGAACCTTTTGTGTAGGTGCAGAACCAAACTTTCTTTCTATTGTGCCGAAGTTTCTACCTGGCAAATCAGCATTTTCGCAACGATAAACCAAATTTCTGGCCGTTGAGATATAAGGCAAGAGTACAATTGGAATATTAATTTGCACATCAAACCTATTGGGTCGTGCTAAATCCGTCTTAAATGTTGATTTAAAATCGTTAATGGAACCTGCCATTTAGTTTTTCCTTATTTCTTGTAATGAATCTTGCCACACCTCGTTTACCGAAGCCTTTCTGAACTGCTGAATTGGCAAGAATGCCGCAATATCCCACTCATTTGGTTGAACGGCAAGTATTTGTGACTGTGTGTAGTTAAACAAATACTTTTTAAGACATGGTTTGAACTCTTTAAACCGCCTGGAGGCGTTCAAAATATCATAGGTCACAGTCATGCGCTGTACATCATTATTGCCGTCAAGGATGGCGTATTCCATCATTTTATCCAAAAGGTCTAAACGATGCCTAAGTGGTAAATAATGCAGGTTTAAGCCAAGAAAACCATCAGTTTTGATGTCTAGTACCAATACCAGAGGGAATCGGTCATAATAAGGTATATCTGCCTTGGTCTTAGGATCATAGTAAAAGTAGTATAACCCACCCACTTGAAACCTATTTCGTTTTCTAAAATCTTCTTTACCAATGGTTGATGCAATTCCCGTCACATTCCTTAAATCGGATATCTTCTTGGTCAACCATGTAATAGCTTCACGACCCATCGTTTGAAGTTGGGCTGCGGTTTTCTGTTGTGCTAATTGAGAGAGTTTAGATGCCATGATGATTATTTATATCAAAGTCCTAGATGGTCTTCCGTGATAATTTGGAATTCCCAACCACGATCCAAACAGAATTCGGTAGCATACTTCCATTTAGCCTGATTGACACCATAGGTGGTAACTTCATTAATGTACTGTTTTGTTATTCTTTTTCGTGGGGCTGGTTCCATTGTCTGTCTTTTGGGTTTAACTTCCAACATCAGAGTTTTTAATTTACCATCACGACTTTTGACTTTAACAATAAAATCAGGAAAGTATCGGTGCCAGCGTGAATCCACAGGTGATATATAAGGTACAGTCAATTCTTCTGAAGCCCAAGAGATAATATTGGGGTTTTTGTCGAGCCAATCCATTACCTTTGCCTCCCATGAGGAACGATAGATAATGTTTTTGTGGTCTCCAATGTACTTCTGAGGATTCTTAGGAGTAAATTTTCCTGAATAAGCCATAATATTGTTCCGGATGTTCTATAAATAGTATGTATATCTTTTCTGGAAATCAAAATGGCCATCGTTAGCGTCCTTCCACTATCCTTAGGTGGAGTTCAAGTACCAACAAATCTACTTGGGGCTCTGTTTTCAAACCCAACCGATTCAAAAAACCTCTTATACCCAATAGATTTGGCCACCAATCCAACCTATTGTCATGCAGTACAATTTTCTATTTTTGATTATACAACAGGTATATCAGAAAATCCAGAAAAAATAGTGACACAAGTTAAAAATTTAGTCACAGATTTGGCCAATCCCACAAAAAGCAATTTATATGAATTTTTTACAACAATAGGAACATCAGGTGTTTCACCAATGGATGCAGGCATATCAATGGTGGAATCTTTTGCAACCGTACTACAAGCATCTTCATATAAAATGGTTAAACAAGGAGCACCATTAGCAACAATTTCCCTGTTTATGCCAGATACTTTAAATACGAGTTTTGATTCAAATTGGTCATCAATTAGTATGACAGACACATTAGGTATTGCTGGATATCTTGGTAATGCATATGCAGATACAAAAATTAATGGCCATTCGGCCACAGATATTGGGGCTCAACTCATAGACAATGGATATGCAACGCAATTGGGAATTGGGGCTGCTGGCATTGCAGGTAAAGCAGTAGGTATTAATAGTTCTGGTCTTACAAGTGCTCTTGGTACTGCATTAAAACAAGTTCCCAATCCACAAATGCAATTAATTTATAAAGGTATTCAATTAAGAGAGTTTCAATTGGATTTTCTTTTTACTCCAGTTTCAGCACAAGAAGCAGATAGTGTTGAAAAAATTATAAATTCATTTATTTACTATTCCGTACCAGATTATACAGGCGGACCTAGTGGTCAATTTCTCACTCCACCTCAGATATTTAACATTAAATTTGCATTTACTGGCGATTCAGGAGTTTTAAGTTCAATTGAAAATGTTTTAACCAGCACACTTACCAATGTATTAGGTTCACAATTAACTGGTGCAGTATTTGGTGGCAATCCAACTGCAAAAATTACAGCAGCCAAAAAAGCAAAAGTTTTTGAATTTGGTGATTGTGTATTAAAAAATGTTCTTGTTGATTATGCGCCGAATGGTTGGGCATCATATAATGATGGTAATCCAATTCAATCTAGAATGACATTACAATTCCAAGAAATGGATATTGTAACTAAATCTTCTTTAGATTATCAGCAACGTGGATTTGGAAAATCTACAGGTGGTACAGCATTAAAATATGGAACAAACATAAATTCCGAACAGACGGCAATGTTAGCTGCTCAAGACCAAGGATTACAATGAAATATTTTAATACACTACCTTTAATTTACCAATCGGATTTTAATGGAAATTATTTAACTGTTAATAATATAATTTCCAGAGCATATCTATTACCGTCTTTGGCCAAAAATATCAATCTTACTTATGAATATGATATTAAAGAAATAGACACACCAGAGAATATTGCATATCGTTACTATAATGATGTGAATCGGTACTGGATTGTTTTATATGCTAATGGTATTATGGATTCACAATCTGAATGGCCATTGACAAACCAACAGTTTGACCTTTATATGGTAAAAAAATATTCTGAGGCTGCTGGTTCTACTACTCCTGGTGTGGTAACCGCATACACATTAGGTACAATACACCACTATGAACAAACGGTTGTTACATCAGATTCTAGTAATCTACAAGAACAAACAATAACCATTCAAATTGATAAAAATACATATGATAGTGGAATAAACTCCACAGTTAAATCAACATTTCCGAATAGTGGAATTGTTGTAACAAAAACAACTTTCTATAATGCCATTTCCATATTTGATTATGAAAATACTGCAAATGAAGTTAAACGAAAAATAAGTATAATCAAAGATAGTTTTGTAAATGAAATCGAACTGCAATTGAAATCACTAATGAGTTCTTAATATGGCATCAAACAATTCAGCAGCATCAAACGCACAATTAAAATACGCAACAGATTATGATTTAACATCAATTGTCCTATTTACAGCTGCAGCTAATGATTCTATAGAATTAAAAGACAAAATGGTTGAATTAAACTATTTTGAAGATGTTTATAGTCCTTCCATTTCGGGCAAATTGGTCGTTTCGGATGCCATTGGACTTTTAAATTTAGCGTCCATTAATGGTACCGAATTTCTTAAAATAATATTTCGAAAGACAAATGATTCATCTATAACAATTAGTAGAACATTTAGAGTATTTTCAGTTACCGATAAAACTTTAAGTATTAATAACAATTTTGAAAATTATACTATTAATTTTTGTTCGGAAGAATTTTTAATTTCTCAACAATATAGAATATCCAAGTCTTACAAAAATAAAGAAATATCGGATATTATTGCTGATATTTTAAATACCTTTTTAAAAGTTGGCGTATCTGGCTCAAAGAGTGTTTATGTTGAATCAACAAGGGGTAAATATGATTTCATTCTACCCAATAAAAAAATATTTGAAACCATAAATTGGTTATCAACATACGCACAACCCACCTCTGGTGGTTCTGGTACAGGTAATGGAACTGGTGCAGATATGTTATTTTATGAGAATGTTCAAGGTTATCATTTCAATTCGTTACAGAGTTTATATAAACAAAATTCTGTTATGAATTTATATTATAATCCAAAAAATATTAGGCCTAACCAAAAATTGATTGATTTGGATTCACAGTTAAGAAATGCAATGAAATTTGAAGTATTGAACTATATTGATACTTTGGGTGCCATTTCAAAAGGCACATTTTCTAATAGATTAATTTCTTTGGATATATTGGCCAAGAAAAAAACGGTAACAGACTATAATTATAATGATTATTTCAAAAATGGTAAATCATTAAATGGTTCTCCGGTTACCAACAATTATAAAAACAGATACGATAAATATCTGTTTGACGCTCCTCCACAGAACATGGAAGCGGGAACCTTGAGAATGGTTACGAGTAATTCAAAACAAAAAGAGTTACCTTATGTTAAACAAAATAGTGATATGATAAATTCTATTGCTAATGATATTTTTGTTGAAAATTATATACCTAATAGAGTAGGTCAAATAGCTCTTGCAAACTATACAAGAATCAAATTAACGATACCTGGCAATTCAGACCTTTGTGTTGGTTTGGCCATCAACTTTATGGCTCTTGGTATTTCAGCAATACCAGATTCAAAATCCAAAAAAGATCCAGACCCTTACTTTTCAGGCAAATATATCATTACTGCCATTAGACATATCATTACAAACATATCATATATAACTGTATTAGAATTAGCCAAAGATAGTAATACACAGAATTACTCTGGTGTTAATAATGCAGATAATAATTGGAAAGCGAAAGTTGCAGGGGGTCAATCGTAATGGATCAAGATAATTTTCTAGGAGCTAAAGCATTTGTGTGGTGGGTAGGAGAAGTTGTAAATATTGCAGACCCCACAGCAATAGGTAGATGTCAAGTGAGAATTTTTGGTCACCATACAGATAATGAATCTTTGTTACCAAACTCTGATTTGCCTTGGGCTCATCCCATGAAATCCATAAACAATTCCACAGCAAATAGTCCTTTAGAAGAAGGAAATTGGGTGGTGGGATTCTTTATGGATGGCCACTCTGGCCAATTTCCAATAATGATGGGTGTTTTACCAGGTTTGAAACAATAGGATAAAAATGGCAACTCTAAGTGATGTAACTGGTTCAGCTGTAACCACAGGAAATTTAATTACACAAACAAAGGATTTAATAAATTCTTCCAATACTTCGGGTAATAAAAATGCAATTTATATTCCGGAATTGAAAGATGATATTTCCAAATTAGAAGCATCTAAAGTTACTACTCCATATTTAATTCCCACAATTCAAGACACCATTGATTCTGCTAATGCAACAATTATTAAAATACAAAAGAATCTTCTTCCACCACCACCCAATGTTGCAAAGGTAACATCAAAGGGAAAATTAGTAGACCCACCAAAAGATCCCAATGTAAATCAGAATAGTGGTGGTCCAGAAAACCCTTCATTAGCTAGAGGTATAGTTGCCAATACAGCCATTGATGTGTCAAACAATAGTTTGGAACACGTTTGTGATTTCATTTCAGAAATGCAAAAGAATATTAACCTTAAAAAATACACCAAAGCGCTTGCAAATCAATTAAGAGAAGCAATTCGTTGGGTTATGGTTCAATTGGGACTTACCGATGCAACGGGTCAATATTCTTGGTTAATAGCAGAATTAAAAGCTTTTGCAATAGAAGCAAAACGGATTCAAAAAGAAATTATACAACCTATTATAGATTTTGAAAAATATGTTCTGGCATATATTGCCAAATTAAGAGCGATGGTCCAATGGATTTTAAGTTTGCCGGCTAAACTATTGGCATTATTACAAGATTGTTTAAAGAAGCTTCTATTACTAATTAAAAACATATTTGCAGATGCAATGCAAGGATTTTCAGAAGCAGGTGATCCTAATAGTGCAGATATATTAAAGGAAGCAAAAGCAGCTGCTAATGCAGCTTATGATACTGTAAAATTGGCATCCACAGCTGTTGCAGGTGCCGTTGCAATTCCAATTGCTGCAACTGCTGGGTTATTAGTTCCCGTTAGTCAATCCGATTTAACTGCTGCCAATGCAACAATTGCGGCTTATGAACAACCAACAGCAGAACAATCGGCCAATCCAATACCTACACAAAATAAATCGACACCATAATGGCAGACAAATATCAAGCTAACTATGAACAAAATGTTGCGGCATTAAAAGGTTCTCCATCAACAAACTCATGGACTGAACCTCCTTCTCCTGCAAGTGTGGATAATCCACCTGTTTCTCCACTCAACAACATAACACAAACCAGAGGGGGTCATACATTTGAAATGGATGATACTCCAGGTCGTGAGAGAATTAGAACAACACATAGTAAATCCAAAAGTTTTACCGAAATGCATCCTAATGGTGATGAAGTACATAAGGTATATGGAGATGGTTATGAAATTATTATCCAAAACAAAAATGTATTGATTAAAGGCACTTGCAACATTACTATTAATGGTGATTGCAATATGCACGTTAAAAAGGATTATAATCTTGTTGTTGATGGTAATTATAATCTTCAAGTGCTTGGTAAAAAAGATGAACGAGTTGTTGGTGATATTTCCATTTCAGGTGATAACGACATTTCACTTACTGCCAATGAAAACTTTGGTGGTGCAATTAATTTAGCAGCTGCTAGTCATTTTTATATAGCTTCAGATTTAATTGTTGGTGGTTCAATTCATGCAGATATTATTAATTCAAAAACACGGGTTAATGCAGGAACAGGCGTATTTGCAGGACCATTAGGATTTGTATCTGGTTTAGGTGGACTATCATTGGGTATTCCAGAACCGTTGACACCTGTTGCAATACCTGGATGTATCAATACTGTGGGTTCAATCACTTCGCTAACTTCAGTTAACGCACCTCTCGCTAATTTTGCACTTGCGAATGTTGGTGAAATGAACGCAGTTTTAATGATGGATGTTATTAATTCAAAAATATATGATTTGCATATACATAACTATCCAGTTCCAGGGGGAATGGGAACAACCACTCCTCCACTAACACCTTTTGTTGGAATCTAAATTATGGCAACAGTTAATAATGCAACCGGTGTATATGCTACCTTAGGATATAACTTTAACGACCCCAACGGTGATATACAAGTGCTTTCTGCTAATACACAGACACACTTAAATACGATGCCAGCGTTTATTGCAACATGGCAAGCACAAGATATTGCAAATAATACAGTAGGTGGATATTTTCAAAATCCAACTGTAAGTTATGTAAATAGTATTATTTCAATTTCTGCTGATATGATTGTATTGGCAAATACTGCGAATAATCAAAATATTGCTGATGCAGACTTAATTATGACAGCTGCAACTAATTTATACAATGATGCTGGCTCATTTTTGGCACACACTAATCGTATTTCCGGTGTGACACCCTTTACCGGTCAAGATTCGATTAATCCATATTACCAAAATGCCTTAAGCCTCGGTAAAACAGCAATGTATATTACTAATCAAACCGATGGTATAATCAATACTTCGCCCATTTTAGGTAGTTTTACTAGTATTTTGGTTGGACCACAAATCAGTACAGAAGCTAATACTCTTGCAGCAGATTTGGTTGTATTGGATGCAGGTGTTACTGCAAACAACTTAACTTATAGTCAAATTGTACAGATTACCTCAGATATTACAAGTGTTGATACATTTTTAAATACAAGACGAAATGGTGATGTAACCTATTATACCAATTTAAAGAGTTTTGTTGACAAATATAATCAAACCAAGCAATTTAGTAATATGGGTGAAACCGAAACTTATCTGGTTAACAATTTTGTTGGTACAGACAAGATTAAAACAAGGATAAACTCATAATCCAAAAATTCGAATTTTTGCGTTCCGGCCCAAGAATTCTCCGGACGAGTTTCAAAAGTCCAAAAAGCGAATTTACTCCTAAGCTATCATAAATAAACAAATGGCAAAGCAAAGACTATACTCCGACATTGATTTAAGATTCACACCTAATCCGGTAACGGGAGATGTGTCGTTTAGTTATGACGACCAGGCGGTTATCCGTTCTGTGAGAAACTTATTATCCACCAAACCTTATGAAAGGTTGTGGAATCCAACACTAGGTTCAGAAATTGACAATCTATTATTTGAACCCATTACACCTTTAAACGCAACTTTAGTTAAAGATGAGGTCATCAGAACCATTAATAACTACGAACCAAGAGCAATTATTGCTTCCGTAGATGTTAATGCCTATCCAGACCAAAATGCTTATCAAGTTTCTTTAATTTTTTATATCGGAAATAACACAACTCCGACAGGAATCAGTATCATATTACAGAGGGCAAGATAATGGCTGCAGCTAATTCAAACATCCAGCTAGCGGGATTAGACTTTAATACTATCAAAAGTAACTTTATTACTTACTTGCAAAGTCAAGACACATTTAAAGATTACAATTTTGAGGGGTCTGGTCTTTCTGTTCTTTTAGATGTAATGTCTTACAATACACAATATAATGCATTTTATTTGAATATGGTTGCCAATGAAATGTTCTTGGATACTGCATTACAAAGAAATTCTGTTGTTTCCCATGCAAAACTGTTAAATTACACACCAAAATCATCTATTGCACCCACCGCATATGTGGATGTAGTAGTAACAGGTACAAATGCTTCAAGTTTAACCCTTCCAGCTCATACAAACTTTTTATCTGAATCTGTAGACGGAATTAACTACAATTTTGTTACTGTGGATAGTGCAACAATCAATATATCTGCAAATACAGGAACATTTACAGGCGTTGAATTAAAACAAGGTTTACCTGTAACATATTCATATTCTGTTGATGGTACTTCTAATCCAACTTATTCTTTTGAGTTACCAGATTCTAGTATTGATACAACAACCATATTAGTTAAGGTTCAAGAATCATTATCAAATACATATTATAATATCTATAATGTTGCTGATAACTATTTGACATTAAATTCTACAAGTCAAGTTTATTTTTTACAAGAATCATTAACAGGAAATTATCAAATTTATTTTGGTGATGGATTATTGGGTAAGAAATTATCCGATGGTAATATTGTTACAATATCATACATTACAACACAAGGTTCAGCCGCAGCTGGTGCCAATAACTTTGTTCTGATGGATAGTTTATCAGGATTCACTACTGTTGTGGTGAATGGAAATACTCCTGCTTCCAAAGGTGGTTCTAAAGAAACTATTGATTCTATTAAATATCAAGCACCAAAGACCTATGCATCACAAGGTCGTGCAGTTACCACAGAAGATTACATCACACAAATTCAACAAAACAAATTAGGCATTTCATTTGATGCGGTAAATGTTTGGGGTGGAGAAGAAAATGACCCTATTGTATATGGCCAAATCTTTGTCTGTTTGAAACCATCCAATGCATATTCATTAACAACTACACAGAAACAGAGATTGATTTCGGATGTTATTAAACCAATTTCAGTTTTAACTGTAACACCTACCATTGTTGATCCAGATTATACTTACCTCAAGCTTAATGTGAGTGTTATCTATAATCCTAAGAGAACTACTGCAACATCCAGTCAAATTCAAGGCCTTGTTACATCAGCAATTAGTAATTTTGCAACTAATACATTGAATACTTTCAATTCTACATTTATGATGGGTGATTTAAATGATGCCATTAAAGCAGCAGACCCATCCATTATCACAAGTGAAGTTAAAGTTCAATTACAGAAAAAATTCTATCCTAATTTAACTGTACCAACAACATATAATCTAAACTATAACATCGGTTTAGACCGTGGTGTATTGTTAAGTGGTATTTCTAGTTCTCCTGCTCTAAAATTCTCAGACCCTACAACACCTACACTATCAATTGATGGTGTTTATGTTGAAGAAGTTCCTTCCTTTACTGGTGGTGTAGAATCGATTCAGATTATTAATCCAGGTTTTAATTATTATAATGCACCGACAGCAACCATATCTGGTGATGGTACAGGTGCAACAGCTGAAGTGGTATTAAATGGTGCAGGTGCTATTAAATCGATTAATATTACTTCAGCTGGTCAAAATTATACAGCGGCAACAATAACAATAACTCCGGCTGCAAATGATGCCGGTCAATTAGCCGCAGCTGTTGTTGTGTTACAAGGTAGATATGGTGCATTAAGAACTTATTATAACAATTCAACCAATGTAAAAACAGTATTAAAATCTGACATTGGTATTGTAGATTATCAAAAAGGAATTGTTACACTCAATTCATTTAATCCACAGAATGTTGATAATGATTTAGGACAACTAGCAATTACAGTTAATCCAGCAACAACAATTATTTCATCTTCATATAATAAAATTATAACTATTGATCCATATGATTCAACCGCAATCGTAGTTAATGTTACTGCTAAGAACTAATGTCATTAAATAATATCAAAACTTCATTACTGGTTCCTTCACAGTTACCAGAATTTATTCGGGACAATCCAGACTATGATAAGTTTGTAACCTTCTTACAAGCGTATTATGAATGGATGGAAGAACAAGGTGGTGTGTTAGATTCCACCAAAAATCTATTAAGTTATTCTGATATTGATTCCACAACAGATGGATTCTTACAATATTTTATCAATGATTTTCTACCTTATTGGCCAGAAAATGCTCTCTTAAATAAAAAGAGTGCCATCAAGTATGCAAGAGAATTGTATAGTACCAAAGGAACACCAGCTTCATATCAATTTCTTTTCAAAATACTTTACGATTCAGAATTTGATGTAGAATATACCAAAGATTCAGTATTGAAAGCATCAGCAGGTACTTGGTATGTTGCTAAGAGTTTAAAATTGGCAAGTTCGGATGATAGATTATTGTCAATAGATAATATGAGATTGTTCGGAGAAACAACCAAATCCATTGCAACTGTTGAGGCCTCAGTAAAAGCAGGAACAAAAACAGAAGTATTCATTTCAAATATTGAACGATTATTTCAATCAGGAGAAATGGTTCGTGTTGTTGATGGAAATAACCAAACTATTTTGTATGATGGTTTACCACTTAGAGCCAAAGTTGTTGGTCAATTAAGTCAAATCAAAATAGATCCAAAAAATAGGGGTTTATTGTATGAGGTCGGTGACCCCGTAATTGTATATGGTGGTTTGAGTTCTGCCAACGGACATGGTGCAGTAGCAGAAGTTTCTGCAACTACTAAAGGTTCAGTACAACGGGTCAATATGGTTACAGGAGGTTATGGTTATAGAACTGATCCAAATACTGCAATATCCTTTTCAAACTTAGGTATTGGTGCGGTTTCACCAATAGCTATTGTCGGTTCGGTGGATCCTACATCAGGACTTACAGCCAATGTAAATTTTATACCGCAAGATACCATTACACTAAAAAGATTCATTGATATTGGAAATAGTAATTATTTCTTTTCAAATATTGCAATCTCCAATGTAAACACAACACTCGCAAATGCGTTTACATTTACCTCATTTGAAACCTATCCCATTTCTTCTATTTTGGTTGAAAATGGTGGCGGTGGTATTACAAAAAGTCCTGTAGCGGCCGCAGATTCAATATATCAATCTGACTTACCTACTGTAGTGGGTCATATAAAAAATCTAGGTATTTTGGCACCCATTCAAGTTGTAGATGGTGGTGTAGGTTATGAAGTCAATGACACTATCACGCTCGTTGGAGGTTCCGGTTATGGTGCCTATGCCAATGTTCAAAGTATTAATGCAACAGGTTCGATTGCAACAGTAGGTTACATTCAAGGTGTAAACCCCTATCCATTAGGCGGTATGGGTTATGGTGCAACAGGTCTTCCACTTGCTACAGTAGAATCAGCCAATGTGAGTGCTTATGGTTCTATCTTATCTGTTCCAGGTATACTTGGTGATGGTGCAACCTTCTCAGTTGTTGTAGATAGAGCTGGTTCAATTACAACCATTGCACTAACCGATCCAGGTGAAGATTACATTTCAACAGCTAATGTATCAATAAAAATACAAGATATAGTTGTATCAAATGTTTTTGTTACTAATTTACCATCAAGAGACCAAACGGTCTATCAAACTTTAACAAATGAAAATAATTCTACTTACACATCTTTTGTAGATTCAGTAGAATTATTGACTGCTGATGCGGATCCAGCAAAATCATTATATAATTTAAGAGTATATAATTACAATTCTAAACCGAATCCAAATCTCGAATTACATTTTGAAGAATCCGATGATTTTATACATGGTGGAGATGAAGATGAATCGTACCATCCAGTATTCATTATGGCCAATACAGCCTACACCGATCCAACACACATCAATCCAGATGGTTCTTCTGTATATGATGCTACTGGCGTAAGAACCTATGGTGACGGCACCGCAAAGGCAACCGCATCGTTCCTCAATGGACTTGTAATTAGTCAAGGCCAATACCTCGATTCATCTGGTCAACCAAGTGGTTTCAATGTATTACAAAGTGATATCTATAATAATTACACTTATATTATTACAGTAGAAAAAGAAATTACCAAGTATAGGGACATTTTATTGAACCTATTACACCCATCCGGTACAAGATTACTAGGTAGGTATGCGGTTAAGACCGATGCAGCATTTAATTTCAAGGTGACGGATGCTCTTGTAGTAGGTCATACTTTAGACTATTTGGCCAATACAAATGCCAGCGTTTCCATTATTACTGATTTCACCAATAAGAGTAACAACATTATCCAGTTTAATGATTTGGCTGGTGCCAATGTGGCAGAGTTCATTAGTGTTGGGGATTCAGTTGCTATCACATCAGATACTAATGATACCGAGATAGATGCTGTGGTATTATCTGTTGATTTTATTTCAAATACAGTAACAGTTGACACAAATACTTGGTTAACCTTTGCAAATGTTGCTTATATTACTGCAAACTCTGGTTCTAACAACATAAATATCATATCATTGACAGGTGCATATGATATCATGAACGGTGGAAACTATAGCAATACTGCCTACCCATTAAAAGATATTGTATATGCTGGTGACAAAGTATTGGTTGCAAATAACTCAGAAGCAACGGTGGAAAGTGTAGATTATATTAATGGACGCATTACTCTTACTTCCAATTTATCTGCCAATGCAAACTCTTTAATGAATGTAAATAGAACATTTAACACAAATCAAGTTAACATTTTTGGTGCATTAGGTACACAATATGGCGAATAAAAATCTTCTTTCTTATGGTGGAAAAGTGGCTGTTGTTGAACAGGTCTACTATGCACCTGTAGTGGTTGTTCCTGCGGACATTTACCATCCTATTGGATCCAACTATGTTTTGTTGGCAAAACCTGATCCTTGGACAGACGATAATAATCCACCTACACCCACACAAGACCAATTGGCAGTGAAATCATTCTTAAAGAATGTTTTTGCAGCTAAATTAGTTACTTCAGCAAATATATCACCAGTAATCCAACGAATCAATTGGACAACAGGTACAGTATATGATTATTACAAAGATACTGTAAATATGTTTGGAACAGATGCAAATGGAAAATTGTTATTAAACTTCTATGTAAAAAATAAGTACGACCAAGTTTTCAAATGTCTTTGGAATAAAAATGGTGCAGTATCAACCAATGAACCGTTCTTTGAACCTGGTTCATACAACACCAACAATCTTTACCAAGGACCAGACGGATACAAATGGAAATATATGTATACGATTGGATCTGGTTTAAAAACCGGGTTTATGGACACCGAATGGATGCCAGTTGTAGTAGGATATAATACACCAAATGAATTTGATTCTAATGGTTCTGGTGCAGGTAGTATTGATGTTATTAATGTAATTAATGGTGGATCAGGATATGACCCAGCTAATGCCGCTATATCATTGAGTGTCGATGGAGATGGTTCTTCATTGGTCACTTCAATAAATGTTTCTGGTGGATCAATTTCTGATATTATTGTTACAACTCCAGGTAAAAACTATTCATATGCAAATGTAACAATCGTGTCGTCCTTAGGTGCCAATGCGGTATTGGTGTCACCTACATCACCTATAGGTGGTCATGGGTATGATTCTTTATCTGAGTTAGGTTGCACAAGAGTAATGTACTCCGTTGAATTTGCGGGTTCGGAAAGTGGATATATTCCTACAGATATTACTTACCACCAACTTGGTTTGGTTATCAATCCATCAGACAAAGCAAATTCTCCTTATCCTGCAACCGAAGCACTTTATGATGCCACAACACAGTTTGTTGTCGCAGCTGGTTTTGGTGACTATGTAAGTGATGAACGGGTTTATCAAGGGTCAACATACGAAACCTCCACTTTTTCTGCAACAGTATTAAGCTTTGATGTAGGTACCAATGTATTAAAGCTAATAAATACAAAAGGAACTCCTGTAACTAGTTCGCCAGTATTTGGTGTATCCTCAGGAACAACAAGAACATTATTATCATATAACCTGCCATCTTTTATTGCACTCTCAGGTTACTTGGCACTTATAGAAAACCGAAGCGGTATACAAAGAAGCGCTGACGGCATTGAGCAGTTTAAGTTTGTTCTCGGTTATTAAAAGACCTTTTTGGATATATACTCCTATAATCTATTAGGAGAACAAAATGGCTATAATTTATACCGTAACAAATATAATAACTGGTAAAAAATATGTTGGTTTTACCATTAATGCACTAAAAAAGAGAAAATACCAACATAAGAGAAAATCTTTGTGTGAAAATAGTCCTTTTGTTTTTCATAAATCAATCAGAAAACATGGTTGGGAAAACTTCAAATGGGAAGTAATTTATGAAAGTCGAGATACTGAACATTGTTTAACTGTAATGGAACCATTTTTTATACAAGAATATAATACTTTAGCACCAAATGGTTATAATACTTGTGTTGGTGGTAGAAAAGGTATGCTTGGCATTAAAAGAGAACCTTTAACCGAAGAACAACGTCATAATATTAGTGTTGGAACAAAAAGGAACGCTTTGAGAGGAAAAGACCATCCAATGTATGGTACCAAAGCAAATGAAAAGTTTGTACAATCAGCAAAAGTTTCAATGTTAGGTAAAACTCATTCCGTTGAAACTAAACAGAAGCAAAGTGTTGCTCGTAAAGAATATTTAAAAGATAATAATGTTGGTATGTTAGGTAAAACTCATTCCGTTGAAACTAAACAGAAGATGAAATTGAAAAGAATGGAAAAATGGGCTTTATACGATGAGTCAACTAAACAAACCGAATTAATTGAAGATTTAATGAATTATTGTCAGATAAATAAGTTAAATTACAAAACTGTTTATTCTTGGAAATATAAAAGTGTAGATGGAATACAAATGCTAACTAA
>Ga0007870_1000278_pt1 | contig 18522 bp, 17 predicted proteins | sample CryBogCBH04Jul08_FD_71207 | JGI IMG/M metagenome (GOLD analysis project Ga0007870, IMG submission 71207) | Freshwater microbial communities from Crystal Bog, Wisconsin, USA - CBH04Jul08 | ecosystem: Environmental > Aquatic > Freshwater > Lake | place: Crystal Bog, Wisconsin, USA | collected...
CGGAAAAGTTTTTTGCAGCAGCGCGGCAATACTCGTGACAACCAGTTTTGAGTTTTGATTTTTGAGTTTTAAGTTTTCGGCAAGCGCAACCAACGTTTGCAGCCGGTCGCTGATGACATCAGCGTGCGGCAGCTTGTCTTCGTGCGGCAGGGTTTCCCAAGCGGGATAGAACAGAAGCTGGAAATTAGAAGTCGAAAGTTGGGTTGGTTCTCCTTTGGAGCTCTGACTTTGGACTATGGACTCTGCCGCCAGCCACGTCTCCAAATCCTGCTGGAAACTTTCCTGTGACTTAAGATTTTCCGTGACAACAACGACGGGCCGGTGTGGAAAAAGTCTTTGCAGCAGCGCGGCAAAAAACGGCCGCGCTGGCCCGGCCACTCCTGAAAAAACCGGCACTCCGCCCTGCTCCACGCGCCGGGCAAGGGCTTGCACAACGGGAACTAACAGGACGTCAGCAAACAATTTGCCTGTCGCCGACGGAAATTCGTTTTGCGCCAAGCGCAGGCAAAATCGCAGCGCCAGCCGATGAAGTCAAGTGGCGGCACCGATTTGCGGCGCCGGATTTTACAGGCCGCGTTTGTATATTTCCTGTTTCAGCGACTCGAACCGGGCGTAAGAAATGACATGAGCAATTAGCTGGCGTATAATCGATGAATCACATTAGGCCAGTGTAGCTTTTGCGTGATTGTTTGGAAAATTTCATCTTCTGCGGTTTGAGAAGAGATAAGAATATCAGCATTCTTATCGGTAAAAGCGGAAGGAGCTATAACCGGAGCTCCGGCAAGCGTCTTACCTTGATAGTGAATATTGGAATCTATGAAACAAACAATCCGGGCCTGAGGCAGGCGGCTGGTTTCGAGCAACCGCAGCGTGTGGGTGCCGGTGCCCCATACGGCCAGAGGTTTTGCCGCATCGGCCAAGGCGGCTATTTTTGTTTGTATCTTTTCTTCCAAGTAGCGCGACTGCTGAATATAGCGTCCCAAGGCGGGTTCGGTCTCTTCGTCCCGGTCAAGATTGGCGACGCTTTTGGTGGCCGAATCCCACCGGAACAACGCACCAATGGCTGGTTCGATGGCCTGCGGACTTAAGTGCCGTATTAACCTTTTGGTGAAAACCACCGAGAATCCGTGACGGGCCATCAAATTGGCGAGCGAATTCGGTGAAAAATAATTGACGTGCTCCAGGCTGAAGAATTGGAACGGAGCGCTGAAATGGTGGTCATAACGGGTCGCATCCGGCACCTCGACATAAACAAATCCATCCTGACCCAGGCAAGTCTTCACGCTGTCGAGCGAGGAGTCAACGTCCCGAAGATGTTCCATTACGCCGGTGAGAAATAGCGCGTTAAAATTTTCGCCAAGCTGGTTGAGCGTTGCGATCGTCAATGCCTTTCCCGGAATGCCGTAAAGCTCCCCAATAAGTCTGGCGCAGGCGGGAGATGGATCAACCCCAAAGAGATTCCGGAATCCTCGGCGCTTGAATTCGGCAAGCAATCCCCCAGTCGCACAGCCGATGTCAAGCAATCGGTGATCTTTTTTCAAGTGGGGCGTGACGAGATCGGCCGTTTCCACAAACCGACATAAATCCGTCTCCGTTTGAACTCCCGCGCGATCCGAATATTCGTATTTGGACATCTCCGCGTAGTAGCGGTCAAAGGCATCCTGGGTGGGAATATCATCCGCGTAACCTGCGCCGCAGGCAGCACAAACGACCAACTCGTATCCGGCCAACAGGCTGCCTTGTGAAAGTGCTCCGAACGTTTGGCGGAATAGCGCTCGTTGTTTTCGATCACAGCAAATCGGGCATGCCCGTGATGATGGGATATGGGAATTCATATAAAAAATGCGAAATCAAGCCACCTTTCTTGCCCATGTAGTCATAAAACCGCTCTCATTTGAAGAGAGCACTTCGTAATCACACTCTCTAAAAAGTTTCTCCACATCACCGCTAGTCAGTTCACCATTTTTATAGTGGTTTGTGTCAATAGCGAACTGGATCGGATGCTCCCGCAAAAAAACTTGGGAAGCCGCGATGACTTCAATCTCTGCGCCTTCGATGTCCATTTTAACAAAAGTTGGAATGCCGAATGTGGCGCAAGCATCGACAAGGCTGATCGCCTCAACAGTCTCCACGGTGCCTGTGGTGGACCGATTTGACTGATGAGCGAGCGTGGATCCAATGCTACCTTCGCTTAAGAATTTCAAGTTCGCCGTTACCGCCGCGACGGCTTTACGCACTGGAATGACGTTAGCGAGTTTGTGTCGCTGAATGTTGTGTAGCAGAACCGTAAAATTGACGGGATCGGGTTCTAGAGCATAGACCTTTCCGGTGGGCCCGACGCATTGGGAAAGATAATAGGCAGATAAGCCGCAATTTGCTCCCAAGTCGAATACCGTGTCCCCCTCCCGTGGGCGGTGCCATCGAAAATAATCCAGAACCGCCTTTTCTTCTTCAGGAAAACCCGACACCTCAAATTCCAAGCCAGATATGCGAAATGTTTGAAGAGCGATGCACGAGTAGTCTACGACATCTCTATTCGCCTCTCGCTTGGGTTCCACACAATCGAAATAGACTTGAAAACTCTTCGAAATGGTGAGGCTGTAGATCCAGTGGTTACGGTTCAGTCTCACAACCTGTCGGCCTTTAGTAATCTCAAGCGCGTCCGCTTTGAAAGCGATGCGAGTTTCGAATTCTTTGCACATCAAATTCATGATGAACATAGTCCCAATCCGCATGAACACGTTGTTTGGTCCGAGCCGGATCAAGATAGGGCGGATTTTATGGTAAAAATATCTTAAAGCTTTTTTCATTGCGATTGAATGTCCATTTTCCCATTCCGTCAATGATATACGGCAAATTACAAAAATCTTTCAACGATTAAACAATTGTCCACCCTCCGTCCACCACCAGGGCTTGTCCGGTCATGTAGGTTGAGGCATCGGAAGCAAGATATAGCAGGCAACCCGCCAATTCGGTGGGATGGCCAATCCGTTTCAAACAGGTGCGGCTTTTTAACCGATCCAGAAAGGGATTGTCCTTGGCAACACTGTTCGATCCGCTGTCCTCAACATTCGAAAATGGTCCTGGCAAAATGGCGTTTGCCCGGATCCCATGCCCACCCCAAAACGCCGCGAGGTATCTGGTATAGGAAAGCAAAGCCGCTTTGGAGGCGGAGTAACCAGGAGGGTTCAATAACTCCGTGCCTTCATACAAAGACGGACTAGGCGCGACCAGGGCATACATGGTTGAAATGTTGATGATGCTGCCTATTTTCGCCTCTTTCATTTTTACACCCAGCTTCTGAACGATGCGGGTGGGACAATAAAGACCGCCTAAAAAATGACGATTCCACTGGTCAAAGGAGGCATTTTCCAACGAGCCCGCCGGTGTATTGAACCCAGTCTGCGGTCCCAATTCATGCGCGTTATTGATGATTACGTCAATCCGAGGTTCACATTGGGTGATGGCGTCCAACAAGGCGTCAAGCTTATCCAAGTCATACATGTCTATCTGATGGGCCGCCACCCGGTCCTTTCCAAATTCTTGTTGCCAACCTTGAACCTCCGACATGAGCCGGTCGCTACGACCCAGCGCCACCAACCGGGCTCCATTTTCCAACAATGCCCGACTGAAGGTTCGCCCCAAGTATCCGGAAGCGCCGGTCAAAACCACGGTTTTGCCCGCCAGCGAGAACAGTTTTTCAGCTTGCAAGCTCACCAGCAGGTCCTCCCGCCGTCAATAACCAGATTGGCCCCGGTCATATAGGATGAAGCATCACAACATAGAAATAAAACCGCGCCCTGATATTCGTCAATCCGTGCCATGCGAGCCAAGGGGATCAGTTGCCGCAGCTTTTGAACAAAGTCTTCCGGTTGGGCATTAGCAACCCCACCGGGTGAGATGGAATTAACGCGCACCCCTGCTTCCGCCCAGTATGTGGCCAGATAACGGGTCAAACCAAGCAAAGCACTTTTTATCACCGGATAAGTGACCGGTTTTACAGGCTGTTGATCCTCGGGTACGCCGGCCTGGCGATACAATCGTTGATCGGGGCTGATCAAGGCCAGATCGCTGGCGATATTGAGAATCACACCGGCGCGTTGCCGGGCCATTTCCCGGCCAAACACCCGGCTACACAAGAAAGCTCCGGTGAGACCCACGGCCAAGTCAGCCTGCCAGACTGCCAATGGAAAATTTTCCAACCGCGACCAGGCGATACCTAGGGTGCCTTCCATTTTGGGGTTATTGGCGGCGTTGTTGATTAAAATATCCACCCGTCCAAAATGCTGCAAAACCTTTAGGGCGGCGGCTTCCACTTCTTCCTCGCACGTAATGTCCCCGGCAATTCCTATGGCGGCAAACTGTTCAGTCTGGCTCAACTGCTGCGCGACCAGATTGGGTTTTGATCCGGGCAAATCCAGAAGCACCACTTTGGCCCCGGCGTGCCCCAATGCCAAGGCATGTTGACGACCTAGCAATCCTGTTCCGCCGGTAATCACAGCCACCCGTCCGGTCAGGTCAAAGAGTTGGGGCATTTGGGGATCTTTAATTATTTCAGTCATTGGATGATTCGAGTCTGTCCCCCATCAGCAATGAGGCAAGTTCCGGTGATGAACGACGCCCGGTCGGATGCCAGAAAAGCCACGGCATCGGCGATTTCTTCCGGCCGGCCGAAACGATTCATGGGAACCTCATTTTTGATGTATTGCAAAACTTCGGCGTTGCGTTGGGACAGATGATGCTCCCAAGTGCCTCCGGGAAAAAGGATATTTCCCGGGGCCACTGCGTTGATGCGCACACCGTTAGGAGCAAGTTCGCGCGCTAGGTTTTTGGCAAGCATAATTAATCCGGTTTTTGCGATACTATAGGGAATGGGAGCGCGGATGCTTTCCACGCCGGCAATTGACGAAATAAGCACGGCACTGCCCCGGCCATTTTTGACCATGGGTGGCAGGAAAACATTGAGCAACCGCTGCGTAATCCAAAAATTCATTTCGAAAAGGCGATCCCATTCTCCGCGCTCCACCTGCCAGCCGGTGGTTCCCCGCCCCGAACCGATATTGGCAACCAGAATTTCGACCGGCCCCCACAAATCCTCCACCTGTTTCCGCAGTGCGACGAGAACAGAGTCTTCGGCCAGATCTCCCACAAAACTTAAAACCCGGTCGTCATGAGTGGATTTTGTCAAAGCCAGCCGGGTCGCCTCGAGTGAGTCCGCCGTGCGTCCGGTAATCACCACCCGCGCACCTTCCTGAAGTAAAGTTTTGGCGATGGCGCATCCGATACCCCGGGACGAACCGGCAACGAGGGCGACCCGATCAGTCAATTGCAAATTCATTGGGTCATTTTATTCGATCCAGCCAGCGTTGCAAGAAAGCCCGGTTTTGCCGGGCCCAGGCGACTTCTTCGCCATCGGAACTGCGGGCAGCCTGCAATATCCAAGGCCCGCGATAGCCGCAGGCGGCTATGCCGGCGAAAAGTTTTTCAAAATCTGAGGCTCCGGTTCCCAAGGGGACGGTACCGCCGCCGAGCGTGCGGTCTTTGATATGAACACTGCCGATTTTGGAGCCATAGGTTTGCCATTCAATGAGCGGATCATAACCAAGCGAAGCACTGTTTCCAGAGTCATAATTGACTTTGATACGAGCGTGGTTGATGGCGACGATCAGGGCGTAAAAATCTTCCGGGTTCAAAGCCGTTTCCAGGTGGATTTCAACATCCAAGTGATCCAGAAGCGGACTGACCTGCTGCAACACTTGAATTACGTCGGCTTGGTCTTTTTGGTTTTCGATGCGCGAGGCGTCCACAAAAGGAAGCACCACGCGCCGGATTCCCGCCAGCTGGCAGCGCCGGAGCAGCCATTCCAACTTTGCCAAGCGTTCCTTTTTGGCGTCACTGGAGATACGCAGGAGCGGGCGGGCCATAAAATAGTCAGCGCACAGGGACTGCACTTCAATCCCATGTTGGTCGGATAAATTTCGCATCCGGCCCACTCCGCCATCGCTCACAATCGGATTGCTTTCGGCGTCCGCAAGGTCGTATATCCATTCAATCGCCTGCAAGTTCGCCGCGGCGGCGCGCGGAAATTCTTCGGCCCAGCTATCCCTGGGAAACGCCTGAAACTTGCCGTCCACCGGAGGTGAAAGCCGGCCCTGCATGATGCCAATTTCAACGTTCATTGGGAAAACGGGTTAATCTTCGATTGGCTCGATGAGCATATTGGCCAGAAACTCTTTCCGCTCCAAGAAGGGGAACAAATCTTCCAGCGGCTTTGAACCCATCGACCCGTCCGGTTTGATGTAAGAGGAAGCGCGCGGAATCCGGTCTTCGTTCGCAGCCAACATCACTTCGCAAACCACCGGCCCTTGGCTTTCCAACACCTGGCGGATTTGCTCGTTGAGCCGGCGCTTGTCTGAAATCCTGATGAAAGACAGGCCATACGCCTTGGTCACCGCTTCCAAGTCCGGCAAGGTCATGCCGCTGGTCCTGTCCGCGCCGGTGAGCAGCTTGAAATATCCATTTTGCGACGCCCGGATGGACGCATAGCCGTCATTGTTGGCGATAAAGATTTTAATGGGCAGATTAAGCCGTTCCACGGTGGCCAGCTCCTGTACATTCATTTGCAGGCCGCCATCGCCCTCCACGCAGATCGTGCGCTGCCCGCTGGCGACGGCGGCACCAATCGCCGCCGGCAGGGCGAAGCCCATGGAGCCGGTTCCGCGGTTGTGAAAGCAGCGTTGTCCGCGTTTGATCTTGAGACAGAGCAAGAAAATCTCGATGGCAAAACCGGAGCTACCGGGAGCAATCACATCGTCCTCCGCCATTTCATCGCTCAAGGCTTCGGAGAAATGATACATGCTCAACGGTCCGTCGCTGGTTCGATGTTCCGGCAGAACCAGTGGATACCGAACTTTCCAATCCTGAGACCGCTTCACCCAATCCGTCCAGCGGTTAACCGGAAGGCCACCAGTTTGGCGGCCCAGTACGTCCAGAAAGATTCGCGCATCAGCCACTATGGGCAGGCGGATGGGCGTCTTCATCTTGCGGATTTCCGCCGCATCAATGTCCACCATGACTTTCACCGCGCCACGCGCCAGCCGGTCATGCGCGTAAGCCGTCATGGCCAAGTCCAGCCGTGAGCCGACAATCAGCAGCAAATCACTGTTCTGCAAGGTAAAGTTTGAACCGCGCGGGGCCAGCGAACCGGGCCGGCCAAAACAGAGCGGGTGATTGTCTGGGATCAAATCCAAACCCAGCCAAGTCGTGAGCACCGGCATGCCGAGTTTTTCCACGAGCGCCAGAAAGATTTTTTCCGCGCCCGCCATCCGGATGCCGTTGCCCGCGAGCAAAACCGGACGCTTGCTCTGCTTGAGCATATCAACCAGTTGCCTCACTTGATCGCACAACTGTGTTCCCTCTGTGGGAGTAGATGACGAATCCGGCGGCGTGAAACCTTCAAGCTTTTCCGGGTCAATTTGCGCAGCCTGCACGTCAAGGGGAATGTCCAACCACACCGGCCCGCGCCGGCCATGCATTGCCAGATAGACCGCCTTTTCCAGATGATAACGAATGGTCGCCGGATCTTCAACGGTGACGGCATACTTGGTGATGGTTTTGACGATGGAAACAATATCAATTTCCTGAACCCCCAAAATGCGCACGCCAGAATCGCGTTTAAGATCCGCGCGTTTGACCTGGCCAGACAGGAACAACACCGGGGTCGAATCGAGCCACGCCCCGGCGACGCCGGTGATGGTGTTGGTGCCGCCCGGGCCGGTGGTCACCAGTGCCGCGCTCAACTGATTGGTCACGCGCGAATAAGCCTCTGCCGCAATGGCGCACGCTTGTTCATGCAGGTTGCAGACATATCGAAGACCCTGACATCGGCCTAGCGAGTCATTCAAATGCATCGCACCGCCACCCGCGAGCATAAAGACATGCTTCACCTCATTCTTGACCATGAAGTTCATCACATAGTCAGACAATTTCATTTTTTCTGACATAGATTAAAATTGATTGAATCCCTTAAACGGGCGGAGTTTGGAGAAGGAAATCCAGCAACTCGCGGACGGCTCCATTGCCACCGGCATATTTCGAAACAAACCCGGCCTGCTGTCGGGCTGATGAATGCGCATCGACTGGTGCGGCGCTCAAGCCGGCGAGTTTCATGGCATCGAGGTCGTTGACATCATCCCCCATAAAAGCAATTTCCGACGTTTTCAATCCCCGCTGCCGCGCAAATCCCTCAAATGCCAGCGCTTTGTTTTTGCATCCTTTGAACACATCTTCAATTCCCAACTTTTTGGCAAATCTGTCCACCAATGGGCTGTCTTCACCTGAAATGAGCGCGATGATCAATCCCGCTCGCCGGGCACGAGCCACTCCCATGATGTCACGAAAACTAAAGCGCTTCCACTCTTCGCCGTTGGGTCCCCACCAAATAGTGCCATCCGTGAGGACGCCATCAACGTCTAGGGCAATGGCCTTGATTGCATCCACGGGAATTATTTCCGACGAAGTTTCTTCATCACGAGGACTTCCCGTTCAATCACCCGCTTGACGCCATCGCCCATGGATTGCTCGACCAATCGAATATCCCGGATTAGGCGCGTCAAACCCGAAGGTTCCAAGGAAGCGGCATGGTCGGATCCCCACATTGAACGATCGATTGTGATATGCCGCTCAACGATGCAGGCTCCCAGGGTGGCGGCGGCCACTGAAGAAGCCAGCCCGGTCTCGTGGCCCGAGTAACCCACAGGAACACCGTAACGCTGTTTGAGCATGGGAATCACCTTCAAGGAAAGCTCCTCATAGTATGCCGGATAGGTGCTGGTAGCATGGAGGATGACCAGGTTCTCTTTTCCTAGAACTTCAACCGCGTGGTCAATTTGATCCAAAGTGCTCATGCCGGTTGAAAGCAGAATCGGGCGATTCTTTGCCCTCATCTTGGTGTGACGGATTAGCGCATCGTCTGTAAGTGAGGCTGAAGCAATTTTGTAGCCAGGCACGTTGAACTGATCAATAAAATCAACCGATGCCTCATCCCAACAGGAAGCAAGCCAGAGAATCCCCTGTTCGCGGCAATATCGGTCAATTTCCTGATATTCCTCCGAGCCAAATTCGAGACCGCGCTTTAAGTCGCCATTGGTGGGGCCGAATGGATTTTCACGGGGTTTGGCCAGTTCCTCAGCGGAATACACCACATCCACTGTGCGCTTCTGAAATTTGACGGCGTTGCAGCCAGCCGCCTCGGCCACGTCAATTAATTTCTTGGCGAGATCAATGTCACCGTTGTGGTTGATGCCAATTTCGCCAATAAAAAAACATGGAAAACCTTCCCCGACAGACGTTCCGCCGATTTTGACCACGTTCATATTTCTTAATTTAACAGCTTGATTTGTGTTGGGTCTTTGGCTGAAGCCAGAAAATAGTTTTTGCCACCGCCGTTGGCAAATCAATTCGCGGACGCAGCCCCAATTCTTCGAAAGCTCGGGTGGTCTTCGGAACATAGCGATTCAGGGTTGTTCCTGAAACAATCGGATCCGAAATCCTAACCACCGGTCGCGGTTCAAAAGCCTTGGCCACGATATCAGCCACTTGAGCGATGCTCACTGCGGCTTCCGATCCGACGTTGTAGGGATGGCTGGATCTGCCCCGAAATAAAATGGTCCAGAGCCAAACCGTTAAGTCAGCCATGTATAAATATGAACGAAGCGGTGTACCATCGCCGCGCACTTGAATTGGCCCGCCGCGCATCCCGTCACGGATGAAATTGCCGATGGCAAAATGAGCGTCCAACGGCAGGTGCGGCCCGACAAACGCGAAACACCGCGCTACTTTGATTTCCAGACTTTGCCGGCTTGCCGCCATGGCGCATAAAAGTTCGGCCGCACGCTTGCCTTCGCCGTAAGCCGAGGGTGGATCGAACGGGTTGGGCGCGCCCGTAAAATTTTCGGGGACGTGCGTCATCTCGGGCGGCTGGCGGCCATAGACCGCGCCGGAACTGATAAAGAGCAACTTGCGGGTTTCGTGCTTTGCCGCGAACTCCAGCACGCGCCGGGTGCCATCCACGATGGTGCCGAACATTTCTTGCGGCGCCACCGGCGCACCGGAGGTCGTCCCCGCATGGATGACAAAATCAAATGTTCCGGCTGGAAAGGAAAAATCGCGGACATCGCCCTCGAGAAAACTCAAGTCCGAACGCTTGGCCAGACGCGGCATTTTCGCCGCAAAGGATTTTGGATTGCGCGTCAGCACGGTCGCAGAAGCTTTTAATCCCAATCGGTCGTTGGCCCACGCAAAGCTTTCCAAAAGCCAGCAGCCGAAAAAACCTGTGCCGCCGGTGATGAAAATCCGCCGGCCGCGCAGTTCTTCCCAGAGTCCCGCTGTGTGCGCCAGGATATGATCAAGATCGGCAGCGAGGGGGTTTGTTTTCAAGCAGATTGGGACCGGGAGTTTTGGGGCAAGATATTAAGCTGCTCCGAATACCAAAGACAGTTCGGCTCCTGGGATCGGCCATCGCCATTTGGGAGGATGGTGCCTACTGTTACGAAGAAACGGCTGACAAAGCTGTTCCAACTGTGCTTGTGGCCGAACGAAATCGCCCCGGTCGAATTTGCCAAGCAAATAGCCGATGGGATTCTTCACAAAGCGAGGCAACACCGGCTCGTATACCATGAGCAGTTTTTGCGAGTGGCCGGAGGCTTTCTGAATGGCGTGAAAAATCGCCTTACAATTTTCGTTGTCAATATGATGCAACCAGGCATGGCAAAACATGAATTCATAGGGAGCAAAAAAATCGGGGGCAAGCATCCGGATGTCGGCGTGAACTAATTTGGCGTTCGGATACGATACCTTCCCTGCCTTGATTCGCGCCTCGTCAATATCCACGCCGGTGTAGAGACCCGGTTCGAAGAATTGCGACAGCATTCCAGTGCCGCAGCCTAATTCCAACACCGGCTTGCCGGCAAATGGCTGATATGCCGCCAATAAAAGATTTTTAAGATTATCATGCTCACCATGCACAAACTTCTGAAGCATCAAGTAAGCAACCGGCGGAAGAGCGATCTTGTTCATAAACATTTCCGATGTCATTCACCGAAATTAATGCGCTCCTCCTCGATGACCAGTGGCTTGTTTTTTACCTGGGTCCAGATGGCACCGATATATTCGCCCAGCAGCCCGATGAAAATCAATTGGACAGATGAAAAGAAAAACAAGCCGATTACGATGGGCGCCAGTCCGAGACTGAAGGTTTGCCAGTAAAGCAGTTTGTAAACAAAATAGCCAAACGCCACCAGCAGGCTTAATAAGGCCAAAATAAAGCCGCAGAACGCCGCCAGGCGCAGGGGCAGTTTCGTGTGGTTCACAAAACCGGTCATGGCCAGGTCGTAAAGGGTGAACCAGTTGTTCTTGGTCAGGCCGTGCCGCCGGGCGGCCTGCTGGAATGGCACTTCGGTTCGCTTGAAACCGATTTCGCTGATCAGCCCCCGGAAATAAGGATACGGCTCGTTAAATTTTTTAACGGCCTCAATCACTTTCCGGTCATAAAGGCCAAACCCGGTGAAGTTCTGGATTTGCGGCGTCTCCGAAACGCTCGCCATCAACCAATAGTAAAACCGGCGCACTTGGAACATCAACGGGTTTTCGAGGCTCGTCGGCTTGACGCCACAAACCACTTGGTATCCGGCTTCCCATTGCCTGACAAACTCGCCAATCTTTTCCGGCGGCTCCTGCAAATCCGAGCAGAGCGCCACCACGGCGTCGCCGGTGGCCTGCAACATCGCGTTGAAGGGCGAGCGGATGTGGCCGAAATTATTCGAATTCAGGATGACCTTGAAGTGCGGATCTTTCGCCGCGAGGCCGCGCAGGATTTCGCGGCTGCCGTCGGTTGAGCAGTTGTCCGCGATGATGATTTCATAGGCATAGCCCGGCAGCTCATGGAACACCGCCCTCAGCCGGTCATAAAACTCCTGCAGGTTGCCTTCTTCATTGTAGCAACCGGAAATGACACTGATTTTTTTCATTTGCACGAGCCTTTTGTTTTGCGGAATTCCGCGCCAACGGGGCGATAATCTCAATGAAACAATGAGGCGTCAAGGCACACACGCGGCCGGGATGGAAAAAGTCATTGGCCGGCGGCCGGGGCGTTGGTAGTCCAACCCCGAAACGCAACCAGCCCCATGTTTTCAAACACGTTCACCGGGATCGCATTGGTCGCCTCGGGGACATAAAACGTCACGTTGGCGGCATGATTTTGGATATACCAGCCGAGTTGATATTCCCAAATGGCGTAATAGGGTGCGTCGAGCCAGCCGGAGGGGCCGTGGGGAGCGATCGGCGGATCCGCCGGCATGGGCGCGCCCAACGGGGGCGCGGCAAGCTCTCCGACAATCCAGACGCGGTGCCCGGATTGGAGCGCCGCCCGCGCCTGCTCCAGCACCGGCGCAATGGCGTGAGGCGTCTGCATTTTTTCCATGATCAAGTCGTAGCGTTGAAACTGATAGCTGCCGGTGGCTGGCAGGGTGGTCCATTTGGCCGCGCCGTGGTAATAGTGAGCAAACGTCACGCCGTAATACCAAGTATTGACGATAATCAAATCGCCGGCCACGGCTGTTTTGGAAACTTGCGCGGCGATTAAGTCTCCATTCGATTGCCGCCAGCGCAATTCCGAATAGACCGAAGGCGAGAGCCCCAAGGCGAACACCACGATGGCCAGCACTCCAATCCTTATGCCGGCATGCACCCGAGGGAAAACGCAGTCACAACCCAACATCGTGAAAGCCAGCACCGGAACGTAATACCAGACCTGGGTCGGCAGACCGCTCGATTTTATGAACACGGCAAAACAGACCACGCCCAGCACAACCGCGATGCCCCCGAAAAATGCCAGATCCGGCTGCTTGGCACCTTCCGCCGGCAATTTATTTAGAAAAATCCGACTCAGACTCAGGATCACCGCCATGATCGCCACTACCAGCCACACACCTAAAAAATTCCCCGCCATTACGTTAAGCCGGCCCAGGCAATTCCAAAAATTGGTGCCGTATTGGAGCAACTGCCATTCGTCATGCTGGGTGAGGATGGGTTTGATAAAAGCCGTCAGCGACAAGGCTGCCACCAAACCGATGCTCAAAATACCCACCGGCTTCCAGTATTGGCGCTGACGCAGGCTGACCGCCACGCCGGCCAGACAAATGGCCAGCACGAAAAATGAGTTTTGATACAACGTCTGCACGCTTGCCACGGCACCCGCGCCCGCCAGCAAGCCGCGCCGCCAGCCGGGCTTCTCGATAAACCGCCACAGCAAGCCGGTGGTCAGGATGATGAAAGCCGTGCCGAGGCCATAAGCGCGCAGGGTGTCGCCATAGCGGATCACCACCGGATTCAATGCCACCAGCGCCAGCAACAGCAGCGGCGGTTCCTTGCCTATCATCCGGCTGGTGGCCCAGAATGAAGCCAGCAAAAACAAACCCACGCACAATCCCAGCGCCCGCAGCCCCGGATCGCTCTGCCCCAGCCCCAGCGCCAGCCAGATGCGGACGACGACGTGGAAACCGCCTGGAAAAGAATCGTTCACCACCGCTCCGAACATGTCCCGCCAGGTCGGCAGCGTGGCGATGTTAAGAGTCACCAGTTCGTCCCGCCAGAACCCGCCGGCCACCGACCACGAAAATAAATGCAGCAACACCGCCGCGCCGGTTACCGCCAGCGCCAGAATCCAGCTCACCCGCAGCAGGTTTTTTTCTGAAAATAAAGTGTTCATCCCGGTCTAAAAGTTTTTGCCTGCTGCCGGCGGAGCCTTCCGCCGCTGGTAAATTTCCAGCGCGCTCCCGTGCGCCTCCGGATAACGCGCCACGAAGTTCGTGCCCAGCGCCACAATGGTGTTCGTCGCCGAAATGATATCCGTCATGCCCACCAAAGTGTAGTTAGTCCGGTAATTATCCCACCAGTGAAAAATGGTCACATCCGATTCCGGATGCCGGTTCCAAGACAAAATGTTCGCGGCGAATACAACGAACTCCGGCCGGTTCTTCTCCAGCTCGCCCATCATTTCACGCTGCATCTGCACCGCAAACAACTGCGGCTCCATCAGCGCATAAGTATACAGATAGCCCGTGGCAGAATGCCGCCGCGCGAGAAAGAATATTTCCGGCTCCGAACCCAGCACCGCCATCTGCGCGTCGGGCGCGGAATTTTCCCGGATGAACTGCGCCACGATTTCCGCCTCCGGCAGCGGATCCACACTGTAAAGCCCGTGGTCAGTGGCGCTGGTTCCCCGGATGATCTGCCACGCCGGCTGCACAAACCAGACTCCGGCATTGGCCAGAATACTCGCCGCCACCAGCAGCGCGTAACCCCACACCGGCCAGTCGCCCAGCGGGGACACCCGCCCGCCCCACCACCGCCGCAGACCGCTCACCGTGGCACCGGCAAGCAAGGCCAGCGCGGGCAGCGCTATCAGGTAATAATGTCTCCGGAAATAAAAATCCGGGCAGACCGCCAGCGCCGAAGCCGCGCCAAAGCCGAGGAACCAGATGCGCGAATGCTTCCAGCGCGCATCCAGCCCCACCAGCGCCAGACCGCCAAACGCGACGAGCCAGAGCAAAATGCAGCTCGTGATCACCCAGGAGAAGCTGTGCCAGAACAGTTGCGGCGCGTAGGCCAGCGGCATCACCGAGGCGTATTGCCGCGCATAGTCAAACGTCCAGAACTTGAACTTGCCGAACACCCCCGCCCGCCACAGCCACAGACAGCACAGCGCCAGCGGCGTCAGCATGGCCAGACCATAGACCGAGACGGCGGCGAAGCGCTTGCCAATGGATTGATTCGCGCGTAAAATTTTTCCGACCGCAAACGCCAGCCCCGCCCACGCCGCGATGATCACCGCGTGCTGCTTCATCAGCACAGCCAGGCCGAAACAGATGCCGCCCGCCGCAAGCGTCAAATAATCCTCCCGCTGCCGCGCCCGCCACATCAGGCACAGACCCGCCGTCACAAAAAACGCGCAGAAATGCGTCGCGTGGCCGGCCAACCCGAGCATGGATGGACTCGCCGCCAGCAGCGCATAACTGGTTGCGGCGGCCACCCCGGCGGTTTCATCCAATATTTTTTTACCCAGCCAGAACAGCAGCAGCGCCGTCGCCGTGGTCATGAGCAAAAGGCCCAGATGGATCCCCGCCGGCGACTGGCCGAACACCGCCATGATGGTGGCGTAGGCCAGATACGTCCCCGGGAATTTCATGTTGTAAGCCAGCTCGTAAGGCGGGATGCCCTGAAGGATGAGCTGGCCGGCGTAGGCGTATTCGCCCTCGTCGCGCTCCAGCGGAAAAGCCAGCAGCCGCAGCCGCGCCACGGCCACGAGCGCCAGCACGGCCAACATAAACCACCAGATCCCGTGGCGATGAAAACTGGAGGAACGGATACCCAGCGGCGTCATGAGCGGGCATGAGACAAAATCAGCCCCGCAATTTCAATCCAATTCAAGCCGGGCGGTTGGACCCGCGCCATGGGGTCCTCACTGCCGCTTGGCATTGCGGATCACTTTATTAAGCTTGTCGGCGATGGCCTCTTTGGCCCGACTGATGAACCCAGTGGCGGCAGTCTCGTCACCATTGCCAGGTACCGCACCTGACTGGGCCAACGAACGGCGGCCAGCGTTTCTACCGCGTCAGTTCGCCCTAGCGTGGCTTGCGCTGATTTCACCACCTCACCCCGCCCTTGCCGGTTTCCATTGACCCGGCCGCGTGCGTCCGTGAAAATTTGGCGATGGCGGTCCCGCATCCCATTTTAATCCTGCCGTTCGCGCTGCTGCTCGGCGCCATGGCGCTCGCACCGGTCATCGCGCCGGGCTGGTGGCGGCGGCATTACGCCAAGGTCGCGCTCGGCCTCGGTGCCGTCACGGCCGGCTGGTATGCGTTTGCGCTGCACGACTGGCACAGTCTGGGCGGGGCGGCGCACGAATATTTCAGCTTCATTGCGCTGATCGGCTCGCTCTTTGTCGTGTCCGGCGGCATCCACATCGGCGTCAAAGGCGGGGCCACGCCGCTGGCCAACGTGGTGTTCCTGCTCATCGGCGCCATTATCGCCAACGTGCTCGGCACCACCGGTGCGGCGATGCTGCTCATCCACCCGTGGATCCGCATGAACCAATACCGCATCACGGCGCACCACATCGTGTTTTTCATATTCATCGTCGCCAACGTCGGCGGCTGTCTCACGCCCATCGGCGATCCCCCGCTCTTCCTCGGCTTCTTGCAAGGCGTGCCGTTCTGGTGGGTGGCGCGCAACTGCTGGCCGGCGTGGCTACTCGCCACCGGGCTGCTGCTGGTTATCTTTTACGCGCTCGACCGGAAAAATTTCCTCGCCGCGCCGCGCGTGGTGCGGGAACCGGAAACCGCCCGGGAAACTTGGAAAATCAATGGCCTGCCCAATCTGTTTTTCCTCGCGGTGATTCTCGGCGCGGTGTTCGTGCCCCGGCTGCCATTTCTGTGCGAAGGCCTGATGCTGGCCGCTGCGCTCGGCTCGTGGTTCACCACCAAGCCATCCGTCCACGCGGCGAACGGCTTTAATTTCCATCCGGTGCAGGAGGTCGCGGTGCTGTTCGCCGGAATTTTTGCCACCATGATGCCGGCGCTGGCATGGCTGAACCAAAACGCGGCGACGGTATTGGGCCAGAATCCGTCGCCGGGAATTTTCTACTGGGGCACCGGTGCGCTGTCGAGCGCGCTGGACAATGCGCCGACGTATCTCGGTTTTTTTGGCGCGCTTCACGGCGTGGCCGGCACGACGGGTGCGGATGAATTGCTGGCCGGTCACGCGGCGCACGTCCTGGCCATCAGCCTCGGCGCGGTATTCTTCGGCGCTGCCACCTACATTGGCAACGGCCCGAACTTCATGGTCAAAGCCATCGCCGGGCAAAACGGCGTGAAGATGCCGACGTTCATCGGGTTCATCGTTAAATTTTCCCTGCCGTTCCTGCTGCCAGTGCTGGCGATTATCTGGCTGGTGTTTTTCCGAAGTTGAAATCCGGTGACTTTTTTGAAACAATTCCGCGCCGGTCACCCGCCCGAAGCGATGACGGTTTGAGGGATTCATTTTGCGCACCTGTTACAACATCCTGTTCCTGATTTTTTTCGTGCTGTCATCGCCGTATTACTTCTGGCGTCTGCGGCGGCGCGGCAACTGGATGGAGGGATTCGGCCAACGGTTTGCGCATTATGATCCGTCCATCAAACAGGCGCTCACCAACCGCTCCGTAATCTGGCTGCACGCCGTCAGTGTCGGCGAGGTCAACCTTTGCACCCAGCTCATCCACGCGCTGGAACCGCGCGTGCCCAACCTCAAAATCGTCGTCTCCTGCACCACCACCACCGGCATGGCGGAACTGCGCCGCCGGCTGCCGACGCATGTAACCAAGATTTATTACCCGGTGGACCGCCGCAAATACGTCCAGCGCGCGCTGGCGGTCATCAACCCGCTGGCAATCATTCTGATCGAGGCGGAAATCTGGCCGAATTTTCTCTGGCGCGCCCACGACCTGAACATCCCCGTGTTCCTCGCCAACGCCCGGCTGTCCGACCGCTCGTATCCGCGCTATCAAAAATACGGCTGGCTGTTCCGCGATCTGTTTGCCTCGTTCACCGGCGTGGGCTGTCAAAACGAAAGCGATGCCGTACGGCTGCGCGCGGTGGGCTGCCGTCCAGAAGCAGTGCACGTGGTGGGTAACTTGAAATTCGATGCGGCCACACTGCCGGAACAACGCCATCTGAACGTCCGCGCCTTGCTGTGGCAGATCGGCGTGGCCGACGACGCCCCGGTGCTCGTGGCAGGCAGCACGCACGACGGCGAGGAATTACTGCTGGCGGACATCTCTGGGCGGCTGCGCGAAAAGTTTCCGAACCTGTTTTTGATCCTGGTACCTCGGCATTTTGAACGGTGCAAGGATGTCGGCCAGAAGCTGAGGGCGCGCGGGGTGAAGTTCATTTTCCGCAATGAAATTATCCCCGACACCAAACTCCCGCCCGGCGGGGTGGACTGTCTGCTGGTGAACACGACGGGTGAATTGAATTTTTTCTATGAGCCGGCCACAGTGGTGTTCGTCGGCAAAAGTCTTACCGCCGTCGGCGGGCAGAATCCCATCGAACCGGGCGCGCAGGGCAAAACCATCGTGTTCGGGCCGAACATGCAAAATTTCACCGACATCACGCGAAGTTTTCTGAAGCAGGACGCCGCGGTGATGGTGAAAAATCCGGCGGAACTGGAACTGGTCCTCGGCGAATTGCTCGGCAATCCCGCCCGCCGTGACGAACTGGGCCGGCACGCGCGGGCGGTGGTCGCGGAAAATCTCGGCGCCATCGAGCGCACGGTGGAGATGGTTTTGCCGCACCTGAAGGCCAGCGGCATTTTTTTCGCGCCAAAAAAATGACGCAGCCCGTTTCGCCACTTGACGCGAGCAACCTGGCTTTTATATTCCCCCCGCTTCGCGTCCTCGCCGATGTTTCAGACGCAGGCATGACGCCA
>Ga0007870_1000279_pt1 | contig 18441 bp, 18 predicted proteins | sample CryBogCBH04Jul08_FD_71207 | JGI IMG/M metagenome (GOLD analysis project Ga0007870, IMG submission 71207) | Freshwater microbial communities from Crystal Bog, Wisconsin, USA - CBH04Jul08 | ecosystem: Environmental > Aquatic > Freshwater > Lake | place: Crystal Bog, Wisconsin, USA | collected...
AGACCCCACAAAGGTCTTTGTTCGACAAGAATGGGAGAAGTAAGAAAACCCGGGGTCTTTCGACCCAACCTCTTATTAACCTCCATAAAAAAAAGATTACTTGTTAAAAGCTTTTACAACATTTGTTTTTGTCATAACATAACTGTAAGATAGTCAAGAAGAAGGTACACAATCCAAAAGTTCCAAACTCAGACCGCTCCTTTTCTTTGCAAAGTATACACAAATAATTTTCAGGCAACAGATAACATTGCTTCCACCGTTGAGAACAGCCTGTCTCACGTGATCGTTCTTCACTTTGACGGGTACACCTATAATAAAACCGTTCTCCTCTCTGACAGGAGACATCCAGTCACTGACATCACACCTCATATCCACGAAACGTTGTTTGAGTGCATCACTCAGAGCAGATAAATGATTGACGAAGACGAGGAAAGGTTCTACGTTGGGGTTCTGACCGTCGCCATACATGGGGCAAACCAAGGCACGCGAATTGGGAGCATCTTTCTCGAACTGGGACGTTTGAAAGGTCACAAAACAACGAGGGGTACCGATGGAAAAAGACCAGGGTCTTTGTGTGATAGGATCCATGACACCGACATAGTAGATATCCAAGGTCCGATCGACCCTCTTTTTCTTACTGATAATGAACTGGTAACTGTCGGGGTCTGCATACACAGGTGAAGCAAGGGGTGTAGGTAAAGCTCCAAAAACAAAGTCTGGACGATTATCCAACTGACAACTGGGCATAGAGGTGATAGGCCAGGCTTCTTGCTTCTTTTCTTCTTCTTCTTCCACTCCATCCATAGGAAATTGCAGAGGTTGTTCTGTAGTTTTTGACTTGGAAAAAACCGAGTCTGTTTTAGTTGGTGGCAGCCCAGAATTCCCAAATCCAGATCTTGAAGACTTCATGTTTGCTTAACTGGTAATGAGATCAGAGAAGGGTTTGTGGAGATACCTTGAAAGAACGTTCCGGGAACCTTCCATCAAGCTTTCCAAACCCTGAGTTTATTAAAGTAGCAGGTCTGTGAGAAATGTTAAAATTCAATAGTAGTGATACCCGTTTCGGGATCGATCACTAGAAAACAGTCGTACAGTGCGAAGAACATCAAATTGTACGATAACGCTGCAGCACTAGAATACGTCAACCGCAATTCCACATTGTTGTTGAGAACGTTCGACCCCGATTCGATGACGTCGTCTTTCAGAGAGAAAGACTCCAGTTCAATACCGTATAAGGCGTTGCTTCTGTAATTCGATGCATGATCGTTCACATACTCATCCAGAAAGAATTCCGGGGACAGGAGTGTTGAGAAGTCTTGGTCGTTGAGGCGTACATGCCATGCTCTCAATAGTTCCGAGAGAGGTTCTACTTGTGTGCCTGTACAGATCACAGGTGAGGTAGGAATAGCGACAGACCCTACGAACAGTTGGTACTGATTCATAAATCTTTTGTAAAAACCAGCAGCAGCGTTGTACCCGTTCGGTGATGGATTTGTGTGTGTGAAATACAGAGCTTTCAGACTCGATACCGATACAGGAATCACCACGTTCTTACTCGTTTCGGCAGCAAGTACTGTTACTTGATACGTACGCCAACTCTGGGTGTGTATACGTATACGTCCATCCGTTCCTTTATTAGAATCGATGATACCTCTGTCGACAGCAGGATCGACCCGAATCAAGTTGGTGTACAGAGTAGGGTTATTGACCTGATAGTATACTGTGTGGTTCGTTCCTGAACTCAAATCGATTTGGAAAGCGTTGGATGCTGTGTTCAGTGTGAGGACGATACGAAAGCCGTTCAGTGCACTTAAGGGGAAATACTTATCGCTACCGCTCCCGAACACCGAAGAATGAAAAGTCAATGTGAGTGGAATATCCGTTGTGACATTGTTCGCTACCGAACCTTCGAACAGATCACTCACAAACAGTCCACTGGTACCATTACCTGCGGCAGCAGACTTAAAAACACCACCACCCGAAGACGGGTCTGGATTACCCAAAGGTGCTAAAGTAGCCAAGGGGTAAGCTACAGTGGCCACTGTTAACGAACTGGCTTGCAATGCACCACTCGATACAGCTTGCGTAGCACTGTCCACACTTCTTCCTTCCTTGAAGAAAGCGTTGCGGTATTGCTGAACTTGAGCGTTACCTGTACACACCTTTTCGATACCGTACAACAAATGGTAGTTCTGTAAATCTTCGAGGAGATGTCCACTCTGGTCGTACAATTGAAACCTGTTGATAATGGAATTCGGTCCTCTATCTAGAAAAATATATTTCGCTGCATCGATAGACGTGGCATTATTGGAAACATCGGTGAACCTCAAGTTGAAAGAGAATCTCGTGGAAGCAGCATCCAAGTAGTACCCTCCACTCATAGCCGGGACATCGAAGATGATAGTCGAGATCCCGTCTCCCGATTGAGCATTACCGTTCGTGGCTTTTATACTAGTGACCAAATTCTCCGATCGTACAGCTATCGGTTTGACATCGAATTTCAACCGATCACTGACAGCACTCCCCTCTTTTTTCTGGTGTCTCAGTTGATCCATGTGGATGTTTTGTACACCTCCTCGTTCTGCATTCTTAAATTTGTGTTACATTCCTAACTGTTCGGATGCCCTCTCTTGAGATACTCTGTGGGCGTTATGAACGTGATGACGGTGTCCTTTGTGGTGTTTATGGATTTTTTTATGACCCATCTTGTACCCTGAGTGTGTTTTTTTATGTCCCAGACAGTGATGTCTGTGTTTCTTCTTGTGTCCAAATGTCATACTGTTCGATCAATCGTTCTTTAAAATTACACTTCTTAAAAAGTTTGGTTACCTTCGCATGACATTCACACTGGATTCTTCTACTTCTCTGGACATGAAATCAATAGTTATAACCACTGCGTACTCTTTCAACACCGTTAACGGTCTTTCCAAGTAGTCTAGGAACTGAAGAGTCAATGCATCCATGGTGAAATCTTTCACGGTCACTCTGTCGTTAGGTGACAACGGTTCGTAGTATTCCAAACTACCAGGTGTGCCTGTACTAGGGACCAGTGCTAAGAGCGAAGTCGGCTGAACTCCAGGTAACACAGAATGTGCTTCTTTGAAACCGCTTGCAGAAGAACAGCGACACTTGATGTAGTGTAAACCTTCGAAATTGATATTGATTGCAACTGTGTTGGTAAAAGTACCAGCAGAATATGTACCACTGGTCGATGCAATACTAAAAGTCCCGGAAGTAATGTTTAGGATTCGACTCACCAATCCGTAGTTCGTTGTCGTGTCGGTGAAAGTGACAGCCATAATATCCCCTATCGTGCTACTGAAAACAATGTTCAGATTGCTGTAATTGTTCCGCATCCAGTTCGTTGCAGCATCCATTTTGGACAGAGAAGAAGAAGTCGAAACAGTACTGCTCAGAGCGTTCCAACTCGCGAACGTGGGGGAAGAGAGATCACACGTATACGTGCCACCGTTACCTGCGAACAGAGTTCCGAAAGCAGAGTTCAAAGTCAATCGAAAACATTCCAGTAAGCGAGCAAGATATTCTCCACCACTGCCGTCGTAATAACTGTCTCCAAGACTCATGGGTACAGTCACTCCGTTCATGGTGACATTCTGCACGAAGCTGGTGTTTGTGAGGGTACATGTTTGAGAAATGGACGTTCCTGTGAGGGGTGTGGACGTTAAAGTGCAATTCAGATAATCCGACGGAAACAAAGGGGGTTGTCTCCAGTACATTTTTTCCACTCCTATGAGACCGAAAGAGAACGGTGGTGCTTGAACGACTTCGTTCAACACATATGTAGGATTGTCGTTCGTTCCGTAGTCCTGTCTACCGGACTGAAGGAGCAGTTTCGTTGTTCCTTTCGATTGACTCAGGGAATACATCGTTATCGACTTTTCGCTTTTTTGCTGTTTTCATTTTGTTTCTTAAAACATACTCGTCCACATCTTCACCGTTGGAATACGCTTCCATAATTTTATAAGCATCCACACTTAAAAATCCCGGCCACTTGTGGTAATACCATCCAGCGGTTCCTTCGATCTTTGCGAATGAGAGATCCATTTTTTTTTTTTCGTACTTTCACTTTAGACATTCTTAAAAAAAAAAACAACAACACATCAAGCAATTCTAAGAGCTCGAAGAGTGGTATACGTTGGACCTGCTGTCGATTGGACAGTTGCACTGCACCCGTTCAAGAACAAGACCAAATACATCGTAGTACTGCTAGCATTGGAACAATAATAACGTTGCGGAGCAGGTGTTATCATACCAGTACCAGTCGTTGTTGTCACGACGTGTTGTAGAACGGAAGTGTAGTCATCGAATCCTGTTGAAACGGTACTTATACCGACCTGAAACCAATTCACATTTCCATTGACTTGGTAAATAGCTGTACCATAAAGCATCCAAACTCCTTGAGGAATAGTGAACGAATGTATCGCTGTTATGGTGGCTGCATTAACAGTGAGAGTGGAGGTTCGAGTGAGAGTGTACAAATATCCCAAAGAGCCAGCACCTGGACTTGAAGGGTACGCTGAAGGAAGAGTGATGTTGGACCCTGTCGTTCCTGTCAGTGTTAGAACAGTAGCCGATATACCAGCATTATCGGTATCTGTTCCTGTGACAACCAGATTCCCGTTCACTGTTGTTGTCGCAGCATTAATAGCTAAATTTCCCGTATTCGTTCCGTTCAGTGTTCCTCCCGAACACACGAGAGAAGCGTCGTATTTAAGAGGAGTATTTGCACCATTGAGGTTCGTACCGTACATGTACACACCGCTCGATGTTGTACCTGGAGCATGATCCAGTTGGATACTTCCACATTGAACAAAACCGTTTACCTGCACACTGAACAAGGATCGAGTCCCGTTATAGGGAATACAAGCTAAGAGAAAACTATCAAAAGATCTGGCATACGTTTGGACTTGTGCCACATTCGATCCCCAATTCACAGTGGTTGTTCCCACAGTTAAAGCACTCGCATTGAGCTGTCCTCCCGAGATAGTTCCAGCAGTGGAAATACTCGAAGGTGTCAAATTCGAAGACAGTTTCGTCGATAGTTCGTCATCGACCAGTTGTGTGTAGAACGCTGCGGACGCTCCTCTCTTGTTGTTCCCTTTCACACTGATCATGTTGTTACACTTCTTGAAAGAACTCGTTCTTAAATTTTTTTAATCCTCATTACCACTCATGACGACGAGAGAACTATTGATGCAAGTGGGATTCCCTTTCCCTTCCGAACCCAAAATGACCATTTTCAGAGATCGTATCGAAGGTATGCTCAAGAGAGAGGCACATGTCCCTGTACAAGGAGAACTGTTCAGTGCCCAACACCAGTACGAAAGTTTCTTACAAGGAGGACCAAAAAGAATGAGATCTCTCAGTGTGAAGATAGAACTTGGACTAAGAGCAGAAGACGGGAAAACGACCGAGAGGTACAAGAACAGACAGAGGGAGAGAATTTATAAAGAAGCCAAGAGATGGTGCTCTGCAGCGGGTGTGGATACAGAAGTCGTTATGGACGGGTTGTTTCTGTTCCATCGAGTGAGAACGTGTGCTGCTCGTTTGCATTCACCCTTGACAGTAGCAATGATCTGTATGATTCTGGCTGAGGAACGATTAAGAAAGGACGAAGAGGAGAAAGAAACGTTCGTATATCCGCCGTCCAAAAAGATCCGTATGAATTATGGAAAAACTTCCAGACAGAAATGGGTCGAGTTCTTGGAAACACAGACATACGGCCAAGTTCAGAGCACTGACAGCCACCAAACAACACACACCCCTGACACGTATCCCGAAAAGACCCGTAACACTGATCTCCGACAGGAAACCGACACTGACGAAAGAGGAAGTGGCTAGTATCTGGAGAGACGAAGAGAAGGAGAGGAAGAGAAGTCAGCATTACAGAGGTAACCGGTTATTAAGAAAAGATATTCAACAGCGATTGAAGAATGGAGAAAAAATACCTCACAGACAACAGTGGGTCGGAAAGTTGCCCGAGTTCCCTATTTACGGAGACAGAGAAGGTTCGTTTCAAGCTGATTGTATGTTTATGCCTGATGTTAAGGGGTATGTGGGGTGTCTTTGCGTCATTTCTGATAACCGGAAGATCGCCTGGGCAGAAGCATTCAAAGGGAACACTCCGGACGAAGGAGGAAGGAAAACCAAACGCATCAAAGCCGGACAGATGTTTCCGTACTTCAAAAAGTGTGTCGACGAGATCGAAAGAAGGTTTCGTGTGAAAGTGTTACGTGTCGAAAGCGACGACGAAACTATGTTCAAGGGTGTGTTCCAGGAAGAGGTAGAACGTCAAGGTATTCATTGGTATTTCGTGAAACCCTCCGTCAGTGGACCTCTCAAAACGAAGGTCGGTATAGTGGAAAGATTCAACAGAACTCTGAAAACCATTCTGAACAAACTGATCGACGAATACGATTTGAACGAAAAAGCCTGGTTGAACTTGCTTCCCGAAGCGCTGCATCGTTATAATTACGAAAACACACAACGAGAAGTCGGTAAAACACCTGCAGAAGTGACGGATCGGGACGAACAAGACTTCATCGACAGGAAACAGGCACAGACTCAACAAACCCAACAATGGTGGGATGCAGAAGTGAACGGGAGGACTCGAGGACGAAGACCGAACGATGAGAATCAGAAAGACGCTTTCCACAAAGAGAAGAAAAAATTCCACAAAGAGATCTACACGTTTGCAAAACGTGCAGCAGGACCTTCGATGAGTGTGACGAACACCGAAGGCCACACACTTTCCCGCAGACTGTTACCGTACAACGTGTCCTGGATTTAAGAATCCATTTTCAAAGGGTGTTTTATTGGAAAAGTATGGAAGAGACCAAAGTCGAAGATGTTCCCTCACCCACAATTTCAGAATCCTCCGACCAAGACACCGAGGAAAAGGTCCCTGAGCCCGTAACGAAGAAAGCGAAGCGTGTGTTGACCGAGAAACAGAAAGCTATTCTGACATTGGGACGTGAAAAAGCTCGAGCGAACAGAGAGAGCAAGACCAAAGCCAAACTGGACGGGATGTTGGAAGAGTATCTAAAACAGAAAAGTGAGGAAAGCAAGACCAAATCCTCCAAGAAACAAAAAACAGCACCCACAACACCACTTCCACAGCCAGCACCAGCATCTCCTGTGTCATCGTCGAGTGCACCCGATTCTTCGTCGGAAGAAGAGTTCAGTTCCGATGCAAGCAGCGATTTCACCGAACCACCACCACCAACACCTGTATTGAGAAGATCGAAGAACTATGTTTCTCCAAGAAGACAGACTGTATCGTTGAGTTTTAAATAGTGTTTTTTTTTTTAGAACAACTGTTTACAGAGTATGAATTTGTAACACATAAAGTATAAATATCCATGCATTCCTCTATTCGACAAGTCTTGTCCAAAAAGCCGGTCCATGTGAAACTGAAAAACACAGAGTCCAAGTATTTGACACCTACAGACAAGGAAGACCCTGTCTTACCTGCTCTGTTCGTGTTTCAAGGTATGAGAGGATCGGGAAAGAGTTATGCCTGTGTACAGATGTGTCGACATTTCGAAAAGAAAGGGTACATACAACGAACGTTTCTCTTGTGTCCCACAGCGGGTGAAAAAGATCAGAAAGAAACCATTTATGCCAATCTCAAAACACTGGATCAGAAAGACGTGTGTACGAACATTCACTCTTTCGAGAAAGCATTGGTACAGATCCAAGAACGTGTGAAAAAAGATTGGAGCACGTATGAAAAATATCTCTTGCATAAGAAAGCGTTCCGAAACTATACTCAGAACAACAGATTGTCCAACGAAGAAACAGCCGTACTGGTAGAACACGACCACAACCCTCCCTTTATGGAAGTCAAACCCAAAAGACACATGCTCATATGTGACGATTGTCAGGGGAGCAGTGTGTATACTCAAGCGAGAAGAGGAATGCTGAATCATCTCAGTATCAAACACCGTCACGTACCTCTCACCATCTGTTTCCTGGTTCAGAGTTGGGTAGGTGTTCCGAGAACGATCCGATTGAATGCTACGCAGTACTTGATTTTCAAGACCAGCGATAAGACACAGCTCGATCAGATTTATAGTGCTTTCGCGAACACTGTTTCCAGAGAACAGTTCGAAGATGTGTACGAAGAAGCCACCGGTACCGATCCACACGGATTTTTGTACATAGACGTCGTTCCAAAAGAACCATGGATGAGGTTCCGGAAAGGGTTCAATAAATTTCTGGTTCCGCCTTCGGAACATTTAAGAAACGACAAACGACAGAACGATTATTCACGAAAACGTCGGAGGCATCAGTATGCCACAGATACCAAATAGGACACTCAAGCACAATCCTTTCCAGTATTTACACACACAGAGAAGAAAACACGACTGGTTACCTCTGACATATCCAGGTGTTCCTAAATACTTATGGGAAATTCCACCGAAAAAACTGGTCGGAACATATGTTCCTTACAAGGAGAGACAGCGTATGGGGTTCGACGACCTCATGACCGAAGAAGATCTACAGAAAAGGAGAAAGGCATGGGAAAAAGACAAACACAACAAGTACAGTGTTCGATGGATCGATGAGAACGGTGTCGATCACATAGGTCCACCTCAAGGTCTCAACGCTGCAGTGGCACAAGTCGTGGGTGCTCCACCACGTCCACCACCCGCTACACCTAACCGACCCATACTCGTTCCTACTGATTCCGGACCAGTTTTTCCTCAAGACAACCAGCAAAAAAGTTTATGGTCCAGTATGTGGGGGAGATTCAAACCAGGTGTGAGCGATGCAGACATTCGTGTACAAAACACACGTCCCGTGAGAAATTCCCGAAGAGAAGGGGTGGCGGATATGGTGGTTAGTACCGATGAACAGTCTGCAAACGGACTGGGTGTGGTGAACGGTACTCAGTTGAGTGACGGAAGTATTGGTACAGCTCCTCATGCTCCTCTCGAAACGTTTCTCAGTTCTGGTAACAGTGGTGCAAGAACAGCTCACGATTTGACACATATGCAAGTCTTGAACCCTCAACCGGCATATTTTCCTGCAGCTTTAGAAACCAAATCCCAACAAGGAGACAAGGCATATTTTCCCTTCAAGTTCGAACAGACTGTTCTACCTCCTTCTTCTTACGGAACCGAACACGTACCTGTCCATTACAAGACCAACGACCCACAGATCAGTGAACAGAGTTTTTCGACGACACATCTGGGTGTCGACGCGTTCGGTCACCCTTATCCTGAGGGTGAGCAGACTCAGTTCAGTCAAAATGTCGTTCGAAAACACACTCATGCAACCAAAAACACTCCTTTCCAAGATGCAAAACAACTCACTTCTTATGCACAAGGAACTCTGAACGAAGGACAAGAAGGAACGAGTTATGCAGATGTGGGTATACCAACGGACAAGAACGGCTTTCCCACAGCGTCTTGGGTTTTGGGACAACAAAACAACAATGCTGCAGATTCGACTTATATCCCCACCACCGAAGAATTCTTACAAAAGTTGGAAACACGAGGTGCTTATAGTGGTCGTTCTCACTCCACTGTTATTCCCGAAGAACCTATGACCGAAGCAACACCAACACAAGCACCGAAAGTGTTTCAGCAGCTGCGAAAGAAAAAAATGACTCGATTTCAATTGGACTCTACCGATGCAAAATACAAACAAACTCTTCAAGAAGTGTTCAAATCCAAACCCACACCAGCAATGCAAAACTTGCAGAAAGAGATCGACGAACAAAAACAGAACATCGAGAAGAGAAAGAATGAAGCAACACCCCAACGAAACACCAAGAAAGTACACACACTCGAACAAGAGGAAATGATTCTCGAACAAGAGAGAAACGACAACATCAGGTTGGAAGAGTTACAGAAACTACAATTAGCTGCTGAACTGGAATTGATACAACACTTGGAAGAACAACAGAGAGAACGAGAAGAGATCGCTTTAGCTGCTGTAGAGTACGAGTATCAAAACACTTCTTTGGGAAGAGGAGCTAAGGCTAAGGCTGGGAAACAGTTGACTCGTGGATTATACGAAAAAGAAGCGCGTGAAGAACTCAGAGCTCAACAAGAAGCTCAAGCACGAGAAGCCAATAGGACAGCTGTTGTTCCTTATATCAATATCGGTCGTATGACCAAAGCAGAGAAACGTCGATACATCAAGGACAGCAAAGCCGAACGTAAGAGAAAGATAGAAGAAGCGGAACAAGAAGCACAAGGGTTGGCTATTTATAATGCCCAGAAAGAACAGTACCATAAGAGAACAAAGTTAGCACCTGGTGCTTTACCAGGTCGTACATTTGCACAGAACTTGACTCATTTGGACGCTTATATCCGTCACATGCAAGATGAAATCAATGCCAGACACGGTGTGATGGTTCCTTACCAAGCACCACTCTCTCAAGAACTCACACCAATAGAACGCAAGAAAAAACATGTACGTTTGAGAGCTTCAAAACTAAAGGTCCCTGTCACAGGAAAGAAGAATGAGGGTACTTTGGTACATCGAAAAGGTGGTCGCACGGTCCAACGTAAAGAAGGGAACAACAATATTCAATACGCAGCACAAATACTCAAATACGAACGCCAACAACCCCATCCCGATCAAAGAAAGATTCACAAATTGAAGAAGTATATCAAGAAACAAGTGGGTCTTGGGGAAAAGAAAATGAGGTAGAAGAGCTCAAGAACAATGACTTTGGACTTTCTAGTAAGTGAACATGTGCTAGTTTTACTTGAAAAAAGTGTGTTTCTAGTGAGTAAACATGTGCTATTTTATTTGAAAATATGTGTTCAAATGCATATATGTTTGAATTAGTAACATTACTGTTTACATATATTGCATATACTTGTTTCCATTAAGGTCTGGAACTGTGTGCTTAGTCGTATTCTCCACAGGTGGTATTTCGGTGTGTGTTTGGAGTCTTTCCATGTCGTGTGCATTTATCATATTACGAACTCTTGTGTGACTGACTACACTGTGCTCTGTACTTCCGTCGACATCTTTAGAGAGCCTTGCACCTAAAGAAATAGGATCTTTTACGTGGCTATAGTCCCAAGTGTTTTGGGGTCGTGTTCGAAAAGGTTCCAATAATCCACTTCCACGACTGTAACTCAGATTCTCGTGAACCTTTTTCGGAAACTTCTTGGTGACATGTGTCGCCAAAGCACCACCCAAACTGTGACCGGTTGTATCGAAACTGTAACCTTGGTGTTGATACTTGTCCAACACACCCTTGAACTGTTTGGTTGCACGCTTGAAACGGGAATCTTTCCCTTCGTTTCCGAGCAGAATGTGGTAATCGCTTCTCACATCTGTTAGAATACTAGAAGTGTCACGAGGATCCGTTCCTCTGTAAGCCACCACCACTTTTTTGGTATTGGGATTGTAAAACACCTTGTGTTCTCTGTCCGACAACGAGGTATCCAATTGGAAACCTGTTCCTCCGAGCTGTTTCTCGATTTCACCTGCATGTTTCTTGTATGCCAACTTTGCCAATTTCTTGTATGCGTCTGCATTGGCACGAGGTTTTTTCATCTCACACAGAAACACTCTTTCAGACGACTCCAAAACTGTGTCAAACAATGTATATCCTCGACGATCTCTGCTTCTAAGTCTGTGAGAGAACGTCTAGCCGAATAAATGCTTTCTAAATTAAAAACAGTTTTTTCCAATTCTGCTACACGAGATATCAGATTTTGGATGTCCATCTTTTCTTTTTCACCATTCTCACTTTCAAAAAAGGATTCTTATGTTTTCAGATAGTGATAGAATTGATAGTCTTGTGTTTCCCCATTCTCCCTTTCAGATTCCTACTGATCTTAGCTTTATGTTCAGCTGACAAATGTTTCACACCGTGAAGATATCCTTGGTGTCTCTTTTCCAAGTTTTTCAATTGTTCGGAAGTCTCGTGCTCGACTTTCTTTATTTTCTTCTCTTTATGAGCCAAGATTCTGCTTTTTGCCTTTTCTTTACTCCCACTCAACCGTTCCCTCCTTTTCCTCAATTTCTCACCCATTCCCATCTTCTTCCTCCCCATGTTGCCTGTTTTCCACTCTTTTATCTGCATTCTTAATCCGGACTCGTTCTTTTGCTGCATCCACGTAACATTGTGACAGATCGAACCCTATGAATCTGTATCCTTTCGATGCTGCAACCACAGCTGTTGTGCCTGATCCACAGTAAGGATCACAGATCAATGTGTTTGTATCGGCTTCATCACTCAACACAGCATCCATACATATCTCCGGTATATCCAGAGCAAACGTTGCAGGGTGTTTGTATGTGTGCTTCTTATTCACTATACGCCAGATAGAATTCAGTTTCCTAGGGTTGTGGATCTGTCTCCTAAAGAAATGATCCCCTTTTGTCAACCAGTAGATACGTTCGTCCACTTGCGAAAATCTGTGTCCGTAGTTATCGGGTGTACTGGTTTTGTTCCAAATAATTTCCTGTCGGAGACACCATTTGGTTTGAGTTATCCATGTAATAGGGTGTACACAGTCTCCTCTGATATACCTCACTCTCACGACATAAAAACAGGACCCGTATGTTTTTGTTTTCTCATACAAGGTGTTCAACACTTCGATCTGGTTCCGTTGATACTCTTCTTCAGGCAAATTGTCTTGAAACACGTCGTACTTCCAACTATACGAAAACCAGGTTTTGTTCGATCTTTTACTTGTGAACTTGCGTGGTTTTTTTATCCTTCCTAAGTTGTAAGGAGGGGATGTCACAGTACAATCTATGGAGTTTTGGGGTAAAGCTCTCAATCCTTCCAAAACATCACAACACACAATGTCTATCCTTGGTGAGGGTTCCATCCTTACATAGTCACAACATAACTCTTAAAAAAAAAGCACAGAAAACAAAGATTTTTTTGTACATTTTATAGTGCAAGAAAATAAATAAGCACACACTTCAGACATTATTGATTCTGTACAAATAGTGATGAATGTCGTCATGACCCCAAGGTCTTGTATCAATTACTGTCACTTCTTCGTAATCTTCATCCGGGTTCAAAATCTTCCTCTTGTCATACGTGAGGTTGATTATTTTACCTCTGTTCTCCTCAACCAACACTTGAAATTTCTTTCGACGCATAATCCTCTCATTCTGATGGAGAACCAGCTTCTCTAAACGAGGCTTCTTGTTCTGAGCCTCCATCCTATGCTCAAATGCCATTGTCTCCAAATCCTCGCTTAATCCTTTGTACAACACTTGTTCTTTCAATGTGTCAAAATTAAATTTCTGCTGGTTGGCAAAATGAAGGGAAAACCCCTTAGACTTGGCAATGTCCCTTTTCCCAGATTTGGATTTTAGTGCATATGTTTTGGGTCCACAAGAGACGAATTCTGTAAAAAAGTCACCCTCCTCTGCTTCCGATGTCCATAACCCCATTTCTCCTGTTGTATCAACAGGAATCAAATGATCTCCATTAGGTGACACATAAATGACTGAATCTGTATCGAAGTATAGTACCAAATGTTTTAGTGGGTCCAATGCCTCATTGAACAATTTAAGCCTTGCATATGCTGTGATGAAAGCAGAAATATATACATTAGAACGCTGGTGTTCAGTGAACTCGGAATTTTCATGCACAGACACTGTTGCAGCCTCGTCTGTGATCACATTCACATTCACATGTTCCCAAGATCCACATAGATAACGGTAGAACTCCTCACACTCTGTCACAAGACGTGTGCCTTTTTGTTTCTCAGGGTTGAAACCCCATTTTCCTGTTGGCCCGTTTATACACATTTTGGCAATGGCTTCTAGACCCTTGTTACCTTCTTCCTTTGCGCGTCGTTTGATTTCAAAGAAAGTTTCATTGTATTCACGGAAGAGTGTGTTGGAAGTTTCTGTGAAATGATGCTCTTCGTAGATGTCCAGAATTGTGTACCCTTGCTGTACGGCTCTCTGTACTTCCACTGATGTCCATGTTCCTACCATTTCGTTCAAATGGAATACCACTTTGTTTTTGTCTGCTGATCTTTCAGGTAGAACAGGGAAATAGAGGTTTCTAGGAGGTCGAATCTTGCACTTGATCAGACCAAACAACTGTTCAATGGGGAGGAGATTGTCTCGACCTTTCTTCAAAATTGTTGGTACTTTCACTGGATAAAAATATTGTGGAGCGGACATCACATGAGGATACATAGATGTTATGTCTAAATACTCTATAATTTCATCACCGATACATTTGTAGTACAGTTTTGATGCATTGACTCTCCCACCGAAATACGCATCACGAGGAATGAGTGGTTTATAGTGTTCCAGATCTGGGCGTTTTGTCTCAATCTTCATTTTCTTCACGTCAATATCCCACTGACATTCCCACATTTCTACAACTTTATATCCCAGTAGTCTAAAATTCTCCGTCATTTGGAAAGTATAAGTATACAACTCTCCAAACTTGATAGGGACTTTCACTTCTTTCCCCTTCGCATTGATAAATGTTCTGTATCGGTGAGGGGATCCTGCTTCAGCTTCATAACAATAACAACATCCATGCCAGAAACACCCATGGAACTGATACACAGTATTGGTAGCTTCACAATACCCATCAACTTTCACTTTCTTTCCACTGACCAAAGTAACCTCGTACTCTCCCAAGTTTCGAGCGTGCTGAATAAAGTGTTGACTCCCGTTCATCACATATTCCATCCATAATATACTCTTGAAAGAGTGTTTGTCTTCTGAAGGTCGAGGAACAGTGATTAAAGTTTCCTCAGGGAGAAAATACTTCAAATATATCCCTTCGAATGCGACCGAAGCAATCGTGATGTGGTTGAAAGGGTCCACACCGATATGCACACCGTCACTCTTCTCCAAATTCAAAAACAACTCTCGAAACTTTGTCATTCCCAGTCTTAGAAGTTGAACATCAGAATGACAATAAGTCACCATCTCACGCTCAAAATCAAACTCCACTTCCTTTGCAATTTGCTCTTCGTACCATTCGAAGAACTCCTTCCTTTTTTCCACTGAAAAGGTATCTGGATCATACCACTCGAAAGAAGGGATGGGGCCTTTATAGTTGTAAAATTCAACCCGGTTAAACAAATGAGGGAAAAACCCCTTCTTTTCTTCTTCAATGCTGAATATTTTCGGGAATTTCGAAAGAGCAGATGTCACAAAAGCATAGGAATCCAAAAGGGTGATATTGTTACATATCTGAGCGCTCACTATCTTGTTACCCCTCATCAACGGAGCTCTCACTTTTTTCATTCTAAGTTGTCCACACACCAAAAAGTGTCTCATCAGTAATTGAAAATCGAAAGATCCTCCACAGTGAGCAATCACAATACTTCCCTTGTTTTGTTCTTCATTCAGAAAGTCCATCGTTTCTTCAATACTTTTGAACACAAACACAGTACCGTCCTCGTATTGTGCTTCACAATGATTAACTGTTTGAACGTATTCAAAGGTAGCTGTATCCATTTCTCTAGGGATGAAAGGATAAGGTTGGTACACATGAGTCGATGATACTGGAAGGTTTTGCTGAGGAATGGGAGACTCTCTTCGTCTTGTATTCGTTTCACTCACTTCATGGGAAAATCCAACAACAGTGGTTTCGAAGTCCAAATAGATGATTTGTTTGTCATTCTTCTCCTTAGGTTTTGTTCTTTCAATGTATCGAGGTGTTGAGGAACGGGCAAGACCAATCTTTGGGAAATAAGGAAACACACGGTTACCAATAGTACACATCTTCCCTTCTTCAGCAGTATCCTCGTTCTCATCGTCACACACATGACCACTCACAGGAACATATCGACGATCATAAATTTTGTAGCAGTTTTCGCAGTATTCCAAGTACCCACTTCTACCGAAATTTCGAATGAGACCAGTGATATTCGTGATGTAGTGAACATGATGCCCGATTTGGAGAAAATACAAATGCTTTGTGAATCCAAATGTAGGAGATGTGTGGTAAGTGAAATGTGGCTTCACTCCGGAGATGTTGTACACATGAATTCCAAGTTGATGATGCTGTTCCAACAACTTAAATTCTCTCCATGTGGCCATTGATTGAACATCGAGGTCCAAAATATCACAGTGTAAACCGACAGCCAACTGAGTCCATAGAGCAGCATTACAAGCATTACCCCCATTTTTACGGAAATGCTCATACAGAGATTTGTCTTCTTTCAAATGAGCCAGACCAAGGACAAAAGCAAAAGAAAAACACATATTGTTTCTGTCGTTCTTGATTTCAACAACAGAATGGGACTTTTGAAGAAACTCAGACATGTTTGAAGTAAAAAAGCGAGTGTGAACACCAACAATATTGGGACGAGAGAAAGTGTACACCTTCAGCTTTGTCCCCTGATCAATAAACACATCCTTTCCACTCTGAATCATAGCAGCGAACATCTCAAGGATAAGATGAAGACCGTTGGGTTCAAGTAAAGTGCCTACCACAAAGAGAAATAAACACTTCAGCAATGGAAGAAATATTGATTGTTCAGTGATATAAAAAAAAGTAAAAAAAATATTAAAAAAAAACTTACCTAGTGTAACAGCATTAGGACCACTGGGATTGAAACAAAAAGAATAATCCAGTCCAGCACATTCCAAGTAAAAGTGCACAATATCTTCCATTTGAGCACCATCTCTATGACACTGTTGGAGGGCACCGTGTACAATAGTTTCAAGTTCTGATGTGACAGCTCTTTTCACAGAAGGAGGATCGTTGACATGCATACTCAGTCTCATATCAATACCACGAACATGAAACGTCCACCCCTGAATACGGAAATTGGGATTGTTGGTCGGACCTTCTTGGACAACAGCTTCTCTCTGATGACGAGGTTGAGCAACCACTTCTCTCGGAGGACCAACAGGCTCAAAACAAGTTCTCGGTAAGTAATCATTCAACACCATTCTGAACACAAGGACAAAAAAAAAAACAACTTTTGATTAGGTATTCCTTAATAATAAAAGCTTAAAAAAAACAACACTCACCGGTCGTAATCGTCTCTCGTATTGTTGAATGGAAGGTGGTCTTCGGTAGATTCGTTGGTATTTAAAAACACCTGCCTACCTGTGGGAACAGGGTCCCATTCTTCAGTGACTCGTGAAAAAACGAGTCTGGAAGGTGTGTTGGTAGAATTTTGTTGGGAATTCATAATAATGGTACCTTTCATTGAAAAAACAAGTGTTTAAGTCCATTTCTGGGCCCACACTCGATAAGATTTTGGTCAAAAAACGAGTCTGAATAGCCCAAAAAACGAGTCTGACCCAAAAAAAAACGAGTCTGATGTAAAAAAAACTTATCGAGTGTGGGCCCAGAAACTGTACTTTATGCACCACTTTGGGTGGGGTTGGAAGAGAGAGTTACACCTTTCAAAGGCAAGAAATATGTCTTCAAACATGCCAAACTCGTTTTTTGTCCCAGAAACTCCACCAACTAAAATGGGTGAGAGGGCAGCTTGGGAGCTTTCTAGGGTTACTTTGCTTACGCCAACAGATGACCTCAAAATGACTCCAGATGAGTCTAAATTGTATCATGCTCTTTTTGATGATACATCTGATTCTGATCAAGATGTGGTCATGTTGAATGATGATCAAGTGGCTGAGTTTCAAAATCAGTACAATGACAGTAAGACTTCCAATTGTGGTCCTCCTTTTGTTGTCGAAAATGACAAGCTTTTAGCTTTACAAATGCATGAAGAAGAAAGGGCGAAAGCCAAAAAAAGGTGTGCTAAAGATGCAACAATTAAAAAGCTCAGAGCTGATAATGGCTTTGAAAAACAAAAGAAAGTCAGAATGTTTGTACCAAGTTTGGTGGATGATCGAGTGCTTTTTGTCAGGGATAACTTTGTTGGACCAGAAAACTACCACACAATGAGAGCAGTGGACTCAGTTGGTACTATTTTCAAGAGAGTTGTGCTAAAAGACAAGTCTGTTGGACACAACTTTGTCATGACTTCAACCAGGTTCATGTTTAAACTAGAAGGTGAAATGGTTGATCACTACACACCCGGTGCAAGAGGCATTGTCAATGTTACACGAGAAAAGAGAGTTCCATTCACAAAGCTTTATGACCAAACATTTGAAAATGAGTTGCTATGAATGTGTTGTTCTCATTGTGCATTTTTTAATTATAATTTTTTTGCACATTAATTATTTGTCCTTTTTTTTTTTTCATTTACACCTATGTACACATGTATACACATACACATACACATGTCCAGGAGGTGGGAGGGGGAGGCAAACACCAAAAAACGAGTCTGGAATAAAAAAACCAGTCTGGTATCTGTGCCCACAAGTACCCCATCCTCTGACATCATCAATCCCAAAACCCCAAAAAACCGAGTCTGAACTGTAAAAAAAAAACGAGTCTGGCATCTAAAAAAACGAGTCTGGCATCCTATGACATCACCTACCCACTTTTCTGAAAACCGAGTCACTTTTACCTGTGCC
>Ga0007870_1000280_pt1 | contig 18426 bp, 16 predicted proteins | sample CryBogCBH04Jul08_FD_71207 | JGI IMG/M metagenome (GOLD analysis project Ga0007870, IMG submission 71207) | Freshwater microbial communities from Crystal Bog, Wisconsin, USA - CBH04Jul08 | ecosystem: Environmental > Aquatic > Freshwater > Lake | place: Crystal Bog, Wisconsin, USA | collected...
GAAAAAGATTGGCATGGAGTGCAAGTCATTGCTGCAATTGCTGCACTCTCCTTCGGGAAATATCAGTTAGTGTTCGCAGGAGGGACTGCCCTTTCCAAAGCACATAAAATTATTCACCGATTTTCTGAAGATATTGATTTTCGATTACATCCGATAGGGCATAATCCTAAACGGAAAGCCTCGTCGCAATTCAAACACAACCTTATCGCCTCGCTACGCAATTCAGGCTTTGATATTGATGACGAACGCATAGTTGCTCGTGGTGATAACCAATATTTTATGTTTTACATACGATATGACAGACAGTTTGAGCACTCCGCATTACGTCCTGATATAAAAATTGAAATTACATTAGACAGCCCTAAGCTGCCTGTAATTCCACTGCCCGTTAGCTCATTGGTTGCTACGCTTCAGAAAAAGGAGCCTGAGGTAGCAAGTATTACTTGTCTTGCTTACGTAGAAAACGCGGCTGACAAATTATCTGCTGCTATTTGGCGTATCGCTGCGAGGGTGCGGGGAGCGGAAAATGATGACGCTACATTGATTCGCCATGTGTATGATCTGGCCATGCTTAAAGACTATGTCATTAGCGATCCCAACTTCATCGATTTGGCCCGTAAAACAATAGACGCAGACAATAAACGCGCATATGATGAGGGCTTTGCCAGACTAGCAATAGCCGAAAAGGGAGCAAGGTTGATTTCTATCTTGTCAGAAGATCCGCTTTATGCCGGTGAATATAAAAAATTCGTAGCGGGTCTTTCTTATGCTCCCTTCGCCAAAACTCCTGATTTCGAATACGCCATAAAGGCTATACAAGAGCTGGTAGCAGGTGTGGCCTAAACACTATGCGCGCATCAGTGTACGAAAAGTGCATTTTTTATATTTTTTTCGCACCTTTACATATCGTAAAATCACTGAGCAATATGGGCAAGATTTTAGTTAAACATTTTTCAATTTCAATAGATGGATTCGGTGCAGGACTTAGTCAAAGTTTAGAAAATCCGTTAGGCATATATGGTACGGACCTTCATAAATGGGCTTTTGTGACAAAAACCTTCCGGACGATGATTGGAGAAAGCGGTGGGACTGAAGGAGTGGACAACGGAGTTTTTCACAACACATTTAAAAATGTAGGTGCAGTAATTATGGGAAGAAATATGTTTGGGCCTATTCGTGGTAATTGGAAAGATGTGGAATGGAAAGGTTGGTGGGGCGAAAATCCGCCATTTCATGTTCCTGTTTTTGTCTTAACTCATCATGAAAGAGAATCAATGGAGATGAAAGGCGGAACGACATTCAATTTTATCACAAGCGGTATCAAATCAGCACTCGAAGAAGCAAAGAAAGTTGCGCAAGGAAAAGACATCGTGATCGGAGGGGGCGTTTCAACAATTCGCCAATTTTTAGAAGCTGGTTATATTGATGAAATGGAAATTTCATTATCGCCAGTTTTTCTTGGCTCTGGTGAAAATCTATTTTCAGGCATTGACATGAGAAAACTAGGATTTAATAAAATAGTAAGAACGGTAGGCGAAGGGGCAACTCATTTTGTCCTAACAAGAGATTAATGTTGGGTGTAGGAATTTTAAGCATATTTTAGTTGCCTCATCATTAAAATAGATCTGCTTGCAAAAGCCCCCAGCTGTTTGAAATCAAAGCCCATTTGGGGCGTCATTTATCAGGCGACGGTACAAACCCCCGATTCGAGTCAAACCCATTGAATCTTAGAGGAATTAGTCCAATTTGGTACCGGAAAAGTGGCAATTGTAAAGTGACAATGCTTCGTTGGGTAGGAGAAATATCGTATATCCAGCAGCTATTTGCTTCCGTACGTCTCGACAGCCCGGAACTCTTCACCATCTAATATTAGTAATTCAAAGGTGCCAAAAAAGTAGGCAACAAAGCTCGTTATTCACTTATATAGGTCTCGTCGGGGATAAATAGTATATAATTGTTTATTGCCCGCATACAATAGCGAAATTGGCAAGTCTGCCATTTTTAAAGCCGCTACAAATTTTGTTGCAACGGCTTCACAATTATTTCAAACAACCACAGCTAAATCACCACGTTAATCATCTTCCCCTTTACATAAATAAATTTCTTCGGCTCTTTGCCTTCCAGCCATTTCTGCACAATCAGGTCGTGCAATACAGTGCCTTTCACATAGTCTTCGTGGGCGTCCAGAGCAAATTCTATTTCTGTCCGGGTTTTTCCGTTGATGGCTATGGGGTACTTTTTGGTGTTCTCAACCAGATAACTTTCCTCATATTCCGGGAACTTTGCTTTCACTACCGTAGTCTTATGTCCCAACTCACGCCATAGTTTTTCTGCCAAATGAGGCGCAAACGGACAGATGAGCAAAACCAAAGGTTCCAGCACTTTGCGCTTATGGCAACCGGCCTCGGTAAGCTCATTTACACTGATCATAAACTGGCTGATGGATGTGTTGAATGAAAATTTCTCAATGTCTTCGGTTATCTTTTTGATGGTTTTGTGCAGTGTGCGCATTTCTTCGGCTGTGGGTTCGTCATCATTCACCAGCCAGCCGTTTTTCTCATCATAATACAGCCGCCACATTTTTTTCAGGAACCGGTACACACCTTCAATACCCTTGGTGTCCCACGGCTTACTCATCTCCACCGGACCCAAAAACATTTCGTACATCCTGAAAGTATCTGCCCCATATTGCCCCACCACATCATCAGGATTCACAACATTGTATTTGGATTTGGACATTTTTTCGATTTCGGGTTGGCATTGAAAATAAGATTCACCATTTTCTATTATCCCATCCCAAATCGTTCTGTCAATTGCCCAAGAAATGTCTTCTTCACTATTATTCGCATCTTTGAGTGTACAAATGTATTGAGCGACAGTCAACCTATTTTTGGAGTCCACATAATTATGAGCATAGCGGATACGAAAATTAGGTATGTTGCCCATTCCTTTGTTGACATATACTTCGCTAAGAATTAATTTTTTTTCGTTGATTTCAATTGAGCCATTTTTAAAAATCTCCTCCGCCTTATTAAACGAGCAATATCTCGGCTGATCTTCACCGTTAAAATAAATTTGTTTTCCAAAATAAGACATCCCTTGTATCATCCCCTGATTCACCAATTTCTTAAAGGGTTCATCAAAACCTATCAGGCCAAGATCATACATAGCCTTTGTCCACATGCGGGAGTATAAAAGATGCCCTACTGCATGCTCGCTGCCGCCTACATACAGGTCTACCTGATTCCAGTAGTCGGTGGCAAGGCGGTTTGCAAATTCAAATTCATTCTTGGGCTCTGCATAACGCAAAAAATACCACGAGCTACCTGCATATCCTGGCATGGTGTTGGTTTCGCGTCTGGCGGTCTTGCCCTCTCCCAGGCTAATATTCACCCAATCTTCGAGATTAGCCAATGGTCCCTGACCTTCCGGTCCGGCGGAATATTTTTCTACTTTGGGCAATTCTACCGGCAGGTCAGCAAGTCCTCGTTCTTTCAGTTCCGGAATTTCATCAATGCCATAAGGAGTATCATCAATATAAACAATTGGGAATGGTTCGCCCCAATACCGCTGCCGGCTAAAGCCTGCATCGCGCAGCCTGAAATTCACTTTTTTCTTGCCTATTCCCATTTGCTCCAGCTTCGCGATAACTGCGTCCATTGCTTCTTTTACAACCAGCCCAGAGATAAAATCGCTGTTTTGCAGCACGCCTGTTTTTTCCGAATAGGCTGCTGTGCCATGATACAGATCGCCGAAAATATTAGTAATGGGTATGCCGAAATGTTTTGCAAAAGCGTGGTCGCGGTCATCGCCGCTCGGTACAGCCATAATTGCGCCGGTGCCATAACCTGCCAGCACATATTCTGATATCCAAATGGGTATTGAGCGACCGGTAAACGGATGTTGCGCATTAGCACCTGTAAAACACCCCGTCACCTGTTTTACCTCGCTGATGCGTTCCCTTTCAGATCGGCTTTTTACATACTTTATGTATTGTTCTACTGCCTCTTTTTGCTCCTCAGTAGTTATTTCAGCTACGAGTTGATGTTCCGGAGCCAGCACCATAAAATCAACGCCAAAAATCGTATCCGGCCGGGTTGTGAAAACGGTGATGGCGTACTCACCTGATGAGAACCTCACCTCCGCCCCCACGCTTTTCCCGATCCAATTCCGCTGCATTTCTTTCATGGCATCACTCCAGTCCAGGGAGTCCAGACTTTCCAGAAGGCGGTCAGCATATTCTGTAATGCGCAGGAACCATTGGCGCATTTGTTTTTTCTCTACCGGATGACCGCCCCGTTCAGATATGCCATTCACCACTTCGTCGTTTGCAAGCACTGTGCCAAGAGCCTCGCACCACCACACATCAGCATATGCCAGATAGGCAATACGGTAATCCATCAGTATCTGGCGTTGCGTTTTTTCGTCAAACTGTTTCCATTCGTCGGCAGTAAATTTCACATCGCAGGTAGTATTGGAGATCGATGCATTGCCCGCTTTTTCAAAATTCCTGATCAGTTCCTCAATGGGTCGGGTTTTGTTTTGGTCGCGGTCGTACCAGCTATTGAAGAGTTGCAGGAACAGCCATTGTGTCCATTTGTAATATTTGGGATCGCTCGTACCAACTTTACGGCTCCAGTCGAACGAAAACCCAATATTGTCAAGTTGTTCTTTGTACCGGGCTGTATTTTTTGCCGTAGTATTGGCAGGATGCTGGCCGGTTTCTATAGCGTGCTGTTCGGCAGGCAGACCAAACTCATCGAAGCCCATTGGGTGCAGCACATTAAAACCTATCATGCGCTTATACCGGGCAAAAATATCAGATGCTATATATCCCAGAGGATGACCTACATGCAGACCGGCGCCGCTGGGGTAGGGGAACATATCCAAAACATAGTACTTGGGTTTGGTGTAATCGTTTTCAACTTTATAAACATGTTCGTTCTCCCACTTATCGCGGGCGAATTTTTCGATATCCGTGAAATTGTATTCCATAAAAGCAATTCAGGCTTTGCCCGACAGAGCAAAGCTATACATTAACTGTATAAATATTGATGAAAGAGTATTGTTATACGTTCCGGCTGGTTCAATAAATTAATTGAATAGCCATCACATCTCCAGCGTCAACCCATCAAAAGCCAGATGAAAACCGGGAGGCAGAGTACTCTCAACGTCCTTGTGCAACCCCAATTGATGACTGATATGGGTGAAATAAACAAGACCGCATTTAGCCTCATTACCTACTTCCAGCGCTTCTTCAAGGTTGTAGTGAGATACATGTTTCTCATGTCGCAGCGCATTCAGTACTAAAACTTTGCTGTGTTTCACTTTCTCCAGTTCCTCGGGACTAATATAGTTGGCATCGGTGATATAGGTAAAGTCGCCGATGCGGAAACCGATCACTTCTATCTGGTAGTGCATCACTTTGATCGGTATTATTTTTACCCCGTTTACATAAATAGGGTCGGGGTGGTGTATGGTATGCAGATTGATCTGCGGGACGCCAGGGTAGTCAGGGCTCTCAAAAATATACTGGTATTCCCGTCGCAGTGCAGCCTGTGTTTCATCCGTAGCAAACACATCAATTTTTTTCTTTGAAATGTAATTGAAAGCCCGGATATCATCCATGCCGGCTATGTGGTCTTTATGGCCATGAGTGAACAAGAGGCCATCAAGTTTCTTCACTCCCTCGCGCAGCATCTGATACCTGAAATCGGGGCCGCTGTCTATTACAATATTGGTGCCATGTGTTTCAATGAGCACAGAAACTCTGAGGCGTTTGTCTTTTTTGTGGTTTGAAGTACAGACAAGACAATCGCAACCAATGATTGGTACGCCTTGCGATGTGCCGGTTCCGAGAAATGTAACTTTCACGATTTGAGATTGATTTGTGTTTGAATTACTTTATTGTCCATAGTTAAAGGATTCATTTTTACAGTCTGCAACCATTTACGCATTTCACCGCTCAATTCATCTTCATCGATTGTCATTCCGTTCAGAATTTCCAGAAGCACATTGATCCGGCTTTCTGTATTAAGGAATTTATTGATCACCAAAACCTTTTTGTCTTCAAGCATACAATAGCCGCTTGCAAAGTTTCCTTTTTCGTAGCGCAACGTAAATCGCGCTTCCTCAAAAAGCTCTTCCAGTTTTTTTAGAGTGTTTGGCGTATATTTGAAGCTCATTTCCTTTTTGGGGTTCGATGGATAAAAGTAGGCATTTTAAGACATTTTCGTCAAGAATTACAATCCTGGCATCGCTAATTGTTATCATTGTTTTGCTGGCAACATTACCGACATTGGCTCAGGGGGATGATGAACAAACCGGCATGTTTATCACAAAGCGCATTTTCTATGCAGGTGTTGTAGGCGGTGTAAACCTTGCTCAGGTAGATGGCGACAATTTTGCAGGTTATTACAAAGTAGGATTGAATGTTGGGGGTATTGGATATGTGCAAATAGCCAGACGTGTGTCTTTAAGCTGGGAATTGCTGTATAGCCAGAAGGGCAGCAAAAGCAATGCGCCCAGACTGGCAAACGACGATACCACCGTGATTACTAAATATGGTATTAAAGCCAATTATGCAGAAATCCCCATCATGATCAATTTTTTTGATAAATATAAAAGCCATATTGGCTTTGGTTTTTCGTACAACAGATTGGTGAATAGCAGTGAAACTTTGCAGATGTCGCCAAATGTGCCCATAAATCTCAACAAATATCCATTCAAGCCGGATGACTGGGAATTTGTGGCCGGAGCTATGATGAAAATGTATAAAGGATTATTTCTTAATTTGAGGTTCGAATATTCTATTATCCCTTTCCGCGACAATGTGCCGCCTAATTTCTCCAGGGCATCAGACTACAACAATCTCTGGAATGTGCGGTTGATGTATCTTTTTATGTAGCAGGATGAATCTGCAATTTTCAATTGCGGATATTAATACACATCGTAATTTTGCACGTAAATTTTTAATTAAATGAAAGCCAGGTTCATCAATCCGTTTACTGACTACGGTTTCAAGAAAATTTTCGGGGAAGAAGCCAGTAAGCCGTGCCTGATAGATTTTCTAAATGCCGTACTTGGCTTCTCAGACCGGCAGTGCATCAGAGATATTAATTTCAGAAATAATGAGCAGTTGCCTGAAAGCATTGAAAGCCGCAAGGTGATATTTGATATTTATTGTGAGAATGAACGCGGAGAAAAGATCATCGTAGAACTACAAAAAGCGCGTCAAAACTTTTTTAAAGAACGTACCATTTATTACTCCACATTTCCGATCCGGGAGCAAGTAGAAAAGGGTGACTGGGATTTTGATTTGAAATCAGTGTATTGTGTTGGGATTCTTGATTTCACATTCAGGGACTATGAAGATGAGTCGGAAAACGGGAATGTGATACATCGCGTAAGTCTCAAAGATCAGGATGGTCGTTTGTTTTACAAAAAATTGCATTATGTGTATCTCGAAATGCCAAATTTCAATAAGACCGATACCGAGTTAGTTACAAGATTGGACAAATGGCTTTTTTTTATTAAAAATCTCGAAGACCTCCAGATGATCCCATCCATATTTTCGGGGGATATGATTTTCCATGATGCTTTTTCGAAGGCTGAATTGTCTCATTTTACACAGGAAGAGTACACCGCTTATGAATTGAGCCTGAAAGGATACCGGGATTGGTTTGCAGTAATAAAAACAGCAAAAATGGAAAGCAGAAATGAGGCAATTTTGAATATTGCGAAAACCATGTTGACTGAAGGATTGCCTTTCGATGTAATCAGTCGGTGTACAGGCTTATCAATTGAAGAAATTAAAGAATTGGACAATTAGTTTATTCCTAATTCAAAAATAAAAAAGAGTTGTCATTATCCCAATCAACTCACCAGCGTCCCAATTGATTTTCCCGACACAACATTCAGCAGATTGCCTGGTTTGTTGATGTCGAACACGATAATGGGCAGGTTATTTTCTTTACATAAAGTGAAAGCAGTCATGTCCATCACTTTAAGGTTTTTAGATATTACTTCGTCGAAAGTGAGCGTATCATATTTGGTGGCTGTTGGATCTTTTTCCGGATCGGCTGTATATATGCCATCTACGCGTGTGCCTTTAAGGATAACTTCTGCATTTATTTCTATCGCCCGCAGCGAACCTGCTGTATCGGTAGTAAAATACGGATTGCCTGTTCCGGCACCAAAGATCACAACCCGCCCTTTTTCCAGATGCCGCATAGCACGGCGCCTGATGTAAGGCTCGGCCACCTGTTCCATTTTTATGGCACTTTGTAGCCTTGTATTTACCCCTTCTTTTTCCAAAGATGCCTGTAACGCCATACCATTGATCACTGTAGCCAGCATACCCATATAGTCGCCCTGCGCCCGCTCTATACCGGTTTCAGCTTCGTTCATACCCCGGTAGATATTGCCACCGCCTATTACTACGGCAACCTGAACGCCCAGCTTGGTGACGGTTTTTATTTCTTTGGAATACAATTCGAGCATTTTTGGATCGATACCAAAATTGCGGTCTCCCATCAGCGATTCCCCGGAAAGTTTCAATAAAATACGACTATATTTTGGAAGCATGATACTTTGATGGGTAATTTGTCCCCACTGCAAAGAAAAATAAAGTTTCCTTCACTTTGTAAATTATTTTTAATATATATTGTAAAATTGCCGCTTCTGATCTTAATAACTATGTGAATAAACCCGTTCACCGCGTTAGTAAATCGTAACCTTTTGTCTGCCAACGATGTAGTTGTTTATTTCTGCTTCCAGTAAGTAGTTGCCCGCGCGAATACCGGTTGCATCAATTTCGGGGATTACCTTATTGCTTGCCGCGAACTGCTTCTCTAAAATTATCCGTCCATTAATGTCCATCAGTTTTACGTTGACATCATGTCCCTGCCAGCCATCAAAAAGTATCTGAAATTTTCCGTTGTTTGGATTCGGTACAACCTTCATTGCGTCCTGAACAAATGGCACTACCGAGACGCCGGCATCATTGTGCGCTTTGGGGGCATTCCAAAGCCCGCGACCATAGGTTGCCGCCCAGATGTACTGAGTGTTGTAATTTAGCTGTAAGTCGTTGACAGCTACAGCGGGCAGTCCGGTCCCGAAGGGCTGCCATGCAGCCATAGTGGTATCGCGGTAAAAAACGCCGATATCTGTACCCACATACAGATCGCCGGTGGTATAGTCTTGCGCTATACAATGCACAGGCACATCGGGCAAGCCGGAGTACAGCCACTGCCAGCCGGTTGCAGCCCGCCATTCCGATACATGGTATCCGCCATAGCCTGTCATAGCAACCCAAATATGCCCGGTATCAATAGGGTCTATTTTAATATCAGCTATATATTGGTAGTCGCCGGCCGGTATCCCCACGGAAAGTGTATGCCAACTTGCCCCTGAATTATGGGTGTACTGTATTGACCGCATGTACTGACCGGCTACATAAATTGTATTCGAATCCTGTGTAGTGGTGGCTATACGCAGCAGATTATACGGAACCAATGAATCGGAAATTGCCGCCCATGTGCTGCCCATGTCGCAGGTTTTGTACAATTTCGTGTATCCTGCCAGCAGGCAAGTGTGGTTGGCAGGTTCTATCACAAACGGTGTTACCCAAGCGCCTTTGCTATCTACTTTGCCACTGTCTATGTTCAGCGAAATGTTTTCCGTAAGGATAGCGGGGAATGAGTCTGTTGGGTTGTTGCGGAATATGGATCCGAGCTGAAATGAGAAATAGCCTATTGTGCTGTCGGTTGGGTCAAGCTGGCACTGCATCCCATCGCTGGTATCGCCGGCTATTTCGTACAAGCCGGGTCTTACAAGGCTTACGCCAATATCCTGGCCACCGGCCATTGCGAAATTGGCAATATCGCTCACAGCTACCCGATAGTAAGCGCCAATACCAAGTCCGTTAGTAAGGTTATGCCAGCTTCCACCTGTTGCAGGATCATAGGCGCAGTACACTCCTCCGTCATTTACTTCATACAATTTATTGGGCTGCAACGGATTGAAAGCATACATATGTTTGTCTGCATGCACGGAAATTGCAGAGGTGTGTGCCATTGTATCCCATTGGTTTAGCCCGATCCATGTGTGTCCGGTATCCACTGAACGCCAGCCGTTCACCCCGCCGGTATAAACTTCATTTGGATTCACGGGGTTAATGACAAGTGGAAGTGTGTAGGATCCCTGACCGGTACAGCCCTCCAACCCATTCCAGGTTAGCAAATTATTTGTGCAACTTCCAATATCAATCTTCCTGAAATTCGTACCCATATTTTCTGAAAGGTAAATGCCCTCAAAGCCGCCGTAGCCTGCATAATTTGAAGAAGCGATCAGCTCAAGCGTATTTGGACTGGAAGGTGTTACAGCCATAGCCAATCTCATCACATCGGTGAAATGAGTTAACTGACTCCAGTTTGAGCCGCCATTTTGAGAACGCCATACCTGTGAGTTGTTGATGTAGTAGGAGCCACCCGAAATTGCGGCATAGACCACTGAGGTATCTCCCGGCTCGTACATCAATTGATAAGCAGGATTAAGTAATTTTTCTGTCCAGGATTGGCCGCTATTGTGGGTAATATAAATACCTGCATTGGTGGCAAGTATCAATGTATTGGTGTCCTCGGGGTTCATAATAAGGTCGTTGGCAATAATACCATCAGAATCTGCCCAGGCATACCCGCCCAAATTACCGGTTAGCTGCCACGTATTGCCGCCATCATATGACTTGAGCACACCAAAACCACTGCATTGCTGCCAGTCGCGGTCGCCGGTGCCGAGATAAATGGTATTGGGATTCAGTGGGTTGATGACAATGGGTGTAACGCCTATTGACGGCAAATTGTCGGTCATACATTGCCACGTCTGTCCATTGTTGGTGGTGCGCCATGCACCGCCTACCGGCGAGGCGATCCAGAAAATATTGGTGTCGGTAGGGTGGAAAGCTATATAATTGATTCTGCCAATACCTGCCCCCTGCCCGGAACCTACAAAAGCGCCGGCAGAATCTGGTCCCTGGAAAGTCCATACAGATGACTCCCCGGTTTTGCGCTGCGTCCGGTCTGTTGACCTCATTTTTTGCAATTCGGTGTAGTTTTTCCCGGCAGGCACTATGTAGCCGTTCTTATCAAGATGTTGGCTCCAGTACCATTTCCAGCGTTCAAAAAGGAAGTCTGGCTCTTGTTCCGAAGGGGTAAGGCGCACCATATCCCAGCCACCCGATATTCCGGGGTGCTGCATTTCATCCTTGTTTTGCAGCGGACGGAAATGCTCGCGGTAATATTGCTCAACATCCGATAGTTTTATCCGTGGGCTGGCCGGGCCTGATTGGGCGCTGGCGTGTACATAAAAGAAAAGACCGCAAGTAAGGAGAAGCAAATTTTTCACGTTTAGTTTTTTTTTTACAAATCAAAGATAGAAATTATTAATCAGGGGAGGCCGGATATTTTGACTAAAGAACAAATTGCGACACTTCATAAAATTGGGTGAGGCTAAATGGCAACGACCTTTTCTACTCGCTGCCGATTTACATGGCATCTCCCTCTCCTTCGGAGAGGGCCGGGGTGAGGCACAATTGCCACGACTTTTAAGTCGTAGTAAGATAAATTTTATATAGGCTTCAGCCGAAAATTGAACACCATGAGCAGATGCGGCTAAAGCCTTCTTATTCTTCTTTTTTCCACGGCTTAAAAGCCGTGGCTACTTGATCTCTATAGCTAAGAAATTTGAATTTAAACTACGCCCAAACATCTAAAACAACTCTAATTGAACCCTGCTATTTTCAAAAACACTATCAGCGCCGGCAAATGCGCTGTCGCCCGGAATGCAGAATACCCCTGTCTCATTATATCTTGATGCATGAATTATTTTGATACCACTCGCTTGTGCTCCAAACAAAGCAAGTGCAATCTCAGGACTATTATTTTCTTTTGAGAGGTGAGACAAAAAGAGATGGCTCATATGTGGCGCCCTATAATTCAAAAATAATTCCAGCGCCTGGCGATTGGATAAATGTCCCACGGGGCCTATGATGCGTTCTTTTAGGAACGCGGGGTATTTGCCCTTCCGTAACATTTCTTCATCATAGTTTGCCTCCAGGAAAACTGCGTGACACTGATTGAAACTTCTGATTACATCTTCATTCACATGTCCTATGTCGGTCATAACCCCAACCTTTACACCATCACTTTCAATCACGAAATTGTGCGGATCGGCAGCGTCATGGGGTTTTGGGAAAGCATGAATGGTAAGCCCGCCAATCATCACCTGTTCATCTGCCCTGAAAATGCGGGTTGTAAGCCGTTCCAGCCTGAGTTTGCTATTTTTTAATGTGCCCGGAGTAATGTAAATCGGCAGATGATGTCGGGATGCTACTCCTTCCAATCCTTTGATGTGATCGCCATGTTCGTGGGTGACGAATATTGCTTTAACTTTTTTAGTGTTCAGCCCCAATCGCTTCATTCGTTTGTCTACCTCCCGGCAGGGCAGCCCTGCATCCACAAAAATGGCTTCATTTTGATTGCCAACATAATAACAATTGCCACTACTCCCCGAATTCAACGACGCTACAAAAAGAGACATTTTGCAAAAATAAAGCAAAGCAGAGGATTATGGAGTGGGGTAGAATTTTAGTGTTATTAATTCCCAGAATCGATGACCAATCAGAATTAATCATTAACAATTAACCATTAATCATTAACCATTCACGTTTAATGCCTGGCCACATGATCGATAAATTCATGCAACTTGTTATAATAAGGAACAATGATTTTATCCTTCTCAAAATAGATCTCATGACCAGCACCTTTCATAAAATAGAACTCAATATTTTGGGCATGATCGGCAAACTCGTAATGCCCTTTCGGATCTACCCATTTATCCTTTTCTGCCTGGAAAAGTAGTATGGGGATTTTTATGTTCTGCACATTTTTTTTGCTGACAGCATCATGAGTCATAGCAAGAAAGTCGGAAGCCAGTTGCCAGGATGAACCATTGTTTGGATGCCTTGACAGTTCCACTTTCAAATCATTCCAATATTGCCCCCTTGGGATACAATAGGACGAAGGATTCGATGTATCGTATATTTTATCCAATGCGGGATCGTATGCGCGTTGTCCCAGCGCGTAGTCAGCTCCTTTTCCTGCCAGAATCATCAGTTTCGTGATAGGGTCTGACAAAAACTCCGGCGGCGCCCCCTGCGAACTGAGCTTCATAAGCGGAGCCGACAAAATAACTCCGTCCACCAGGTCAGGATGTTCTTCAACCGTGCGTGCTGCAATGCCGCCGCCCATAGAATGACCGAACAATATAGTTTTGGCGCCTTTGCTCCGGGGCTTCTCAATATTGGTGATTAAATAAGTGATATCATCCACAAATACCTGATAATCACTGGCATAAACCAGCGAACTATCGCTATTGTACCGGCTTGAATTGCCATGACAGTAATGATCTACAATAAACACCTGATAGCCCATTTTCAGGAAATAATAAATGGCTTCTTTATACTTCTCCTTTCGTTCTGTGAACCCATGCGATATCACAATGCTTGCTATAGGGCTGTCCAGTAAGTACATATTATAGGCAATAGTATGTCCGCCATTGGTAAAACTGCCGGTTTTACCAATACTATCTACAAACGGCGCTACAGTATGCTGCATTGCTCCAGCATAATCTCGTTCCGAAATGTAAAAAGTACTTGCAGTATCGCTCAAGGGCAACACTTTCATTTTGTCACAACGCACATCGTAACTGTACCTGATCGTGTAGCCAATGATGTAAGCAGCTATGATGACCATAATTGCTCCAATAACCCAAAGCAGCTTTTTCATTAATTTTAGTTTTAGGAGGATAAATATAATGCAAATTTGGGCAACTAAAGAATCCGCTTATCCGCCCCGGTCAATTGGATTAAGATATTATATGAAAAAACTATATATTTATGTTTACAGATTGATATATAGCCGTAATTACTACAGAGCCTTAAAAAAATAAGAAATTTGCATTTGAAATGCACAGTATTTACTTATTGTTTAATTCCCAGTTTGATGCCAACAACAACGATCCATGTTTTCTGAATGCCGGTGTATATCCGGTATTGAAATAATCCATTTCTTTGATTCTTATGCTGAACAGGTAATCAATTCTTTCTGAGAAGCCATTATTATACATCATCCACCAGGTACAATGATAGGTATCGGGTGTGAGTTTCAATTCTGGTATATAACATCTTATTAATTGCCCCTTTGAGTTGCCATCTACGAATTCTTTGTCATAAAAACTGGAGACAGTAAACACCGGCGTGTTCATGCTATTGAAAAACGTAAGAAATATGCCCAGTTTTGTAGGCTGTAGAACTGGTTTATTGAGCTCGAACATTAATTCAATTCCTTCTCCGGGTTCTTTAATTGCATTGCTATTTAGGTTGCCGTCCAGCCAATAGTTTACCACTTGAATTTCCAAATCACCGGTTCTCTTAAGGGTCGCTACATCTTTTGTGTCGTGGAAGCTTTGTTCGTTCACCTTATTATAGTCCAAAACAACCTCTTCGGTCGGGCCGTAGCTTTTTAGTCGCCCGCCCTCAAGAAGGATGCTTCTATTGGTCAATTTGCTGATTGCAGTCATGTCATGACTCACGAAGATTATGGTTTTACCTGAATTCGCTGAGATATCCTGCATTTTACCTATGCACTTGCGTTGGAATTCGGCATCACCTACTGCCAATACTTCATCAACAATCAAAATCTCGGGATCAAGGTGAGCAGCCACTGCAAATCCCAGGCGCACTCTCATACCACTGGAATATCTTTTTACAGGTGTATCCAAAAATTTCTCAACATCACTGAAAGCTACTATTTCATCAAATTTTCGGTCAATTTCCTTTTTTGTCATGCCCAGAATACTGCCATTCAGGTAGGTGTTTTCCCGGCCTGTGAGCTCCGGATTGAAGCCAGTACCAACCTCCAATAAGGCAGCCACCCGTCCTCTTATTTTTATTTCGCCCTCGGTAGGGTCGGTTATTTTGGCAAGAATCTTGAGTAGTGTGCTCTTTCCTGCTCCATTTTTACCGATTACTCCCAGCGCATCGCCTTCCTGAACAGAAAAAGATAAATCTCTAAGGGCCCAAAAAGTGCTTTCATCTTCTTTGGTAAAGTCGAACGAAGAAAGGCTTTTTAAATTTTTAAATCTGCTTACCGGACTTTTGATAAATGAAACTATGGCATCGCCAAAAGTATTATATTTCTGATCTTTAAGTCCAATACGGTAGGCTTTTGATAAATTATTGACAATGACTGAAGGCGAACTCATAAAATGATTTTGTTTTGATTAGGCGATGTCGGCAAAATATCGTTCTGTTTTTCTGAAAAAACGCCATCCGGTTAAAAAGAAAAAGGAAGCGCTAACGTAGCCCATTCCCACTAGCTCCCAGGGAATGGTTTTTTCTCTGAGTAAGGCACCGCGGAAACCTTCGATAACTCCTGCCATTGGGTACAAACCATAAAAAAAGAATGCTGTTCTACCGAATTTTTCTAAAATTAGTGAAGAAGGAAACACTACCGGCGCGCCATACATAAGCAATGGTGTTATGTAGGTCATGGCAAATTTTATGTCCCGGTACTGCAACGACAAAGCTGATATCCAAAAACCAAGACCGGCTACGGTGATAACCATCAGAATGATCAAAACCGGTAAAGCAAATATCTCCATATCGGGTACCTCCCGATAGAATACCAGAAATAATATAAGGATGCCAAAAGAAATAGAAAAATCTACCAGTTTCGAGCATATCGGTGTAAAGGGAATGAAAACCCGTGGGAAGTATACTTTTGAAAAAACACCTGCTGTAGTTATCAGACTGGCACCGGACGCATTGAGCGAATTGGTAAAATAAGTCCATGGCACAAGGGCACAATAGCTAAACAAGACATACGGCACATTCTGTCCCGGCTTTATACCTGCCAGTTTGCCAAATACCACAGTAAAAATAACCATTGAAAACAATGGATTGAAAATTGCCCAGGCAAAACCCATTATTGTTTGTTTGTATATAGCGGTAATGTCGCGGAGAACCATGAAATACAACAAGTCCTTGTACTGCTTAATCTCCGACCAGTTAACCTTTTTTACTCCTTTATACGGTCTAATGACTGTTTCTGCTTGATGCACGCAATTAGTTATTAATTAAAATAATAAATTTCTTTTAGGTAAAAAAATCAAAAAGGTATTGATTGTTAGTCAAAACCCATGAATTTCTAAATAGAATGATGTGTCAAAGATAGCAATTGAGGGCGAAATAATCCGGCTAATTTTTTTTGATTTTTTAAGCAATTAATTATTAACGGATTATTCGCCGACTTGCATAGAAGGCCGGAAAAGTAAAAACTGATGAAACTGATAATTCAAATTTTTATCGATTGCTTATATAATGTCGCAGGTTATACTCATTAAATACAATACTTTTGATTTTATGGATCAACTTCTGGAACAAATAAGAGCTTGTGATGTTTGTCAAAACTTTCTGCCTTTTCCGCCTCGCCCTATTATTCAGGCTTCAGTGAATTCCCGGGTCGTAATTATTGGCCAGGCTCCCGGCCAAAAAGTGAACCAATGCGGTATCCACTGGGATGATCTGAGTGGTAACGAGTTGCGGCGTTGGCTTGGAGTTGAAAAAGAGCAATTTTATAATAAAGAACTATTTGCCCTCATTCCAATGGGCTTTTGCTACCCTGGCAAGAGTAAATCGGGCGACCTGCCGCCAAGAGCTGAATGCGCCCCGCTTTGGCACCAAAAGCTCTTGTCGAACATGCATGAGATCAGACTTACTTTGCTTGTTGGGCAGTATTCCCAACAGTGTTACCTCAAAGAAAAGTACTCAGGGAGCATTACAGAAAATGTGAGAAATTACCAGGATTTCTTACCCAACTTTTTGCCACTGGTACACCCCTCGCCAAGAAACAAAATCTGGCATAAAAAAAATCCCTGGTTTGAAACAGATGTCCTGCCAAAGCTCCAGGGAATTGTTGCCGGGGTGATAGGGTAATTTGTATGGCAGAAACTTTTTTCAGAAGTTTTTCGTTTACGAAGATACCCTGTGGCTGAATCTATTTTTCTTCTTTGACCACTTCCTTAGGATTCGCATCGTCATACAGAGCCATATCCCTGATATTCTTCTGCACCGCTACCGCTGCAAACATTGCGAGACTAAATGCCATGCCATAAAATCCTTTTTCAGCCAGTGTCATAGCAGTGGCATTCCAAAGGCCAATAATAAGCAGCAGAATAGCCAAACCCGTGGAAAACCAACTCAATCCATAATAGATTGGAGTAACCTTGAGCCCCTCAAGCTGGTCTCGTACCGATTTTTGCAGCGAAATAGCTGAAAATAATCCATACATGAGTACGGTAAAGTAATATCCCTTGTCGCTCAATGGCATGTTTAGGTTGTAAAGTCCTACACAATAGCAAATCATGCCTGCTCCGAGGCTTAGCCAACTGGCCCCAATAAATGCTGCTGACGGTTTCTGTATCATAAAATAATTTTTTTTAGAGAGCAAATATAATGCCCGGTTAACGATTTAATTCTTTTAATCTTTTGTTTTTAAAATAATGTAAAAATTTTATTCAAATGATTTCCCTGTACGGTAGGCGGTGCCGGTGAACTGTGCAACGAGTTTACCCTGTTCATTTATGGTGCTGATCTCATACAGCCCTGTTCGATTGCCAAGATGTACTTCACGGGCTTCTACCAGCATAGTCTCTCCAACTACGGCAGGTCCTGTAAAAGCGATGCTCACATTCAAAGCCACAGAGATGATACCATGCGAGTTGCAGGCAAAAGCAAAGGCAGAATCGGCGGCAGAAAATAATATACCACCATGTATACTGTTGAATCCGTTCATCATATCTTCTGTCACCCGGTAGTGCAGGCGGCAGTACCCTTCCCGAACCTCTTCTACCTGCAACCCCAGCCATTGCGAAAACCGGTCCTGCTTCCACATTGTTTCTTGAATTTCTTTTGGCGTCATATTGTATTAGCTTTAATTGTTTTTAATTTTCCTCAATCAAAAGAGTCTGGTACCACGCTTTTTCAACTTTTCGAATGCCACTTATTGAAGTTTCTGATTGTCGAAACAATTTCTTTAAATACTTCTCAATCAAACAGTCTTCAAAATTATTAATAAAACCGAAAGTTGGAGATCGGATAAGCACTTTTGCGTTCGGATCATGCAGATCGATCAGGGCGTGATTATTTTTTGGACTCATGGTCTTTTATGTGTTGTATTTTGTTGAGCATAGGCGTTAAAATTGTACCTAGGACGTCTAAGATTGCAATTACTCCCATTAATCGGAAAAAATATTCGCCGGGTGGCTTATTTGACCAAAGGACGATAATATACATTATAGCGACAATAG
>Ga0007870_1000285_pt1 | contig 18265 bp, 15 predicted proteins | sample CryBogCBH04Jul08_FD_71207 | JGI IMG/M metagenome (GOLD analysis project Ga0007870, IMG submission 71207) | Freshwater microbial communities from Crystal Bog, Wisconsin, USA - CBH04Jul08 | ecosystem: Environmental > Aquatic > Freshwater > Lake | place: Crystal Bog, Wisconsin, USA | collected...
GCCACGGCGCCGCCCATTCGGGTCGCGCTTCGCCGCCCATATATCCACTCGAGGCAAACAACAGGGAATCCTTATAGCCTGATCCGACCGATTCAAGCATAGAGCGGAATCCGCGAGTGCCGCTGTTGGGTTTTAGCCGCCCACCGACCAAATATCCACACCAGATGACTTCAAAAATCCGTTCGTCGCCTGGAATAGACCGCCGCCGAGTATTTGCTACAACCACAACCTTACGTAGTTCTGCCTCCAATTCGGGACGCTTTTTCGTAATCCAGACGTCAATATGATCGGAGCGATTGATAGGTTTTGTTGATACAATTTGCGGCGGTGGTTTACCTTCGCCTATATTTAACATCCAATTACGAAACGACATCTGCCATATACAGTTAAACTGCGACCACTCCATTTTCTCACAGCTGACTGAGCCGACAAGCTTATTTGTTGCCACCATTGCGTATGTATCAGTTCGGACTGCGGTGCTAAATAAGGGCGACGACGGCATTTCGCGCGCCCAAAGGTGCGCCACAGGCAACTTCGTCGCCGTCCAGCAATCCATCATTCCAATCATATAGCCGGCAATCCCACGCCCCCTCCAACTCTTCTCGATACAAAGTCCTTCAATGACCCGCATAGCACCGTAGTGTAGCATCGCTCCATTTGACATTTCAGTCTCCGAGCCCGAAAACGGCGCGCTTACAATTGTAGCTATGAGTTTCCCCCCGCTATCAAACACTCCTAACACTACTACGGATTGGTCTTTCAAATAGGAAGCAACCCAGGTCGGCTGGGCGTCCATGTACCAGTCGTCACCGCCGTACGATTCGGTCCAAAACGCCGACAACGTACCTACATCATCAATTGTTAGACGTACAGGTGGGCTCAATCCTGTAGGAATTTTGGGCTCGGCGGGCGGGGTTAGACGTAAAAACCGCGGTGTACGGTCGGCAAACAAGGTATCAATCCAGCGGGGCGCGGCGGTTGTTTTAGACCAAAAAGGCATCTTACTCCAATAACGTGTATCGCCCTTATATGGTTACGCGGCACTGGGGGCACTTCCGATCCCGTTGCCTTGACGCCACCAAACATGGTCCGCAGTAGACGTGACCACAGTGGGTCATCACAATATTCTCAACGGTCACAGCATCGTAGCAGATAGGGCAAGTAATCGGTTTTTCTAGAGCCAATGACATTTCTAGATGTTGCCGTGCGATATGATAGGCGACGTCTACAGGAGCGGTGAGAACCGGTTCAGCGGCGATACGGCGTGGGGCGGGTACATTTGGCACAGCCACGGGCGCCGGTGCCATTGTAACTCCAAAACGGGCAAAGCGTGCGGCACGAACCCCCTCACGGAACGCTTCGTATAAGAGGTGATTGTTGAGGTCACTGGCAAACCGAAACGGCAACACATTTGGGGTCACAGGTGAATTCGTATATGTGCTTAGAACCGATGCGTGATTGACAAGCGTAGCACGATGCGTATCACATAGATGGTCGTGCAGCGAGCCAACGGCGGCACACTGTACGTTATGGCTTGATGGAATCGCGTAACAGGTTTGTGCCGTATCTGTTTCTAGATTGAGCAATTCGTAGAGCTTGATAGCAATCGCCTCTTTACATTTCTGAGTCATTAAGTCTTTATCATACTTATCATTCTCGTTCTTCACGCGCAACTTGAGAGCGTGTTCATCGGCTTTCGCTTCCGCGTACTCTTTCTCTGTACCTGGGGTGTGCGAAATCGTCATCTCTGCAAACGCCTTACTGGTTCGGTCCGCCGCTTTCATCAGTGCTGAGGTGTTGTCGGCGGTCCGTGCCGACTCTTTTGCCGCTTCTTTCGAGGCATGTGTTTTATGAATTCCGCATAACGACTGTCCTGCTATACTATATTTTTCGCATGGTATATAATTTGCTTTGATTGCTTTACACGTTGGCATACTATCATATCTTAGAGGGTCGGTAACCCCATCATTTTTTCTAAGTGTACTAAGAGCCCTTAAAAATTGACCCCGTCCTACTTCGCCCCCGAAACCACCAGCCCATCTAGGATGTCTACCCCCGCTACTACTCCTAGTTCCCCTGTATACCTCCCTAGCCAGACATTAACCTATCCATCCTCACTCATGTTAGAAACTCAGGCACCCACGAAGAATCCGAATCGCTGTAATCACACAGACTGTAAGGTCAAACTACTGCTGAGCGATATGGCGTGTAAGTGCGGACATCGCTTTTGCGGAAAGCATAGGTACGCAGAAGAGCATATGTGCTCTTTTGACTACCGTCAGTCCGCCGCAAAGAATCTCTCTACCAGCCTCGTAAAGTGTGTTGCCACCTCGCTCAAGCAGACTATCTAACAAAACAGAATAGGTACTGGTATTCGTAGCCAATAGGTGTAAGGTCAATGAATTGTTTGTAGGTGAAGCCATTCGCCTCCACTTCGGCGACGACTTCGTCCATTTTTGGCATACGGAGGTGATGTATTTGGCGACGTAGTTTTTTACTATCTTTGAAACGGAACTCTTCGCGGAATTCTGCGCGATTGTCGTCAAGGGTAAAATCGGCTTCGTATTCGAATTTGTCAAAGGTAACCTTGCTCCGGGTGACACGTTCTTTGGAGTATTTTTGTACGCTGAAAGCGACAAAGGGAGAGGCGGCTTCAAGAATCGGATCAAACTTCTCACGGTTGACAAGGTGAATGACAAGGCAGCCACCAGGTTGGAGCCAGTTGAAAATATTACGGAAGACCTGGTCGCGGTCACGTAGGTAGTAATAGGTAAAATAGTACATAGTTACAAGATTGAACTCTCCCGCCGCAAAGGAGCCGATATTTTCGGCTTCTTTGACTCGGTAGTCATTCTTAGGAAACTTCTTACGGGCGACCTCTATCATTGTTGTCGAGGCATCCATACCGACCACTTTGCCGACGCCCTCCTTTTTGAATTCTTCTACGTCACCGCCGGTACCACAACCAATATCTAGAACTTCGATTGTCTTCATTTCGGGTCGGTACCCCTTCGCCCAAATAAGAGTGAGACCTACTTCCTGTTGCTGCCGTAATGCGCCGTCGACAATCGTATCGTAGATTTTAGCATAGAATTTATCGTAGAGAGTTTCGTTTCCTAGTACAACAATGTTTGCTTCGGGCGAATCGTCGGGATTCGCAAACGCTTCTACATCGTCAAGCTCGCTACGACGACGTCCGACCATCGTCCAGCGAATATAGAGGTAATTCGCGAGCAAGATAGAGATAATAACGACTAATACAATTTGGATAGTATCTAGAGCATCAATGCCTTCCAACCACTTGGCACCCATTCCTATTAGATGCTTTCAAAATACAAATCGCCAGTCTGCGTACGCAGCTACCCAGCAGATTTCGCAACGTATTATAAGATATGGAGCCGAAGGCTACAAATAAACATACCTTATGTGGTTATGCGTGGGGCGATGTTGTCAATTCACTTGTAAAAGCAATTGGGTCAGGCGATATGGTACGCTCCCAGCGTTGGGCGGCTGAGTTAGTATGCTCGGAGCAGGGTTTAGGAAAGCTGGAGGCGGCGCTAGTTGATGCCTGGGCGACACACGTGGCATCAAATAATCCGGCGTGGTGTATGATGTGGGTCCATTCGTCGACACATATACGTGCGCTATGGATGCGAAGCGGAGAGTCTACAAAGGCGATACGAAATACACCACAGGTACGCCAGCACGTGGCAGAAGCCGTCTCGAGTCTTGTCCTTTCAGAAAAACGCCAACTCCCAAAAATCCCCAGCTCTGACGATTGTTTTCGTGACGCGGAGGCGATGCGTACCCGATTTCGAACGGGGCAGGGAGTGGCGGACCAGTTGAGTTGCCGGCGTACGTGGGCGGCGGGTCTGGAAAGTAACGATTTACGCTTAATTGGAAACGAGTTTGAGGCGGCGTGTCGTGCGACAAATCTTAATCGCGCACTTTTTTGGGTCGTTTGGTTTATTACCCTGGATAGTCAGACAGAGCAGCCGCAGGTGAAAGAGCGCGGACCGAGTCACTTGACCCCTAAACAACGGAAAAGCGTATTATGGTTTTTGATTGATGTCATTAAAGATATAGCAAATGATACGGCATTTTTATCGACAGACGAGCGTGCGGGGATTTTTAATACAATTGGAATGATGTGGAATAAGTTGGGGGCGAAAGGGCGGCGAAATTGTCTGGTAACGGTGACAACAATGATATGCGAGCATATCGCACGGCGTACAACGCCGCGCCTTACTGCGGGACCAAATATACCGTCCTATGATGCGATTAAGTCTCAGAATTCAACGATTGATGGTATTTATACGGCAATTGCCGAAGAGGCACGTAAGTTTATGTTAGAAGTTCCAAAAATTAATGGGTTGGTCGAGGATGCTACAGCAAAGGCGGCAGCAAGATTGTCGGCGGTGGATAAGATGGCACTGGCGTACGCGCTCATTTCGGGATCGGGTGGTAAAAAATAAATGACACGCTACGCTAGAATGGCTACACAGACGGGAGCCGCGCCACTTTGGAATAAAAAGATAACTGATTTATTTGCGGATTTGAAAATGTCAGCCAGTTCAATCACATCTGGAGTACGGAGTTATACAATTGATACCCCAGGATCTGGATTTCCATTTTGGGGACTACTTTTAATAGCAGTTGTTGCTGTGGCGGTCGTTTCGTGGTGGATACATTATCGGCAGTTTCTGGAGACACCGTATAATATTGCGCGGATTATTCGTAATAATGTGAAGGCGGCGAATCATTATAATATTGATAGTCCGAATCGTAAGGGATTACCGGATTTATATAATTCCCTTGTCAGCCGAGGCTACAAGGAGGAGAATCTTGGATTTACAAATTTCTACGTGAGTACGGTGAATGCAAGTGGTATTTTCTTCCCTGGGGTCAACGGTGTTGTATCAGTGGATGCCGCACGCTTAGCGGTGGCGGCAGGTGCGCGGGCGTTTGTCTTTGATATATGGCCGGATGTAGAGGCGGGTGGTCGCTTTGGACCGACAATTCAGGTGATTGAGGCAAATAGTATGTGGCGCCGTACAACACTCAATGCGCTTCCGTTTGTCCTTGTTCTTCAGGCACTTGTTACGGAGGCACTTCAGACAGTAACAAATCCCGGTCATCAAGACCCACTTATAATCTATTTACGTTTCCGCGGGCATCCGCGTGCGTCGACGTTCGATTTAACTGCGGATGCGCTACAGTCGGTCATTACACCGTATCGGTTGGACTTGGCGTTCAATAACTGCCGTGGTGCGGATAGACTCTTCAAAGTTCCTATCAATCAACTCTTCTCAAAGATAATTATTATATCAAATGTTCGAGGCACAGGACGATTTATGGATTATGTGAATTTTTCGATGAAGGATGGAATCAATCTTGAATATCCTGCGGGACAACTACAAACAATGACGGGCGATGCGGCAGCGGAGGCGCAAAAGAAGATTCTGATGAATCCGACGTTTGTTGCACCGTTGAGCGAGGATCCGTTGGCAGAGTCGAACGATTATTCTCAAAGAATCGCATTAGGGTTGGGTGTCCATTTTGTAGCAATGAACTTTTGGAGTAAGGACAAACAACTGAAGGAGTATATGCAGATGTTTGGTAAATATAGCTTTTCGTTGAAGCCACCGCCGCTCCAGTATGTGATTACTCGTTTGGATCCCCCGCAGATGCCGCCGAATCCTGGCTGGGGTGATAATACAACGGGACAGGCGGGCACACCACGTACTCCGCCAGATATCCGACCGCCGGTGTAGGACCGTCGGTAAGGACCGCCGGTGTAAATACCTCAACCACACAAAATTTGATAATACTGTTTACAATTTATAAGATTGTAAACAATGTTTCGTAAACTCTTTCGTCTATTTGTAATAAGAGAGCCGTCGCTACTAGGACGATGGGCGCTTACAGATATGAAGAAGAATAAGATTAAGATTGATTGGGCAAATATCGATCATTGCGGTACATGTAGTTACGAAGAGAAGAAGAAAAAGCCAGACGTAAAACCAAAGCTAAAGTGATTACGATGCAAGGGTTGTAGCATATTCTTCTCCGTTACTACCCTGCCGAACAATTGGCGGGTCTAACCATAAAGATATAGAATTATGGAGAGTTAATTGATAATTCAGTTCCCAATCCAAAACATCTACAAATGGAAAAAGTGTACTTAGTATTTTTTTAAGCATACTGACTTTAAAAATCATAGCATCACATGTGCGTGTATGATAGTATGGGTGGGCGGGAAACCATCCGTCGTGGGAGTCAGGTCCGCGCACTGGTCGTAAATCTGCGCTGGCGCTTATAGATAAGAAATCCCACGGATGCCCTTCAAGTGCTTTCATCGCTCCATCAAGTTTACCCATAAAATTCTCTGAGAATAAGACATCGCTTTCAAATATCATAACAACTTGATGACCGGCAAGTACGGCTTTTTTAGCGGCGGCAGCCCAGTTGACAACAAGTGAGATTTCAGAAGGATTTAATGCATGTGTACGTCCAGAACTTATTCCTCTAATACAGTTATTATACGGAACTGCTGTGCGAATTTGGTCATGATTATGTAATCGTCGAAGTTCTCCAATAGATAGGTCTGAGCCGTAACATGAATATCCTATTGTATAACATTTAGGGTCTATATTATTGGAAGCAAACCATGTTTGTAAATAGTGTATACGGTCGGGCTCCTTTTTAGGATTACATAAAATATAAGTATGATCGATTGGCTTCGGCCATCCAATCATAGTTAAATATATCTTATAACTGCTGTTTAGACCTACATTCTTAACGGTGGCGTGTTGCCCTACGCTGTCGTCGTAGTGTCTTTCGTTTACGTGTAGACCGCTTACGCGCGGTGGGTACCACAGTAGCGTTTCCTCTACGTGGTAGCATACACTGGGCGTCATTTGCCTCTATGAAGAAAGGGGTGGTCTCACCTTCTCCTTCGCCTCCGTGCTGCTTTCGCAGCCCTTTGCGTGTGCATGCACCGCCTTGCTGTTCGTGGAATCGCTTATTAAATAAATTTTTGTATTTATTATAAATTTCTTGGTAACGGGCTTTATCTTCGGCTGTCACTTCAGGATAGTCGGCGGCGTTCGCGTCTAAGCGAGTCAGAATGGATTGGACCTCTTGGGGGTGAATGTGTGCATCGCAAGTAGGATAGTTCCAGCACATACCAATATCTCCTCCTCGTCCCTGTTTATATTCATCGTTACGAGATTGTAGAAGATCAAAATAATTTTTAAGTCCAATGTATTCATCTTCGTGATAATTGACTTCGCCGTTTTGGCGTCGGTGAATAAATTGAATCGCCGGTCGGACTGTATCCATAGTTGTAGCATCATCGCCTTCAGGATGGAGAATAGGAAATAATAGGTCAGAGCCTGGGGCACCGTTGGGATAAGGTACATTTGGATACACAAGATTATTGTTTTCTGCTGGGGCGGGCGGACGATTAGGAAAGGCGGTCGTAGGAATATTAAACCGTTTTTCGGTGAGTAGTGTTTGTAAATGGGCTCTTAGCATAGGGTCAATATTAAGGGGAGAATTCCATACCTGATCTATCATATATTTCTTAGCAGCCGCTAATGTTATTTTACCAATCTGGGCTTTGAGAATATTTGCTACTTCGCGGATTTTCTGGAAACGGATAAATTTCTCTAGAAGCATCCCGCCGCCGTAGGCAGTACAATCGTTTGAGAACGGCGAGGCACCGGCACCAGGACGAATCAAATCACTACGAGGACCGGCAGCCGGTCCAAGGGCGTGATGAGCGGGGACAATCTCTTCAGGATGATTGGGTCGCCGGCGCTCTTGGCATACACGTCCGCATAACGTACACCACCATAACTCATTTTCTATATCTTTATATTTATTATATAACTCCTTTGAATACGGTGTTCCTTTAGTAGGACATTTATGATGCATAAACATACAACCGTCTTCACGGCGGACATAGGATAAGCATACAGGACAGCATGAAAAGTTCTTCGCTTCCATACCTTCCTCGGAAAAAATTGTATCCATAAGGGCAACGTCGGATTGGGCGAATCCTTGCCATTTTACTTCTATGGGATCTGCCAATTTAATCCACTCTTTATATGCTTTACTCCCAATGATATGATGGATTTCTGTAAGAGTGAGGGTTTTATTACAGCCCTCACGCAAATAACACGGAAGTTTATTTTTAGAAACATCTCTATTGTTCTGTAAATATTCCTTAAATTTTGCCTGAGAAATACCGGCAGCTAATGGATGGCTATGAATATCATAGACTAATGCACCTGCCTCCGCGTAGTCTGTAGCGACGTCTGCCTTTCTTAAAATTTGTCCAGCAAGATTTGCTGCATAAAAGTTATAAACCTCTGGTTCCATAAATAGACTTTTAAGATCAGAGTCTCGAAGATCGCGTGGTATATCATCTTTACTCTTATATAATATTGTTCCTAGCGTAAATCCGTCGCTGATTTTAATACTATCATTATGTCCTTCCCTATTTTCAGGTACATTTGGATTTGAATATTTTATAGGAAGCATTTGATATTCTAAAAATTTATTCATGGCAAGGGCAAATGCGCGTATACCGTCCGCCTGCCACGCAATATCAGGTACCACGGTTGACATAAATTCGGCTGCCAACGCTTGTCTATTGTCTACATTTTCGTAATCTTCGGAATCGTAGCCGGTATCTTTAAAATTATTCCAAAAACTGTCTAATGGCATAGAATAAAAAGCGTATAATCCTTTTGTTATTAAATACATACCTCTAGCATTTATGGCTGATAGATATGGTAAATTTTGGGCGAGGGGAATTAATACATTTTTACTAGGCAACATATTGTCCGCAATAGAAGGAAGATAACTCTTTGTAGTTCTAAATGTTGTAGCTGAACCTGATAGCCACGCTGTAGCAACCGAGGCGAACCAACGATTCCAAAATTCAGGCTTTGTCTTACGGATACGAAATTGATTACTCTGTTTAGAACACGCGTACTTGTCTGTTGGTAAAACTTCAAATGTCTCTCTAGCCCCCTCAACAGAGATACTAAAACCACGTTTCATGTATTTATCTAGGCGCTTACGAATATACGGATTGCCACGCATGAGTGCAACCACATAATCAGACTGAAGAGTTGCCCTTTTATCACGAATATCTTGGGGGTGGCTTGCGTACACGTGAGCGCCGTCGTACCAGATTTGGCAAATTGTTAAATCAAAATTGGTGACAACCTGTTGAACGCTACGACGATGACGAACCGACATAATATCTGTAGGAGTTTCTCCAACCCCGTTGACGAATGTATGAACTCGGCGAATACCGTTTTTTCGTAGGAATGACTCACAGTAACTACTGGCTGGTAAAACTTTATATTTTCTACTTTCTAAAAGTGCTTCTCTGCCGGTGTAGAGTCCGTCAATCAGTCGGGGAGTCATACGAACCGGCACGTAAATATCTAGGTCATTTACTTCGGGTGACGGACGTGGACGGTTTCCCCGTAGACCAGGAACATCGGCGTTCCAGGGCGACACGGCGCGTAAGATTGAGCCACCGGCAATGATTGCGCCGGTCTCCAAAAGCAAGGCATCTACACGAGCCATCTTATCGGCGCCAAACTTGCCGGCAAGCATTGTGCGCACAGGTTCTAGCCACTCGGCAACTATTTCGAACGGCTTGACAGCGGGCTGGGTATCTTGGACCGCCGGTACGGGTACGGGCGGTGCAACAATCATTGGCATCCCTTCTCTTAATATATGCCAAGTTTATGTTTTTCCTCATTTCTTCACAGATGAAATATACCAAAGATCGGATGTGAGTGAAGGATTTGTGAGATACGCGTAAGGAATAAAACCGTATCCACGCGACCCCCAACCCGCGCCCCAACTATTACGAAAAATAAACCATTTTTTATTATCGTCATAGCCAACGGCGACAAGCGCGTGTCCGCCAAGTAATTTATCGTTGGGTCCAGGCAAAGGCACAATACCATTTGCGGAGACAGCCGCAGTCTCAAATGATGAATAAACCTGGATTCCAAACACAAATGGGTATCCCTGGAAAAGTGCTTGCCGCATTGCCGTAAGCGTAGGTTGAATATTTTGGGCGGTCAGAACTCTATCAGAAAGGGCTGCCGTATAACAAGCCGGTGGCGGCTTGACGGCGTATTTATTTACAATGTAAGGCCAAATTGCTTCCGTACAGACGCCGTATTTTTCGAGCGCTTTTATACCGTCGTGTAAGTACGCTCCCGCATCGTAAGGAATATCATTTTCAAGAAGGCGTTCGTTATAGTATAGAAAAAGGCGGGATGCGACATATCCAGGAGCCGCATACGCAAAGGCGGCACAGAGCGCATTTGCCGTACAACTACCAAGATTTCCCTGGTCGTACACGGGAGGAAATTTAGACCGCAAATCAACGGCGGCAATAGGTGATGTTGTTGCCGGCAAAGTCAAAAACTTTAGTTGACTTTCAGGAAGACGGCTTATAGTACAATTATAAATACGTTGATTACCATTTACATTTAATTCTGGAATAATACTTACGTGATCGCGGCGATTCATTTACATGACTTTAAGAAAAAAATAACTCTAAATTGTAGGTAGCCATGTTCACTTATACCTCGTACAAACCCCATTTTCATGATGCGATTCAACGACTAGGAGAAGCAATTTTTGAAGACGATGCGTCGCATCAAATTCATATAAGTTTACGTGATGCCATTCCTGAATCGATTGTTGTTCTTCATCATCGCCGCGTAGTAGGGTTTGCGCTTCTCGCCCATACTCGCTTTTTTGGACGATTAGATGCCCTGGAATTATCGTATCTTGTCGTCCACCCCGATTATCAGGGCAAAGGTATTGGCTCAACTCTATTACAAAAAGTAAAAGAGATTAACCCTATTGTGGTACTAGAGGTATCGTATTTTAATCCGGATGCCGAGCGGCTCTATAGTCGCCACGGATTTAACATCTGGCGTAATATGTATACAAAAGCAACCGGTGGATATTTAATGGGCTGGTCTAAACAGCGCGACGAACGGATGCTTCGCCTACGCTCACGTCAATCTCCACAAGAGGGTGAAATAGAGGCTCCGTCGACGACGCATCACCCTTGAAACGGTAGCAGGCGTAGCCGCCGTTTTCGCTCGAGTTCAGTTCGCAATCGACCGCTGATTTCTTCATGACGTCTAAAATGGAGTCACTCAACTTCTTCTTTGACATCAATAACTTAAAAATCGCCTGGTCGGTTGTATCGCTGCCATCAATATTAGCGATTGTTTCGTCTACAAGACGCTCCTTGATTTGCCGGTCGGAGAATTTCATTACATAGGTGAAAATATCAACGTTGCGATCGGCAGGAGGCAAGTCCATGTGGGAGCAGATACGAATTGCACGACCCTTCACCTGGTCTAGACGGACATAGTTCCAGTAGGGCTCCATAATGTGGACCTGGCGGACATTTGCAAGAGAAATACCCTCGGCACCCGATTGGGTAATCATAATGACTTTGATAATTTGACCGATAAGATTGTTATCGACACCGGCGAGCTCTTTCACCTGTGCGGCGAGTGTTCCAGGTACGCGACCCCACTTGCCGTTAAAAATCGCCAACAGAATATTACGCTTCTCGCGCTCCTCGTCACCGGTATAGGTAATGTAGCGCATCTGACCGACACCACCGGCGGCAACTGTTTCGGGCGACAACGTCCAGTCACCGAGTGCCGACTTCACAATATCAAACTTCGAGTACTTTTGTTGGTATTCCAGGGCAACCGAAAACAGACCAACGCCCTCAAGGGTCTTGAAATTTGAGTACACAAGGACAGGTCCTTTCGCAAGCGTAAGCCGGTCAAGAATCGCCTGGAATTTAGGGGAGATTGTAGGCAGAGCCTCAGGTGAGAAGTAGTCAGCAGCGCGGGTGCGAAGCATTGCTACTGCGGCGGTGAGCGCTTCGGCATAACTCGCAGGCGGTAGCGCATTTGCCATATTTTCGGCAACTCCGGCAGCAGCAGCCGTCTCTTCGGCGGCAGTCGGTGTGCCGGCGGCGTCCTCGCTTGTCATTTCGGCACGCTCACCGGCTTCGTCCGCTTCGGCGATTTTCTCGACTTCCGTCACTTCATTTTCAGAATTGAGAATTTCGTCGTCCGTGACAACAACCTCTTTCTTTGCGCCGATCATTTTGAGAACGTCGCGGTAGTCGGCAGGAATAGGACGCTCGTAGTCGGCGGGGAAGACAAAGTTACAGGCGGCACGGGAGAAAATCTTAAAGGTCGAGTTAATATTTTTGGAGATTTGCGAATATACGCTATCTCCGCCGGCGGCAGGCTTCTTTTCCTTGCGCGCACGGACCTCTTTATCAATTTCAGGTTTGCGCTGTTCGGTATACTTCTTGAGCTGTAGGTCGCTCATATCAAGCATGACAACTTCATCGCGATTGACGGTCGCCATAAGGTCTGCCTTGCCGCCCTTATAGTACGAAATGAGTCCAGATAGGCGAGCCATTAATGGAAGTTGAAGGCGTTCTTTTACAATAAGTTGGTCTGTGTCGATGAAAAGTTCGCGGAATGACTTTTCAATATCGGGCAAACGGGGAACCGATTTGTAGGTGACAGCGGCAAAGGAGGTAACGCCGGCGGAAGCAAGGTCCGCTTTGACGCGTTCAAACCACGCTTCCACATTACGTTCGCGGTTCATTTCGTCGCTCATTCCTGCCATAGCTTCGTGGCGGATGAAGCCACGAAATACACCGGTGGCGGGATCGACCACTTTACGGCATCCACTGGGAACGGGAGTGATGCGAATGGTGGAGGCGGAGATTTCGGGACGGGGAACAACTTCGGCAAAATCGACTTCAGGATGTAAATCAAGCAACTTCTTAATCTGAACGCGCTTATCAAGACCAGATGTATTCACTTCCACCATACGAATATCACCGGCAAGTACGTTCGCTAATATTGCCACCTCCTGGGCGAAGTTGATAATAGGCGTCGCGGACAGCGCAATAATTTTACAGCCGACTGCGGAGCAAAGCATACGATAGAGCAAATAGGAAATACGATATTTCTTACCGACGGAGCAGAATTTTGGCTTATACTGGACAAGGTCACGGGGCTCGTCCTTATAAGTCAATTCAAGAGAGGAGTTATTGATTGTACGAATCAAGTTATGGACTTCTTCAATAATAATAGTCGCACCGTCAAACATTGTAGGATGATTACACGCCCAATCGCGCACCTGGCGCTCAAGCAAGCCGTTGTAGTGGATAAACTGGATGCGGTAGTCCATGTGCTCGACGATTTGCTCGGTAATTTCGCGACGCTGTTCGGGTCGCAGGGTGTCAAAATTGGGCTTTTTCGCACGCGCGGGGTCGGGCGCCCAGCCACCGCGACGTTTACGAATCGCCCCCAGCGGCAGACCTACTATTTTTGTTAGAAAGTCCAGCTCGGCAGAGGGTGTTTTAATAGAGGGAACTGGTACAAACGTCCAGTAATTATTCGTACGGAAGACAAAAGGTCCGCATTTCGTGATTTCATCGCGGTAATTGGGTGATAGGGATGCGGGTGTCATTACGTAGACGGGCTTTTGTCCGGCTTGCCATAGTGCTTCTAGACCGGCAATAGAAGTACAGGTCTTACCGGAGCCGAGACCGTGGTAGACAAGGACGCCACGGTAGGGCGAGGGCTTTTGGATATAGTCACGGACAAACTCCTGGTAGGCGAACGCTTTTACCTGGGTTTTACTTGCGGCAGCGGCTTCAGCGCACGCATTGGGATTTGGTACAGCAGAAATAGGTGGAAGTTGGTAGCGACGGTACGATTGGATAATGAAATCCTTGAACGCACGGCGATTTGCGGGCATAAACGCGTCAGGGGTGACTTTGATTTGGCTTTTGTCGGTTTTTTCGATAAGACGAGTGGAGAGTTGGGCAAGTGCGTCGGATGGCGGGGGCGGCGCTTCTACTTCTACTAAGGGCTCGACCGCAGGCTCGGCAGATACTTTTGCGGTTACAGCTGTTGTTGTGCCAGCCTCAGCTTTGGTTGATTTTACGGACGGTGCTCTAGGTTTTTTAGAAGAGACAGTAGGTATAATATCGGCTAAACCACCAGGTGCCCCGCTTACTCCTACACCGGTCCCTATGACAGTGTCAGCCATTTCACTCGGTGCCGCTACGGTGAGCGATTCCTGTAATTCATAGATAGACGGTGGCGGATCGGCTTTACGGATTTTGGCGGCAGCAATAGGAGAAACAAACCGGGGCGGACCTTTTGGTCCACTAGGACCCTTTGGTCCACTAGGACCCTTTGGTCTGCTAGGATCTTTTGAAGCCATAGTATATCCTTATCTTATTTCATTAAAATAAAAACAAAGATATGACTAGGAATAATGAAGCGAGCCTCAAGTATTGAAAGTACCCCGCCAGATATGACAAATGCTTCGCCATTATTACCGAAATCTACACAGGATTTGCGGAAGAGTTATGGAACAAACTGGACGAAAGCGAATGTTTCGGTGCTTTTTGAATGGCTATCGATTGCCTCGTATAATATTCGTTGTTTAGAAATGGCAACAGTACACTATCGTAAGAAATTACGAATGAATACAGTCACTGGATTAATCTTAGCGACTTTATCGGGAACGATTAATACAGCGCAGACAGCATATTTGAATGGCACATCATCTGAAATAGTTATTGCGCTGAATATTGTATTGATTATTATGGCGTTTTCAATTGCCATAATGACGGGCTATATTAAAGTCTATCAAATTCAGGAAAATTTAGAGAATAGCATTAAGATAAAACAGGAGTGGATTGTATTTAGTACAGAGATTGCCTCAGAGCTTCAGTTACCAACTGAACTTCGTAGGGATGCGCTATGGATTATTATTAAGAACAAAACTGTATATTTAGAACTTTTGAAAATGAATTTAGAAATACCGGATTCTATCATAAAGCAAGCACGTAAGGATTTTAAGGAAGAGACAAAATTAAATATGGATGTGAGTAGTCTTCCCCGTATTTTGATTGATATTGGTATACAAGAAATGCGAGATTTGGATATAAATAATAAGGAGGAACGTATTACGTCAACCGCCCAAAAACATCTCAAACATTTAGCAACATTTCAGCCGAAAAAAACTGTATCAATGTTAAAACCTATCAAAGAGGAAGAGGACGATGAGAAAGTGAATACATTAGATTTGAATGATATCAGCAAAGAAATCAATAAAGAAATTAGAAATGTCTTACGAGACCCATTAAGTAGTGTGCGAAGTGAGCGACAAGTTGTGAGTATTAATATGAATGACTCGCCTACTCATCCTCATTTGGAATTACCCCCAGTTTGATAAGGGCGCGACGGCTTGCCTCCTGCTCGGCAACCTTTTTATTTCTAGCTACAGCGGTAGCAACAACTTCACCATTAGGCGCAAGTACGCCCATTGTGAAAGTACGGTCGTGAAGCGGTCCCTCGACCAGTACTTCCTTGTATTTGGGAGGTGAGTGGTAGGTCGCCTGATAATATTTGAGAAGTTGGTCTTTGAAGTTATTATCTTCACTAATCAACGCAACAAAATCGACTTGTGTTTCGAATAGGTTAATGAGCCAGGTACGAACCCGCATAAATGCCGCTCCAGGATTTTGGTCGACTAGGTCAAGATACATTGCGCCGCACCACGCTTCAAGCATACTGCCAAGAATACGAAGATTATGGCGACCGTTACATACATCTTCTACATGTCGGCTGAGGACAATCCATTTATGAAAGCCAATCTTAAGGGCAAGTTCGCCGAGTTGTTTGTTATTGACAAGCCGAGTACGCAGCCGTGTAAGGAATCCCTCGTCCTGATCGGGGTAGCGCTCGTGTAGGTAAAGGGCAATTACGCAACCAAGCAATGAGTCTCCAACAAATTCAATCGCTTCGTTGTCGGCGTCGGCAAGTGGCATACATCCTTCGGGCTTAGGAGCAATAATAACGGGCTCACCGGCGTCTTTGCCACTGGTGACGGGTCCTTCGGGACGGTCTACGTAGGAGCTATGAATACAAGCTTGGCGGAAAAGTTCCCAGCGGCGCGGTTTCTCCTTGATGCCGTAGGCACGAAGAATAGCAAGAATCTCAGCATCCGGTATACGCCGGTTAGTGAGATTCCAGGGATTGTAGACTTTGGGCTCCTCGGGTCCCGCCATAATAACAAGATGGGGCGAGTTTGGCTCGGACATGGTTCTAATTTAATGTCGGCGACGTGACTTTAGGCGGTTCATTTTTCTTGTGCGTTTGCGGTTGCTGCGGCGACGGCGGGTACGTCCGCCTCCAACATTTCCTCCTGGTGGTCTTCCTGGTGGCGGTGGTGGTGGCAGTGCGGGTTCCCGTGGAGGTTCATTGCCAGGAGGATGTAAAAAAAATAAATCAATAATCTCATCATCTCCAAGTTCATTCGCAAAATCTAATGGAGACTTTCCGTTATTATTTAAAATAGTTTTATCAGCCCCTGCTTCTAATAGATCTTTTGTTACTATAGAAGCACATATAACAACTGCTAAATGTAGTGCTGTATCTCCATCTTTATTTTTCAGATTTATATTAGCCCCTGCTTCTAACAGAGATTCTATTACTATAGAATCACATGTATTAACTGCTAAATGTAGTGCTGTGTTTCCATCTTTATCTTTCAGATTTAGATCTGCACCACGATTTATAAGTTCATCTATCAAAGTATAATAATCATCATCCGGAACGTTTTCCATACTAATTTGGTTTATTATACGCATAAGCGGGGTTCTGCTTGCCACCCCTGGTTGAAAATTCAATAAATTAGGATGAGCCTCAAGTGCTTCTATTAAACCTTCTAAATCCGCATTTCTTATGGAGTCTGTAAGTTGTTTCGCAGAAGTAATAGCTGCTGCTGCCATCTTATTTACGCCTCTTATTATTAAGTGTTCTTTTTTTGGTTGTCCGTCGCCGCTGCCGACGTGTACCGCCACCCTTCTTTGTTAAAAAGTACGCACCAATGGCAAGCGGTACAGGACCAACAGGACCGGTGGCAATTCCTTGGGCGACGCCTAACAGTCCATCGCTGCTTGCCGCAAACGCGAAAAAACTGGGCTCGCGGATTTTTATATAGTAATACATTCCGCCGAGCATATTCCAGATACTTTCATTATCATCCCAGCAGGCGGGCGCACTTTTGCCTAGCGTAACCGCACCGAGACCCTGTAACATACGACCACCCCGTTCGTCGCGCATATATTTTTCAATCTCTCGGCAGCGACAAAGGATGGGGACGCCGTCCACCGATTCGGGCGGCGCAAATGCCTGACCGCCAATAATAGATTTTGTAAATTGTTTACGGTAGGGTCCCCATACTTCACCAGGATAACCGGGCAAAGAAAAAGCATATTTTAAGTTATTATCATTTTCAAACTGTGGAATTGTGTTGCCGAGCGGTTTTTTGACAACATCGGGTCCGGATACAATGGGGTCGGTCGCCCAACGGTAACCCGTTTTTATGTCAGATACCCAGTGACCGGTGGCGGTCGGCTCAGTTTGCTGCTCTTTTTGGGCGGCAGCCATATTGCTAGCCGATGACCCCATCCTTACTATGTACTGCCATATATTTCTGCGCGTAACACTTTGGTAAACCAATCGTCGTATGAGCCGGCATCAAAATCGTAAATGATATCAATAAGCGAGTCCCTATCTGCTTTCTTAAAAAAATCAGTATTATGATCGAGTAGAACTTTAATTAATTGCTTATCGGGTGCGCTAAGACAAATGCCGTCTCCATACATATAAAGAGACTTATTCCCATCCGCATTTAATACAACAATATATAATCCATAATATTGTCGTGTTTCATACGTGGTTTCAATATATACAATATCACCGACAAGTATATTTGCATCTGTCTTAACTTTTTTAATCATAGCATTTTCATAGTAGGTGTGAAGTTCATCAAAACGACTGCGTAGTGCTTCACACCATACACCGGCGCCAAACCGTTTGCCTTGAATAGATGCCGCCAAAGGTTCATATTTACTCAAAAAGTACTCTTTGGGCTTCATCATGTGCGCCTTTGCCTCGATTCGGAATAAGGCAAACATATCATTTATATAGCCATTGTACTGATATAATTCCGATTCATTACCAAGTGCGTGATAGACAGATTGAGTATGAGCGGTAAATTTACGGTCGCCAAACTCTGGCAGTGTAAATGTAAACGTAGCCATAGTAATCTAACAGTATAGAGTCATTTA
>Ga0007870_1000292_pt1 | contig 17990 bp, 11 predicted proteins | sample CryBogCBH04Jul08_FD_71207 | JGI IMG/M metagenome (GOLD analysis project Ga0007870, IMG submission 71207) | Freshwater microbial communities from Crystal Bog, Wisconsin, USA - CBH04Jul08 | ecosystem: Environmental > Aquatic > Freshwater > Lake | place: Crystal Bog, Wisconsin, USA | collected...
TAATTCTGTTTCTGAAATCGTTTCTGGCTTCTTTTTCAAAGCATTCAGCGTTTCGTTGATTTGCCCAACAACGTTTTCAAGCGTAAGGCGGAAAGAATCAATGGAACTTTCAATGCGTTTCAGCAAATTGATTCGCATTAATAATTGAAGGCTTTTTTCCCGATCTATCTGGGAAAAAGTACCTGACTTTACTTTTTTGTCGTACTTGCTTGCATAAAGCTCAACCTTGCTTGGTAGAATATAATTGAGCGGGGTGTAAACCGAAAGATTGAGTAATGAAAGCTTATCAGCAATTTGCTGAAAATTAATTCCCTTCGAACCTAATGGGCTTTGAACTGATACAGGCTTATTTCGGGATGGGAATTTACCAATATCCTTAGTATCATAATACGTGGTAATGTGCTTTCGAGACCTTGCAATTGTCAAGCTGTCCAAAATCTGAAAGAAATCAAAATCGAGCATACCCAACAATTTTTCAGCATTTCGTTCATCCGGTGCGCCCTTTGACCAAATATTGAAAGCAGTTTGCGCTCTCTTGAATACTTGCTCAATACCGTGCTCTGTATTTAATTTTTCATCAATTCTTGTTGGTGTGCCTTCATATGCCAGAGCTAATTGGTTTTTCAGGTCATTAAAACGGTTATTCACAGGGGTTGCAGATAGCATGAGTACCTTTGTTTCAATACCTTCCTGAATAATTTTCCTTAACAGCTTTTGGTATCTATTCTCTTTTCCAGTAATTGTGTTGTTGTTTCTGAAATTGTGGCTTTCATCAATTACCACCAAAGCATAGTTACCCCAATTTACATTTGCCAGTTCCCTTCCATTGCTGACACCGTTTTCGCGGGACAAATCGGTATGAAACAGTACATCGTACCTGAACCTGTCTTTAGCCAATATGTTGTTCTTGTCGTTATGCCTGTAGGTATTCCAGTTTGCTTCTAATTTTTTAGGGCAAAGCACAAGTACGTCTTTATTCCTTTTCTCGTAGTATTTTATAATGCCAAGGGCTGTAAAGGTTTTCCCAAGACCTACGCTGTCTGCTAGGATACAGCCATTAAATTTTTCAAGCTTGTTTATCGCGCCGATAACAGCATCCTTCTGGAAGTTATATAATTTGTTCCAAATGTCCGTTTGCTTAAACCCAATTTCATCATTTGGCAGATTATCGGAGGCAATATCACTCAAAAAATCGTTGAAAATGTTGTACAGCGTGACAAAGTAGATGAATTCTGGGCTGTTTTCTTTGAAAGCATTTTCGAAATAATCTCTAACCGCCTGAGTGACATCTTTTAATCCTTCGTCATTCTGCCAGACTTGATTAAACCATTGCAAATAGGCATTGCTCTCAGGAAAATTTACTTTTTGGATTAAAGTTGGAAAGCCTTTTCGTGGCGTAAGCCCAAGGTCGGCAGTTGTAAAACCTGTAATATTTGAATAGGCAGCACCATTGTCTTGATTCTCTACGTGAATAAGACCATGTAGCGGAATATTTGCATGTCGGTTAGTTTTGAAAGTAACCTTGTCCTTTACCCATTGAGAGCATTCTTTAGCGATTGCTCGTTGAGTAAGTTCGTTTTTTAACCTTAGTTCAAATTCACCTCCGCATAATTCCGCTTCTTTTAAAATATGCGGTATGTAGAATTGCCTTGATTCCTTTTGGAGATTTTCAGCAATAAACGTCGGTGAGGTAAAAATGAACCTGAGTCCATCTATCCCTTTCAGTTCTTTTTTCAGAGCTTCATAAGCATAAATTGAGAATGTAGAGGCCGCAATTGCAAGCTTACCTCCCTTTTTTATTTCCTGCTTTAAATCATCAGCAAGGCGGTTATTTACGTTGTCGATCAGGGTCATTTTAATTATCACATTGGTGCGTCAAGAATTATATTGAAAGTGTCGTCAAGTAACTCAGGATGCTGATTTGAATATTGTTCTAAAAATGCACGTTCATTTACGCTGTTTCCGATATTAATAAGCTTAGCTTTTCCGCCAAAATAACTTTCATTTAAATCAGAAGCAGTGCTTGAATCTTTGGGAGACTGAGCTACTGAAAAAATCAATTGCGTGTCTTTAGGACGATTTTTACTTATAAACGTTAATATAGTTTGCTTGTTTATCGCATCAATATCTTCTTTGAAAATTGCATCGAGAAGAAACGGGAAGCGGTGTACATTCCCGAACTCTCTGATAGCTGCATTAAAGGCGAAGTGGTATGCCATTACAGTTTTGTGAAGTTCGACACCTTGAGATGGGAACGATGATATTTGATAAACTTGAGTATGACGTTCCTCAATAAGCTGCTTCACACCTAGTTGGGTAAGCAGCCTACCGAATGACAAGGAAAAGGAATTATTCCTTGAATTACGCTCTTTCAAAAGATCATCATCAGATTTAAATCCGCGCAATTTATCCTCAATTACACCCACATCAAGGTATAATTGACCGATCTTCTGCTCAATTTTGGTTATTAATAGAACATTCGCCTTACCATTTAGCCAACTTTGATATGATAATTGACCTTTAAAATAACGATTGAGCGTTGCATATCGTTTAGCAATTTCATCTTTTTGATCCTTAATTTTTTTATCAATAGAGTTTACCGCTGACTGCACTTCCTTAATTTTTGCACGTATATCGAGAATAGATTTTTCGGTATCGTGGAAGTCTTGAAAGAAAATATAATTCGCTTCAATACTTGAAGGTAATTGTTGCGTACAGGTTGGACATTTGGCTGATTGGGGTGATTGTTGCTTATGGTTTTTCTCAACCTTTTTTAATACTGCAAGTCGCTGCTCAAAGTACCTAAGTTCATTGCACTTTAGCACAAAATCATTTTCATTTTTTCGTAGTTGCTCAATTAATTTTGCATGCTCCTGAAGATATTCGTTTGATAGTGATAGAAATTCTTCATCTTCTAATCTCGCAACTTGCAACTCTTCGTTATCTTTTTCAACTTTTGAAAGGAGTTCAATCTCCTCCTTTTTAATTTTTAGAAGATTTTGAAGTCGTTGTTTTTCCAAACGATCAATATCTTGACCAATTCCTAAATAATAATCGTTATAATCACTTTTGAAATTTCTAAAAAAATCAAGATTACTAAAGGACTTTCTAAGATAAACCCACCCAACTGATTGTGAGATATAATAAGGCAACCACATAGCCTCAATTGGGGCAATTTTATATTCATCTTTCGCTTCAAGCTTTAAAGTAAAGTTGAATATATCGCTAAGAAAGTCTTTGAGCCTTATATGCTCCCTAGAATTGTCTGAACTTATACCATTGAACCGTTCAATTGGGCATCCTTCGATTTTAATGAAAAGAGTTTCGTCTTCACGAATGAATACAGAATTTTTCTTTTTACCATTTTTTTCAATGGTGCAATCGAGACGAAATAAAATCTTTTCTTGTAAAATATCGTCGAGATAAGCATGCCCATCATTGATACCCATTGAATAAATTATGGACTGAAATAAGGTGCTCTTACCCGAAGTGTTTCGACCATAGACTATATTTACTCCATCTGAAAATGTCGTAAAAAAATATTTTTGGTTGCTTTCTGAGTAAACAAGAAGCGATGTTAAATTCAATTTTACACTCATGGCTGATCTTTTACTTCAATGTAGGCAGCAAAAATTGCCGCTTTTATATCAAGTGGATTTAATTTGCTGGTCTTCGACTTTTTAAAAGATTCATACAGAGCTTCAACGCATTTGACATGACTTACATGCGTGGCAATTTCAGCTTTCATGGATAGAACAAACGAATAAATATTTCTGTGCTCGGTTTGTTTTAAATCTTTAAAAAGATCAAAGCTGTTGTTGAACTGTAGTTTGAAATTTTCGCGATCCATCACTGAAATAACTATTGCCTCTGAAATTTCATCTTCTTTACTTCTCCAAAGGTCAAATGCTTTTTGTTGTGAGTTAATTATTTGCAACGCAAGATTTATTGTTGCAGAACTCACTCGCTTCTTCTCATCCATCAATTTTGCTATGTTTCCTTGATTGATAAAATTCTCAGCATCCCTAAATAATGCCAGAAGAGTTTCCACTGCTGCACGATGATTGATAATCTTACTGCCAAAAATCCTATCAAATAAACCAACCAATGTATCTTTCTGCGAAGCAGTTGTTTTGGGCAAATCAAAGTGCATCAATGAAAAATTCTGCAACTCGTCGATTTGTGTTTGTAGTGATAATTGGCGGGTTCTTAATTCCTCAATGATTTTGTCTCTGATAGAAACATCTAGCGAAGAAAAAACTACGTGATTGTTAGATTCATTAATTGTTGCTGACTTTGCATCAGGTTTTTTCTTGCCATTCGTAAGGCTAATTGAGTTGTTCGTCACAAAAGCTAGCGAATGGTTGTATTGCTCAGACTTTGGAATTTCATCAGAAATTAAATCAAGTCCTACCGATGTAATTTTATGAATCAATTCAAATAATTCGGCTTCCATTCCCCACGGAGTTGAAGCCTTTTTAGCTTGAAAAGCATCGATAGAAATTACTAAATCTTTATCGTCCTTGTAACAAAATATGAAATCTTCATGGTGCTCAAGACAAATAAAATAGTTTTTTTCCTTTAGGGCGCTGTACCTATCGAATAACACATACAAAGCACAGTGCTTTTGAAACTCCAAACCAGAAGCCCCATGTACACCTGCATTTACTGCTTTGTTTGTCTTAGCCATGCTTTCCCTATTTTACTTGTATAATTTCTAGCATTTTTTCGTAGCTACTTACCTTCGAGAATTTAACTTCTTGACCGCTGATTGCTTTGAAGTGCTCACCTGCACAATGAATTTTTAGTTTTTCAATTTCCCGTAGGTCTAATTCAGAATCAGAACCTTTTGTCTCCGCAACAAAGTAAATGTGCCGAACTTTTTCTTTATCAAATACGATTGCCCAATCCGGACTGTAGTTAGCTACAGGAGTTGTGATGTAAAAACTCTTTGGCAACTTCGCATAGACAACAACTTCGACGCTATTTTCTAACGCCTGGGCAAACCTTGCTTCGATTTTAGAGTCGGTGGTAAGGAAATCATAAATATGCTTTTTGAGCAAATCAGACTGCCGAATTACAGACTTATCATTTGTAAAAATGGTTTTCGCATCATGTGAATCATCCGTTTTATGATATACAATGTTGTTGATTATAAGGCTTGCCTTGACTTCATTGATGAGCTTCCCACATTTAGCAATAAACTCCTCTGGGTTTTTCCGAATCAGCACAAATTTGCTCGGATTAATTCCTTTAAGAATTTCCACCACCGTTCGTCTGGTTAGATTTGTGATGTTTACGATTTCTCCAACAATGTCATAAACAGTATTGGTGTAAATATCAGCGTCGAGTTTTCTAGTTGCTCTGTCTGTTTCTTTGAAACCTTCGAGATTTTCAAGTTTCTGTTTTGACGAATCCTGTAATTCGCCAACTTTTAATTCATAACTCCGCTCTGAAATGTGCAAGTCGGCATTTATTCTCGCCTTACTGTCATTTATTAATTTCTCAGAATCAAATCTGACTTCATAAACGCTTTTGAGGTTTATCCTCTCCCAAAGGTCTCTGAACTCTTTTTTATGAAAATTTGCGTTCAACTTTAACGGAACATCAGCACGTTCATTCTCCGGTTTTGGTACTTCGCCAGAGAAGATGCTTTTGAGTAGTTTCGTTACAGCCGCTCTGTATGGTTCGAGGGTTTCTGGCAGAGGCACTTTATCATCCTCAATCAACGAACGTCCTTCATCAGTAATTTTGTCATCATCGTCAATTACGTCTTTTTTCAAAAGCGTATTGTACAATTTTTTAGCAGTATCCTTGTCAATTCGTAGTTCACTGCCTTTTTCATCGGTTAGCAGCTTTCCAATGAAAAATTCCACTTCTGCCTTTTGTGGTCTATCTTTTATGGTGGCAGCAATCTCAGCCTGTAAACCTTTAGCAAAATTTTCATAGCTCTCTGAGGCAATGACAGTGAGTCGATTTATTTCATGGACTTGGTCGCCAACTGTATCGTAGTCCAATCGAATCCCATTGTCATTTACGCAAAGCCGCATACCCCTTCCCACTTCTTGCCTGCGCCTGATTTTTGCATCAGAATGTTTCAAAGCACAAATCTGGAATACGTTGGGATTATCCCAACCTTCTTTCAGTGCAGAATGTGAAAAGAGAAAACGTGTTGGTTCTTTAAAATCTAATAGGCGTTCCTTATTTTTCATGATAAGGTCATAAGCACTTATATCGTCACTTTCTTCTTCCTCGCCCTTTTTTGCTCTCTTACTGTCAGGATTTATCAACCGCTTTTGTTTGTCCATTGAGAAGTATCCGTCATGAACCTTCCCTGCGGCATCGCGTTGTAGGTAGTTTGTATATTCCTTATCGTGCAGATCAATAAAATCGTTACACAACAAATTATATTCTTCCTCAAACATTTGGGCGTATTGACCTAATGACTCTGTTCCATCTTTATTATAAACGCGATATTTTTCAACTGAATCAATAAAGAACAAGGACAAAACCTTAACTCCCTTACTATACAGTTGCTTTTCTTTTGTGAGGTGAGAAAGGATTGTTTCTCTAATTTGAATCCTTCGGAAAGCAGCCTCGTCAATATCTCCCAAAGCTTCACCAGCGAAAATATCTGTACCGTTTACAACAATCTTATTGAAATATCCGTCCACCTCTTGCACCGTGCAATGTTGATATTGCGGCATTTCACCGGACAATTGGAAAATGTTAGCACCTTTTTCCAGCTTTTGCCGGACACGTTTCACCGAAGTGCCGCTTCGCTTTTCAAATTCAACGACTGCAACCGGAGGCTTGGTAGTACTCAATTCAATTTGTTCAAGATATAAGTAGCCTGTTGTGCCAGTAGAACCCTTAAGGTTAATGCCTTTGACCTGAATTTTCTTTACTAGCTTTTTGTTGTAGGCATCCAGTGCATCCAGTCTGTAAATTTTGTTGTATTCAGTTTTGTGCGTTGCAGAATAACGCAAGGTAAACAATGGCTGAAAGTCCTGCATTCCTTCCATTGTTTTGTCCCCTTCAACAGACTGTGGCTCGTCAATAATCAGTATAGGGTTTGTCTGGGCAATAATCTCAATTGGTCTTCGAGATGAAAACTGATCTAGCTCCATATAGATACGGCGAGCATCCTTACCCTTTGCATTGAAAGCCTGGGTGTTAATAATCATCACGCTGATACGGCTATCGGCTGCAAAACTTTCAATATCCTGTGGTCGGGCGGAATTATATATGAAGGGTTTTATTTTATGACCGTATAGTTCCTGAAAGTGGTCTTGGGTCAACTCAAACGACTTGTAAACGCCTTCTCGAATAGCAATGCTTGGCACAATGATAATGAACTTGCTCCAGCCATAGTGCTTATGCAATTCATACATCGTCCGGATGTAGGTATAGGTTTTACCAGTACCTGTTTCCATTTCAACAGTGAGGTTATAACCCAATTTTAAGCCCTTTGGTCTTTCAATTTGGGTGCTTTCGTTAATATCGTTAAAGCGTTGAACCTGAGTAATATTACTTAGAACCTGTGCTTCTGTTATTTGCAGTAGTTTATTACGATAGCCAATACTTTCATTCAGTTCACTCTCAAAAGCTAATTCAGGCTTGCCCTCAGCAATGGCTTTTGCCTTACGCCTTATTGCTTCAATGCGCTCAAGGGTAAATCGAGCGGTTTCTAATGGCTGCCCTGCAAAGCAGCTTACTACAGCTTTGACTGCCTGAACCTGAAATTGCTGTTCTTTAAATTGTAGTTTCATGGCTTAGATTACACGCATTTCGGTTTCAGGACTAAGCTGTTTCAATAGCTGTTTTACATTCTCTTTAGCTGTATCATCTTTAAAAGAAGCATCCCTAAACACCACTCGCAAAGGTTTATGGGATGCAATTTCTTTGGCAAAATGCTCATCAATGCCTTTATCGAAACAAGCTAATAGTGAGTTATCCGCAACTTTAAATACTTGCTTACTAGATACTTTTAGTTGTTCAATTTTCAATGACAGCGGCAAGCCCCAATCCAACATAATTTGTGCCAAAAGATCATCACCTGTTCTGTCGGGTTTCACATTGTCGGCAAACAAATCAATATCTGACTGTTTATAATCTTGTGGGCGATAGTACACATCCTGCATATTGCTTTCTTCTAAACGAAAAATGCGGAATCCAAAATCTATACTGTGTAAGTCAGCCGCATAAAAAGAAGACTTCTGATAATCTTCTTTTAAATAATCAATTGCGAGCTTCAATCGCTTTAAGGCAATTTCAGATATATAATTGTACCCCAGAAGACGCGCTTTGGAATCAGCTTTAGTTTCCTGTGCAATCTGGACACAAATAAAACGACGATTTCCTCCATCGAGAAGGTTTTGTGCGTAGGTGGCATGACCGGTGCTTCCAGACCCTGCAAAAAAGTCGAGGATTATGTCACTGCTGTTTTTGTCAGTCGTTAGAAGTGATAAGTGCTGTATTAAATCTGTTGGTTTAGGATTGTCGAATGTGTCTTTGCTGCCAAATAAATCCGTAAGTTCGTTAGAGCCTGACGTGTTTTCCACAAGATCATAGAAGATTGACCTTTCTTTGATAATAGACACATCATCAAACGCAGGTTCATATTCCTTCTCATAGGCGACCCAATCTCCATCTCTTTTGACAAATTCAATACTTTTTTCCCTTAGCAGCCTCTCAACTTCTTTTCTACCAAAACGCCATCGACCAGGGCGACCATCTGGGGCAATTGGATAGTTCTCATTTCCATCAGGGTCAGTAATTGGAAAGCACATTGTCGGTCTATCTTCTTTGTGTGCTGCGGAACCCCATTTCGCCAATTTAACTTGTTTATAGCGTTTACCAGTCGCGTCGTCCACCATTGGGTAACCTTTGGAGGATTTTTCAATTTGTTTTTCAGTCAATTTAAACTGGGAGGAATCTTTAGCATAACATACTATATATTCGTGTTCCGTAACAAAAAAATCATCTTGTTGACCGCCGCCCGATTTCTTTCTCCATACCAATTGTTCAATAAAATTATACTCTCCAAATATCTCATCGCAAAGCTTTCTTAGATTGTCAATTTCATGATCGTCTATCGAAATAAATATGCAGCCATTTTGTTTTAAAAGGTTTCTTGCGAGTTTCAACCTTGGGTACATCATAGTAAGCCATGCAGAATGATACCTACCTGATGTTTCCGGATTTGCAATTAGCCTACGGTTATATTCATCTAACAACCCATTTTCGCTTTTAAATTCTTCCTCAGATTGAGTAAAATTATCTTTATATACAAAATCTTTACCTGTGTTGTAGGGTGGGTCTATGTAGATCATTTTGATCTTACCAAGGTAGCTTTCTTGCAAAAGCTTCAATACTTCTAAATTGTCACCCTCTATATAAAGGTTCTCGGTATTGTCGAAATCTATTGAATCTTCACGCACTGGTCTCAGTGTTTTTGTGGTTGGAAGGTTGGCAGTAACAATAGCCTCTCTTTTACCAGGCCATTCCAAACGGTATCGTTCTTTTGTACCTTCTACAATGTCGTTGCTAAGCTCCTGTTTGAGCAAATCAAAATCAATGGCTTTACCTTCCGCAGTTTCGGTTACGCAATTAGGAAACAACGATCCGATTAATTCTATATTTTTGCTCACTATATTTAAGGAAGTTAAGTCAAGTTTGTCGCTCATATAAATCTCTTATATAATTTCAACTGATTTTGGTATTAGTTCCAATTAATCAAACTGTGCAAGATACAACTTTAAGTTTACCTACACAAGGTGGGAAAAAACAGGCAAAACGAATCGCCATCCTTCTATTGCAAATCGTTTAAAATCAAATGCTTATTTATCTAATCGTACCGATATTCTTTCAGCAGACTCAGAAAGTAAGTGTCCAATTGTCCATGTCAGGAGCCGATACTTCACCCACTATGGAATCCCAATACCTATCTGAACTTATAACGTAAATAAGCGATTCCAGTTGGTTCTCATTTATTTGTTCAACGCCTGCCAAAAGAGTATTTTGGAGTTCAAAAAGTGAAATTTTGAGATGCTTGCCGCGAATTAAAACATGGTCATGCTCAAATGATGTCGAAACAATAATTGGATAGATTTTTAAATCAGATGCCGAGGTCTCTGAAATACCAAGGTCTTTACCTTGATTGTTTTTAAACTTTTCGAAGTTGCTACAGATATAATTGATAGCCTTATCAAGCTGTTTGGATGCTTTAAGTAAGCTGTTCTCATATTCGAAATAGGCATCAGACAAGGTTGTCCTTATTTTGCTCCGTTTAAGCTCAATTATAAGTAGAACTCCGTCTAAGTAGACTAATATGTCAAAATCGCCCTTTGAATTGCCAGACTTGTAAAATTTTGACCAAGCAACATTCTTATAGCCAGCCTCTTTGAACATCAAAGCAACCTGCTCCTCCAACTTTTCTACTTCCTGCTTTTCTACATTGCGATGCGCCTTGGAGTTTCCGTCCATAATATTCATCAGCAAATTTGCTTGGGAATTGGATTCCCCCAAAATCCCGTTAAATGCCAAATAGTAATTACCGACCTTTATAAAAGGCTTCGAGACAAGATTAACCATAGGGTTCAGCCGGTTCAGATATTCCATCTTTGATAAATCAGTGGATAATAAGTTTATTAATGTTTCAGCTTCCATCTCTGAACTAGTTACATTTTTGACAGCTATGTCCCTAAATTCTAATTGGCTACACAGCCTCAGTGGCACAGAAGCCTTTTCATTCAAACCAAATTGATAAAATACGTTGAAAATGTGTTGGAGCCAATTTTCCGGTTCGAGCATGTTCAAATCGTCAATAGGGGATATGAAGCGTCCGTAAGCATTTGAAACGAATCCGTTTAAGAATCCTATCAGTGCACGATTTGGCACTCCTAAAAGCATACTTTCATCAAGGCAGTAGTCCTTAGCTACCAAAAAAGCATTTACACTTCTTATGTTTCCTTCAAGATTCATATCGAAGTCAAAGCCGCTTGTATCCTTAATAAAATTTGGATTCTCAAACATTTGGTTGGTGACGTATTCAGCAGCTAAACTCCTGTAGTAATGATACCAATAAGAAACTTTTGCTTCATTTCTATGCCAATTGTTCCACTTTTCCCTATCAGAATATTTTAGTTCAATTACCGTTTCTGAGATAGAAATGTCGTAATTCATGTCAAAACTGTAAGCTTCAAAAGTGCCTGTCAGGTGAAAATAATATATGAATGCTTTGTCTAAAGTTTGCCAAACAGGGTGCTTGGTAAGCTTGGCTTCGGTATTGAATTTCTTGAAAACATCAGCAAACGAGTAAATGTCTGAATACTGTGGAAGGTCAATTGTTGCAAGCAACTCACGATTTCTGAATAGATAGTGTGTTAATACAAAATTTATCACATCGATTTGAATGCTGAGGTCATATTGAAATGCTGCTGCACCGTTTTCAAAAAGAGAAGCCCTAACTTTTTCAAACCACAGGGATATGACAGTCATTACTTCCAAGACATCAATCGAATCTGTTTCATTCAAACTTTGAACGAATGGACTGTATAACTCCTGCTCCAAGCTTGCCAATTTTGTAAATACCTTGAAATGCCCCGATAAATAAGGATTGTGGTGATCCTTAAAGAAATCTAAAGATTTCAAATGATTTTCATTGAAAAAAGCTTGTGACGTTCTAACTCCCTGAATTAACTCAAATGGATAATTCGAAGCCAATTCTAAAAGAAAGGCGTTGTTTGGGACTTTGTTGAAAGTAAAATATTCATACAACAATCTTGAAACTGATTCATCCTGAATAGCTTCTTGAAATTCGCCGGATGCTATAGAAAAGCTATCCCAGCATATTTTTTTGAAATCTGCCATGTTATTTGGTTTTAAAAGATTGACGCAACGGTCACCAAAACGAGCACGACAGGGGACAAATATAGGGAATGTCGGTTATAAAAACGTTTGCCTCATCCAAATAATTTACTTTCGGCAAAAAGCTGAAACGCATTTAAATTTGTTTTAGGAAAACGGTCACCATGTTTGAATTTATTAAACTCTTAGGGGGAGCAAAAAATGTATTCAGCAAAATAGGGATTACAATAGTTATCATCCTTATTTCACTGTTTATTGATTATTTCACGTCGTTCCCAAGTCTAAATTTCGAACAAAATCGATACCTAACCATTGAAAAAATGAATGTCGTGGCGAAAGACACGACGATTCCCATCGATGTTAGAAATGCCGCAAGAGTTAGAATGGGTGACCTTTCAAGGCGAAAGAGCTTTCGGGAGTTGTACTTACAATTTTCATCTGATTTTGGGAACACCATAGGAAAGATTTCTCAAATCATCCCGTCTAAAGGCAAACCTGCCGCTTGGCTGCTAAAAATTTTGTGCTGGATAATCTATATATTATTATCGAGTTGCCATTTCCTTTGGGTCTATATACGGGCAATCAGGAGCTTCAAGGAATTGACGATTATTCCTCAAAAAAACAAGAAGGACATTCTTCAACTTGCGATCATTATAGTTCCAACCGTTTTAATTCTGCCGCTTCTGGTTATCACATTATTTGACATAAACACCCATATAGCCCTTACCTGTTTTCTCTGTCAGGTCGGGTTCATGCTTATTTATTACCTGATGACCTTTTTGCCGTTCATTATCCATAACTTAACTCTTACCGAGGAAGATTAAGAAACATTCAGTTTTTCTAGCATTATTAGTTAGGGTGAGACTTACCTCTCCAGATAGAAGATAAGGATTCACTAAAGCTCGAATTTGCTGTATACTATTGATTTGGAATAGTTATTGGGGTGATTATGGATAATCACTGGCTGCCAGAAAATACAATTGAGATTAATCAGCATGTCTTGAAGGAATTCACCGAAAAGATATGCACGGATAAAAACTGCCGCTATCCGCTACTAACTCTTAGGATTCTACTTCATGCTATTAGTGAAATGGATTCGGATAGCAAGGTTTCGATCTGTGCCAGAAAACTTGCAGGCAAATTGAACGTGAACTACGACACTGTAACAAAGTGTATTAAGTACCTGCGAGTTAATGAGATTTTGAATATCGAACGGTTGTAACTTTATTTAGATGTTATACCGTCTATGTAATCTCCCCACCATTGCATCATTTCCCTCCGTTGGGGTAAATACTGTGCATGGTTATAAGCGCGGCGAACCTTATTCCTTTCGGCATGTGCCAACTGGCGTTCTATAACATCTGGTGGGAAACCATTTTCATTGAGCAGCGTAGAAGCAAGCTGCCGGAACCCGTGAACGGTCATTTTGTCCTTATAATTCATATCATATAGTGCGTAGAGCATAGTATTCTCGCTCATGAACTTACTTGAATTGAATTCGTTTGCGAAAACGTTTTCGGATTTTATTGCAAGCGATTTAATCTCATTGAGCACTGAAATTGCCTGTCGTGACAATGGGACAAGATGTTGTTCCCTCATTTTCATACGTTCAGCCGGAATTCTCCACTCCTTCTTGTCAAAATCAATTTCTGTCCATTTTGCATAGCGTAACTCCCCACTACGCACAAAGGTCAACATCACGAATCTGAGGGCAAGTTTAGTTAGAATTGCACAACTATGTTTTTCAATATCTTGAATCAATTTGGGAAAATCATTTGGGCTAATACATCTGTAATTCTGTCGCTTTACAGTGGTAAGTGTTTGCCCGATTCCCATAGTAACGTCGTAGTCACACAAGCCGATAGGAATCGCATACCTAAATACTCGGCTGCAAACGCTAAGAATCTCTCTTGTAATATCAAATGCGCCCCTTGCTTCAATTTTGCGCATAATTTCAATGATGTGCTTGGGTTTCACATCATTGATAGCAATTTTTCCTATAACTGAGCAAATATCCTTCTCTATCCATTTCTTGAGTTTTTTTCCGTGCCTCGGTGTCCATTTTCTAACATTTTTAGAATGCCATTCTAAGGCGACAGTTCTGAAATCGTTGTCAGACTGAGCAACCTCTTCAATTGCCTCGGTCTTTTTTTGGACATTGGGATTTACACCATCCTTTACCTGCTTCTTTAATACATACCGCTTATCTCGTGCTTCGGCTAAAGAACATTCTGGATAAATCCCTATAGCAAAAGTGTTTTCTTTTCCGTTGTGCCGATACTTCAATCGCCAGTATTTTGACCCATTTGGAAAGACAATGAGGTAAAGACCCTCACCGTCAAAGAGTTTGTATTTTTTTTCTTTGGGCTTTGCTGCTTTTATTTTGATTTCAGTAAGAGTCATTGCAGATCACTCCATACGAAAATTTGTACCCCCATTGTACCCCCAAATGTGGTTGGTTGTCAAGAAACCTTGCGAAACTGCTGTGGACTGAAAAAGTCGTGCAAAACGCCTGTGAGTGGTTCTTTGCGTAGACCGCTGTGGACTGGTAGAGACTGTTGTAAACTTGAAAATGGAGCGGGCGAAGCGAACCATTTAAACCATCTAACCATTTGAAAACAAACGTTTTGATTATAGAAGAATTATTATTGTACCCCAATTTGTCCCCCCACTTTTAAAAATCACCACTCGTTAGTCGTATAGCTAAACACGAATCTTTCAGGCTCCAATGAATATTATTTGATAGGATAGTTTATTGCCGTATGAACGGTTTGCAATACAAAGATGACTATTGCATAGAAATTGCCAGTAATCAATGGCAAAAATGGCTCAAACAGTAGCATTGTGCGGTAAATTATCTCTGTAGACCGCTTTATTACTCACTTTTTATATGTTAATATGTCCGTAGTGTAGTCAAAAAAAGGGTTTCATATGCACAAGATACTCAGGTTGCCAGATGTAATTGAGAGCACCGGACTAGCAAGAAGCACCATCTACAAGAAAATTGCCGAACATAGTTTTCCTTGTCCAATATCATTGGGCAACAAATGTGTTGGCTGGCTGGAAGCCGATGTACAACATTGGATTGAAGACCGACTAACCGATGCCGGCATTCAGATAAGGCATTAATTGTTATGAAAATGGAACCTTCCTCAATTAAATGCGATGTGTGCTATTATGGTAAAAAAGCCTACTTTGTTAATCCGTTCTTGGCTCGTAAGTTACCAGCCACAAAAGCGGATTATTCAGACATAACAGATGACACAGTCTTACATGGTTTGGACGCAAAATTTAATTTCGATGACCATCATCAGCCGTCTTTTTAATTCAAGACTACGCACCTGGTTTAATTCAGTTTGTTATTTCAGTCCGTCTGTTAGTTCAATGCCGTCTCTTTGATCGTGGGTAGCTTCTTGGCAGGCTACCATTGACTTTTTCCATCGCTCTTAATCACCTCTGAACATTGAATCGTTCCAAAGAATTAGAGCACTCTCTTTCTCAATCCTTACTGTCTAAGCCATTGCCTCTTTCTTAAATCAGTTAGCAACTGCCCTCGATTAATGGCTGCAAGTACTCTCATACTCCTCCTCTGTGTTGCGGTCTGTACCGATGCACCTATCTCATGAGTTGCACTCGCTTTCATCACAAGGCTGCGATTGGCGTAGCCGGAAATGATGGAGGAAAATATGAGACTACTAACTTTAATGGAACTTATCAGGATGTCATGGGTGCAACTTTACGAGCTTATGTTTGAAATTCTGGTACTGCTACCGGAACTACCTATCGGCTCAAGAGAGCGTGATACGGCACTGACGAATTTGAAAAACATAAGTAACATTATGGCAAAACGTGAATTAACCAGAGCCTAACTTTGAACTTAAGGCTGTCAGCCAAGACAGCCTTTTTCTTTGGAAATTTATACCGTGTGCTACCAAACTTCCACAAAGTCACCACCACTCCTAAACTCTTGAGATGGGTTATGGTTGGTATATTGTAATCATAGGATTTAAGCGGTTAAAACAGCCTTATGCCAAATAAGGGAAGATGTCTGTTCTAAAATATAACAACTATCAACTATGCAACTACATCTCTTCTTTACCCCCTTTATTTTGCCCTTTCGGCTAAATGAAGCCAGCACTTTAGTGCTGTCCGGCGAAGCCGGAGCCACCTCCATCACGTCGACCACAAATGCCAAACACTCATGATGTTTGGCAAAAAAAGATGTGATAATGGTGCATTTTTACTAATACGACACATTGAATTTATCAGCGATTTTACGGGCTGTTTCTTCAAAGGCCAACCAAGCAAACCAGTTTTTGAGGTCACCGGAAACGGTTAAAGGTTGCCCCAAATCGTCTTCTAATTCGGTGCGAATGGATTCTATTTCATTGTAATGTTTGTCGTAGAAAGCATGTGTATCCATGTAATATATGAGTGAACTCACGATCCCACTTTGGCAGCCATATTGTAGTAAATCCTTAAAGAAGGATGCGACATCACCGTCATTATAATCGAGTGCTTCTTTCGCAATTTCTGACTCGATGGAGGCTGACTTATCGTTACAAATGGATTTCAGGTAAGCTTTAAGGCGGGCATTTTTTGACATATTATATTGTCCTTTTTTAATGTGGGGCGGTGGTGTTACCGCCCCTTTGCTGGTTATTGGGATTCGGAAACGGTGCGTAGCTGGACTTTGCCGTCAAGCGGTACTGCATCCAATTGTAGGCTAAATCCTTTGCCATCTTTGTGTGCCCAGGCTGCCCCGATGCGTGTCCAGTAGGATTTCTCTTTGCCTTCTTTCACCTGATAAGCGTAATGGGTCGGGCTGTTGGTTTCTTCGGTTGATGCTGTCGTCATGTTGTTTCTCCTTCTGTTTTCAGACTGCGTGATTGCGTCCTTATGAGAAACTCCGGCAGCCGCCTCAAGACGTGGCGAACCAGCTTGCTAGGGAGCGCATCGGTCAACCGAAACTCGGAGGATGTCCGTTTACGGAAACCGTGTTGGCAGGTTTACCGACTCGTCAGCGGATGCACCTTCTCATGACTAAGGACGTAGTCACTGGCAGTCACAGACGGCAGAAACAAAGACAGCATTAAAATGGAATGAGCCGATAAACAGTTTGGCACAGTCAAGTCAGGGGGCGAAAGGCAAGCATCTTGAAAACGGTGATGCCGTATGTGGGTAGTCAGCCGTTGCACAAAGCGGAATTCATGGCGCAATTGTGCGGTTTTCTGCGATTTTTCTATCGGCAGTCCGTTCTAATCGTTACTATAAGAATCAGAAATAACGAGCGCAAAGAAACACCATATTGAACCACGTCAAACCATATTAGTACAATATTTTTTAATATGTAAAAAGCCGTGTAAGTTGCGTAAAAATGAGCATTGTATGCTACGCATTACGATGAATAAGTCGGCAAGCGGGGCTAAAAAATACTACTGCGAAGAGTATTATAAAGAGGGACACTCAGCCGAGCTAGATTACTATTCCGAGGGCGAACAACTTATCGGGAGATGGGGAGGTTTAGCCGCAAAACACATAGGACTTACCGGAGATATAGCCAAACACGACTTTGCCGCCATGTGCGACAATAAGAACCCGATAACGGGTGAACAACTCACCGCAAGGAATGATGCTGACCGCACGGTCGGTTATGACTTTACCTTTAATGCCAGCAAGTCGGTAAGCCTTGCTTATACGTTTGCCAATGAAGCTGATAAGAAAGCGATCCTGTCAGCTTTCCGTGAATCGGTTGGCGAAACAATGGCAGAGGTTGAAACAGGAATGCAAGCCCGTGTTCGGGCTAAAGGGCAGAACGAGAACAGACTAACAGGGAATATTGCCTACGGCGAATTTACCCATTTTACCACCCGTCCGGTCGACGGGGTTCCTGACCCACATTTGCACAGCCATTGTTTTGTGTTCAACGCCACGTATGACGAAAAGGATAAAAAATGGAAGGCGGGACAATTTAAACAAATCAAGCAGGATGCGCCGTATTATGAAGCCGTGTTTCATTCCAAGTTTGCCAGCAAACTACAGGAATTGGGCTACGCCGTCGAAAGAACGGATAGCAGCTTTGAGCTAAAAGGCGTTCATAAGGAAGTCATCGAAACATT
>Ga0007870_1000293_pt1 | contig 17951 bp, 31 predicted proteins | sample CryBogCBH04Jul08_FD_71207 | JGI IMG/M metagenome (GOLD analysis project Ga0007870, IMG submission 71207) | Freshwater microbial communities from Crystal Bog, Wisconsin, USA - CBH04Jul08 | ecosystem: Environmental > Aquatic > Freshwater > Lake | place: Crystal Bog, Wisconsin, USA | collected...
TATATTACCCGTATCTGACCCTAATGCTGCAACTCTTTCACAGCGCGTAGTTCAATATCAAGCGGTTATTCAATTAGCCCAACAAGCACCACAGATATACAACTTACCAGAACTACATCGCCAGATGTTAGATGTTTTGGGTATTAAGCACGCAGATAAACTAGTTCCATTACCAGACGATCAGAAGCCACAGGACCCTGTGACTGAAAATATGAATGCTCTTAAAGGCAAACCTATTAAAGCATTTGAGTACCAGGATCACCAGTCTCATTTGCAAGTTCATCAAAGTGCAATGCAAGACCCTACAATTCAAAAACTTATTGGTCAAAATCCACAAGCTCCAGTTATTATGGCGGCCTTACAAGCACATATAGCAGAGCATACTGGTTTTGCTTATAGACAACAGATGGAAATTGCTCTTGGTGTTCAGTTACCTGACCCAGACGAAGAAATGTCAGCTGAGATGGAGAAAGAGCTTAGCCGTATGTTGGCGCAAGCGTCCACCCAAGTTCTTGCTAAGAGTCAAGCTATGGCTGCTCAACAACAAGCTCAGCAGAACCAACAGGATCCAGTTCTTCAAATGCAACAACAAGAATTACAGTTGCAACAACAAGAATTGCAGATCAAGCAAATGCAAGCTCAAACTAATGCTCAGCTTCAACAGAAGAAGATTGCCGCTGACGCAGCAGCTAAAGCAGACGAACTTGATTTACGCAAACAAGAATTACAGATGAAGATGCAGCTGGAAAGTACTAAGGCTGGTATGGAAATGGCGCATAAGAAAGAAACGCTTAAAGGCCAACAATCTGTAGAGGGGTTCAAAATTGCTGGCGATATTGCCAAGCATAGAGAGCAAGTGCTACAAAATCGTAAGGAAACAAAACCAAAAGGAGAATGATAATTGGACTTACTAACAGTAAGCTTTGTGGATGCCTTGAAAAATAAAATCAGGGCTGACATGAATAACTACGCTGACGACTTGGCAAATGGTCAGTGCAAAACGTATGATGAATATAAAGAGCTCTGCGGCGTGATTCGAGGCCTAGCGTATGCAGAGCGCCACTTACTTGACCTCGCTGACAAACTGAAAGAAGACAACGATGAGTGAAATCATTGCAACATTGAACGACGGCTTAGTACTTCCTCCGGATTTACAAGCTGAAAAGGATGCGAAAGCAGCCGAAGAAGCAAAAGAGGCAGCTGATGAAGCTGCAGCGAAGCAACTACCACAACCAAAGGGCTGGAAGATTTTATGCGCTTTGATTGAAGTAGCAGATAAGTATGAGAGCGGTTTAGCTAAGGCAGACCAAACAGTGAAGACAGAAGAATTGACTTCACCAGTTTTATTTGTTTTAGAACTCGGCGACATAGCTTATCAGGACAAAGACAAGTTCCCTACTGGCCCTTGGTGCAAGAAAGGTGATTTTGTTATTACACGTCCATACACCGGAACTCGCGTGATGATTCACGGCAAAGAGTTTCGTCTTATCAACGACGATCAGGTAGATGCGGTTGTCGAAGATCCAAGGGGGATATTCCGTGCGTAGTGAGCGCCAGAAAGAACAAAGGCGTAAATACGAAGCTAGCGAAAAAGGAAAAGCTGCTAAACGCCGACACGAAGCTGCATATGTAGCCTCTGGTGGTAGAGCAGCAACTGAAGCTAGGCGTAAGGGTAAACCTATTTCGGAAGCAAGAAAGGCTGCGCGAGTGCGATGGGCTAAAGCTAATAAAGAATATTTTACTGCGGATAGATCTTTTAGACGTTCTTTGGAACGAGATTTATCAGAGTTAGATAGACTTACATTAATTGAGGCTGTTTCACTAGCAAGGCTAAGAGAGCAAAGTATTGGAGGTAAATGGCACGTTGACCATATTATTCCAGTTTCAAAAGGTGGCAATTCTACATCTAATAATTTGCAAGTAGTACCTGCTGTTTGGAATCAGCAGAAGTCAAACGTACACACCAAACGTTTTATTGGTGCTTAACTAGGAGTAATAAATGGCAGAAGAAGGTTTTAAGTTCCCAGATGAAAAGGATGAACAAGAGAACGATATTAAGATTGATGTTGAAGGTGAAGCAGAGATTGATATTAATATCGAAGATGATACCCCCGATGAGGACAAGTTTGCAAAGCCTCTGAATCGCGAAGTCGACGATCCAACTGACGAAGAGATTGAGAAGTATAGCAAAAATGTACAAACTCGGATTAAAGAATTAACGCATGCTCGTCACGATGAGCGCCGCGCTAAAGAAACACTAGCTCGAGAAAAAGAAGAGTTAGAACGCTTGACTCAGCACATACTAGAAGAGAACAAAAAGCTAAAGCAATATGTTCAATCTGGTGAAGCAACATACGCTGAAACCCTTAAAGCAAAAGCGCAAGCTGAGCTTGAAATGGCACGCAAAAAGTACAAGGAAGCTGCCGATTCTTATGACAACGATGCGGTAATGGATGCTCAAGAAGCTCTGTTCGAAGCTAAGATGAGATTAGAGTCTGCAAAAAATTTCCGTCCAACCCCTTTACAAACGGACGAAAATGATGTACAAATGCAAACAAGAGCACCTGTAGCACCGAAGCTAGACGAAAAAACCTTGCGCTGGCAAGCAAAAAACCAGTGGTTTGGCACTCCGGGCTATGAAGAAATGACAGCGTTCGCGCTGGGGCTGCATCAAAAACTCGTTGGCACTGGGTACAATCCTAGTTCTGATGAATACTTCGAGAGAATTGACTCTCGCATGCACCAGGTGTTCCCCGAAGTTTTCGGTGATGAGCCTGCCAAAAAATCTGAGCCTGTTAGAAAACCTGCAAATGTAGTGGCACCATCGTCTCGGACAACCGGTGCTAAAAAAACAGTCACGATCTCCAAAACAGCTGCAGCGATTGCGGACAAACTTGGTATCCCTCGTGAACTATACGTTAAAGAATTTTTAAAACAGGAGTCTAGAAATGGTTAACCCAAACAGAACAAATCGTGATTTAGAATCACGCGAAAAAGAAACTCGTGCAGCAGTGTATGTACCAACAAGCAACTTGCCTGATCCTACACCGGAACCAGGTATGTCATTCAGATGGATTGCTACCGCAATTTTAGGTCAAGCTAACCCAACGAACGTTTCTCAGAAGCGCCGTGAAGGTTGGGAACCTGTTAAAGCAGTAGACCATCCAGAGTTAATGCTTCAAGGTGATACAAACGGTAACGTAGAAATTGGTGGCTTAATGTTATGCAAGGCCCCAACAGAAATGCTAGAAGCACGTAAACGGTATTTCGATCAACAGTCTCAGAATCAAATGGATTCTGTTGATAACCACTTTTTGCGTAACAACGACGCTCGTATGCCTTTGTTTAGTGATCGCAAGACCACGACTACTAGAGGTAGCGGCTTCGGAAATGGTAGCAAATAATATTAACTTTATGGAGGCTTTATGTCAACAACAGCTAGTCCTTACGGACTAAAGCCGGTCAGCCTGATCGGCGGTCAAGCGTTCTCTGGCGGTACAATCCGCGAGTACCAATTGACTTACAACAACACAGCACCAATTTTTAACGGTGACTTGGTTGCTTTAGGCACAACAAGCAACACACCTGGACAACCAACAGTTGTTACAGCAACCCCAACTACATCATCTACTGGTGTTATCGGTGTTTGCGTAGGCGTGCGTTATCAATTAGCTGGTCAACAATTGGGTTACCCTTTGTATGCCAACTACTTGCCAGCCAACGCTATTACTGCTGGTTACACTAACGTGTTTGTACGTGTAATCGAAGATCCGGATCAGTTGTACCAAGTACAAGCTGCTGGTTCAGTAACTTACACTTCTATCGGTAAAACTGCAGCTTTAGGTAACTTCACTGGCGGTACAGGTTCTACAACTGGTAATACAACTTCTGGCGATTCAGTTATTAACGTAACTGGTTCAATCACTAGCGGTGTGTTGACTGTTGCCAACACTAATGCCCTTGCAGTTAAGATTGTTGATTTAGTTAATGCTAACTCTACATTCGGCGGCAATTTCCCATCTAACCCTGGCGATGCGTATACAGATTTGATCGTGAAGTTAAACTTCGGTGTTCATTCTTACTACCAATCTGCTGGTACATCTAACTAATAAAGGAGCTATAACATGGCTATTTCACGTTCACAACTCCTAAAAGAGTTATTACCAGGTCTTAACGCTTTGTTTGGATTAGAATACAAACGCTACGGCGAAGAGCACAAAGAGATCTATGAGATCGAAACTTCAGAGCGTTCTTTTGAAGAAGAAACAAAATTGTCTGGCTTCTCAGCTGCCCCAGTTAAGTCTGAAGGTGGTGCGATTGCTTACGACAATGCTCAAGAAGCTTTCACAGCACGCTACTCACACGAAACTATTGCTTTAGGTTTCTCAATCACTGAAGAAGCGATTGAAGATAACTTGTATGACTCATTGTCAGCACGTTACACTAAAGCTTTGGCTCGCGCGATGGCTTACACTAAGCAAGTTAAAGGTGCTTCAGTATTGAACAACGGTTTCAACTCTAGCTACGCAGGTGGCGACGGTGTTGCATTGTTCTCTACAGCTCACCCATTAGTTAACGGCGGTACTAACGCTAACACTCCTTCTACTCAAGTTGACTTAAACGAAACTTCTTTAGAAGCTGCTGTTATCCAAATCGCTGCTTGGACTGACGAGCGTGGTCTTTTGATCGCCGCTAAACCACGTAAGTTGATTATCCCACCAGCATTGCAATTCGTTGCTACACGCTTGTTGGAAACTAACTTGCGCGTTGGTACTAACAACAACGACATTAGCGCTATCGTGAATAACGGTTCTGTTCCTGAAGGTTACGCTGTTAACCACTTCTTGACAGATAACAACGCTTGGTTCTTGTTAACTGACGTACCTAACGGTTTGAAAATGTTCGAACGTACTCCATTGCAAAACTCTATGGACGGCGATTTCGATACAGGTAACGTACGCTACAAGTCACGCGAACGTTATTCATTCGGATATTCAGATCCATTGGGTATCTGGGGTTCTTCAGGTTCATTCTAATCGAGTGAAGCTCCCAATAAAAACCCGCTCACAAGGCGGGTTTTTTTCTTTCTTCATAGTGGTGTATTCGGTGGCAGTTAGCACACAGTACAATACACTTAGCTAATTCTTTTTCTATTCTGTCCCAGGCACAATTACGTGCAAGCCTGTCTAAGCCTATTTCTTTTTCTTTTGGGTTTACGTGGTGGAAATCTATGGCTGCTGGGTGGCTAAAACCACATTTGGAACACGTAAGAGTTTCTTTAAAAGTACGCCATTTATCAGCAAACTTTTTTCTACCTATGGCAGATTTAGCTATTACTTTTTGTTTATTTTTTTCGTAATAGTTTTTTGAGTATTCTTTATGCTTTGCTTTTCTTACGGCTGGATCTTTGTACGGCATTTAGCTTTTTTCTCCAATAAAGCGCATCTTTAAACCCCCAAGGAATTGTTGGATTGTACAACTTAAATCCACAAGAGATCAAGCTATTTGATGACGGCGGGTTCCCTCTAGTATCAGTAATTAACCAACGCCACCCTAGTTTTTTAGCTTTAGCTTCGCGTACACGAATTAATTTTTTCTGTATCCCTTTTCCTCTATATCCTTCAATAACACCAGCTCTACATAAATACCCGCAATCAAACCAACTAATAGAGCGTGTTAGCCCAGCAAACCCAATAGCCGTATACCCATCATACGCAATCCACCAATGCCCACGACTAACATCATACGGAACGTCATAAGGTAAACACTTTTTTTGAAGTTGCAAGAGTTCCCTAACCACATCAGGATCACGTGTATCTACAGCGCGGATAGAAATATAAGACATAAAACTCCTAAAATATTCACATATTTTACCTAAAACTAATGCACAAACACTAAAAATGCTTTAAACTTACGCTAACTGGGTGATTACCTGTTCCGCCACTGCCCCAGCAGACGATGCAACGATTGGAATGGGTTCTTTTGCATAAGGATACAATTTATATGTCACGCGCAACTTTTGAAGGTCCAATTCTAGCTGGCGACAATCGCTTTGGCCCCCTACGTAACGTAGGTTCAGCTCGTTTATCACAAAATACACTACTTGATTTCTCTGCTACTGGCGGTAACGGTACTACTGCATATCCAGGCGCATCTACTATTTTCGTTAATGGTAATGCTCTTTCTGCCGATGCTAACATCGCAACTCCAGTTTTTTCACCTTCAGCTACAGTAAACCCACCAGTAGTTGCAACTCCAACAGCGGATGCTTCAACAGCTATCTATCGCGGCGTAGTATTCTACTTGCCAGTTGGTGCAACAATCGAGTCTATCATTGTTGACTATTTAACAGCTATCACAGTAACTAACTCAACATTGAGTTCAGTTTCAATCTTGTTCTCTAACGGTTTTGTTACAAGCAATCCAACATACGCAACTGTTACATTGGGTACAACAACTGTTGGTACAGTAGGTCGTCAAACAACAACTTATACAGCAGCTAACTTATTAGCTATGAATGGTACTTCAGTTGATATTACTGGTACAAACGGCCAGCCAGCTTTGTCACAAGTTGTTGCTACATTGGCAATCGTTGGTACAGGTTTGTCAGCTCTTTCAGCTGGTAAATTCAACATCGACGTTAACTACGTACAAAACGATGGTACATTAGGTACTGCTACTGTATACCCATACGGCAACGCTGACTAATTAATCCCGGGGGTCTACGGACCCCTTTTTTGAAATTTCTTAGGAGATTAATTATGACAATGCAATATGACGTAAAAGGCTCGCATAGTAGTGGCACGGGTCTTATGGTTTCTGGTCGTGTTCGCCTTAAAAACTTGATTTATCTTGGCACAGGTACTGCTGGCAGTGTTGATGTTTTTGATACAACTACAGCCCCAGTATCGGCTACTTATGCACGCTCTGGTACAACTGTTACAGTAACAAGTACAGGCCATGGATTAAAAACAGGTCAAAATATTGGTATTACTTATGCTGCAGCATCCAGTGTTTCTGCCGTTGCTGGTAACTATAATATTACTGTTACAGACGCTAATACGTTTACTATTACAGATTTAAACTCTGGCACGATTGCTGGTGGTACATCTTGTATTTATTCTACTGGTAAATGGTTAACAAGTTATAACACAGGTACAGCAGTTCAACCTTTCCAAGCTATTTTTTCTGGCGAAGGTATTTTAGCTAGCAACGGTATTTATGTAGTTGTAACTAATATTTCTTGGCAGTCAGTTCAATATGGCTAATAAACCTAAAAACGGGTTGTACGCAAACATTCACGCTAAGCAAGAACGTATTGCTAAAGGCAGTGGGGAAAAAATGCGTAAGGTTGGTTCTAAAGGCGCACCTACAGCAGAGGCGTTTAAAGAATCAGCTAAAACTGCCAAAATGAAATCTGGTGGCGGTGTAAGTTTAGCCGTTGGACGCGGTGAAAAACTTCCAGTATCGCAAGGTGCTGGGTTAACTGCTAAAGGACGTGCTAAGTATAACGCAGCTACAGGATCTCATCTTAAAGCGCCTCAACCTCAAGGTGGAGCAAGGCAAAAGTCATTTTGCGCTAGAATGTCAGGAATGCCTGGACCAATGAAAGATGAAAAAGGTAGGCCGACTCGTAAAGCAGCTAGTCTTAAAAGGTGGAACTGTAAATGAGCTTGCCAGAACTTCAAATACATGACCCAGAAATTGTAACTGCTAGAGAGTTAGCAACTCATGCAAACGATATTGAACATTTGCAGGCTGATATGGATAAGCTAGTACAAGACATGGAACAAGTTAAAAAAGCATTAGCTAAGATTGAACAAATGCTTGCAGAAGATCGCACAGCAGCTAAAACTTGGCACACTGCTATTAATATTTTCTCTGTATTATTTGGTGGTGCATTAGTTTGGTTTTTAAATAAGTGGATTAAATAATGCCAAGCGTATCTAAAAAACAAGCACATCTGATGGCTGCAGTAGCGCACAATCCTGCGTTTGCAAAAAAAGTCGGTATACCACAATCCGTAGGTAAAGATTTTAACCAAGCCGACAAAGGCAAAAAATTTAAAGAAGGTGGAATGATGAAGACCGAATCTAAAAAAGAGATGATGGAAGAAGAAAAGATGGACACCGCGCAGGATAAACAGCTAATTAAAAAAGCGTTTAAAATGCATGATATGCAAGAGCATAAAGGTGGTAAAGGTACTAATCTTTCCAAACTTAAAAAAGGCGGTTCAGTACGCGGTTGTGGTATTGCTCAAAAAGGTTTAACTAAAGGTAAGGTGGTTTAATATGGCTAAGAAAAGAGTTAAGCGCTACGACGAAGGTGGCGATATTGAAGATGAAAGTGACCGCGGTACGGTTACTCCTGAACAAAAACAAGCTGGCTTAGATTCAAATTCATTTGGTGATGCTTTTAAAATGGCTCGTTCTGCTGGAGATAAAACATTTACATGGAAAGGCAAAAGCTATTCTACTGCTATGGCTTCTGATAAGCCTAAAGCGGCACCTAAAGCAGAACCTAAATTTAGCCCAGGTGAAGCAATAAATGCTAGAGCTCCTAGTACAACTAAAGCTAAAGAACTTTTAGACAGCTATGTTCCTCCTAAAAGACAAGAGTTATCTAAAACTGATAGAATTAAAGCGGCTGATGGTGGTAAATTCGTTCAAGGCGCCACACCGATGAAAAAAGGCGGTGCAGTAAGAGGCTGTGGTATTGCACAACGCGGTTTAACTAAAGGTAGGGTGGTTTAATATGTCAGGTTACGATAGCGATCCATTCGTTAAAATGCGTAAAAAGATTTTCGGTGAAGACAAAAAAGCTTCAGCGGATACTCCAGAAACTTATAAAAGAGGCGGTAAAGTTATGAAAGAAAAAATAGGCCCATCTACAATGGGCAAAGATGTAGAAAAATTCCCACAATTCGCTAGCCACGAATCAGTTAACGCTAAGCACGGCGCTGGTCACAAGCCACATCACGAGTTCTTTAAAGAGCACGCAGCTGGGCACGATCTGCACCACGAAGCTGTTGCTAAAATGTGTGGCGGTGGAATGGCTAAAGGCAAGTAATGAGAGCCTCTCGCGGGATGGGAGCAATAGCTCCCTCTAAGCAACCTAAAGCTAACGAATCTGCAGTCCTTATGAAAGAGGGCGGCAAGGCTAAGCGTTTTGATGATGGTGGCGATGTTAGCGCAGAAGATAAACCTTCGGCTCCTAAAAAAGTAATAACTAGAGATGACGTACCTTCTTTAAAACAAAAAGCAGATAGAGAATTTGAGGAATATTGGGATAAGGTAAAAAATCCTGGTAACTATCCTGATACAAAGAAAACTATTACAAAGGCTGATGTTGTAAGAGCTCGTAGTTCTGCAGGCGGCGCCGGTTCTGGAGATGCTATGCCTCTAGACAAGATGTTGAAGATGCGTAACCCATCTATGAAAAAAGGTGGTAAAGTGGTAAAGCCAAAGGCAAAGAAAAAATGATACATGTCTCCTTATACCCGATTACTGGTGTCATGTTAGGCGCAGAAATTCAGGTATTTGAGGAGTGTAATGTTTTTGTATTAGACCTTCTTATTTTAAGAGTAATGATTGAATGGGATCAATAATGAAAGATTTATTAAAGAAATTGTTGGCGTTATTTAAAACTCCAGCACCAAATAAACCTGTAGAACCTTGGCCGTTTCCAGTACAAGAAAAGCGTAAACCTGGACGTCCCAAAAAGACTGAACCTTTACCGGTTAAAGAGCCAGCCAAGAAAAAACAGGTAAAAAAGATTGCAGTAAAAAAGTCAGCTAAAAAGGCTAAGTAATGACAACATCCGGCACAGCTAGTTTTAATTTAGATTTAACAGAAATGGTTGAAGAAGCATTTGAGCGTGCCGGTTCAGAGATGAGGTCTGGTTACGATTTACGTACAGCACGCCGTTCTATGAATTTGTTATTTGCTGATTGGGCAAACCGTGGTATTAACTTATGGACAGTTGAGCAAGGTCAGATTACTCTGACTCCTGGGGTTAATACATACGACCTGCCTATTGATACAGTAGATTTAATTGAGCATGTAATAAGAACTAACGCTGCTAGCACGTCTAACCAGTCAGACTTAACAATTACACGCATTTCTGTATCAACATATTCAAGTATTCCAAACAAGCTATCTCCTGGCCGTCCTATTCAAATTTGGGTTAACAGACAGTCTGGCGCGCAATACCCTACAGCAACAGCTCCTAGCTACGCTAATAAGACCACAGGCGTCGATGCTCCACAGGTTACAGTTTGGCCTACTCCAGATAATTCACAGGTCTATACACTCGTTTATTGGCGTTTGCGCCGTATTCAAGATGCGGGCACTGGTGTAAATACATTTGACGTACCTTTCCGTATGGTTCCTTGCTTCGCGGCCGGTCTTGCGTACTATATCGCAATGAAGGTTCCAGAGGGCATGAATAGACTTCAGGTACTTAAACAGCAATATGATGAAGCTTGGGAAGCCGCAGCTACAGAAGACCGAGATAAGGCCGCTGTACGCTTTGTACCACGCCGCATGTTCATAACTTAAGGTAGAATATGGGTAATCGGTTTGCTTCAGGTAAATGGGCAATTGCGCAGTGTGATAGATGCGGGTTTCGTTTCAAGCTCAAAGAACTGAAAAAAGAGATTATTAAGACTAAGAAGTATGATTTAAAGGTTTGTCCGCAGTGTTGGGATCCTGACCATCCACAGTTGCAGTTAGGTATGTATCCTGTGTATGACCCACAAGCTGTTAGAGAGCCTAGAATTGATACAACTTATTACACTGCTGGTATCGGTGCCGATGGGTATCCTACAGGCGGTAGCCGTCAGATTCAGTGGGGGTGGAACCCTGTTGGTATGGCATACGATTTTAACGAAACACCCAACTATCTCGTAGCTAACGGGCAGGTTGGAACAGTAACAATAGGAGCATAATATGGCACGAGATACAGGTATTGAAAGTAAAGGCAAAACTAAGGGTAAAAACCTTGGTGATTCTGGCCCATCTGTTGGAATTGAAACAGGTAAAAAAGGTAAGAGCAACCCTAAAGGCGGCAAAACTAATGAAGACATGAAGTCTATGGGGCGTAACCGCGCTAAATATAAAGCTGACGGAAAGAGTATCTAATCATGGCTACTAAAAAGAATAATCTACCTGCAGAATCATATGCAACTCAAGGCGTAGCACCAACAGACTTTAAACAAATTAGTGCTAAACGTGACCCAAATACTTTGTCAGCAAGAGAAGTACGTGTTGGCGATGCAGTAATGCGCGTAAGCCTTGGAGATCCAGGCGCTGATATTACTAAAAAAGATGGCGTTGAAACACGCGGTAATGGCGCGGCTACTAAAGGTCGTACTGCTCGCGGACCAATGTTTTAAGGACTTAAATGAATTATACACAGCTTCAGCAAGCCATTCAAGATTACACAGAGAACTATGAACAGACGTTCATAAATAATATTCCTTTGTTTATTCAGGAAGCTGAAGACCGTGTATATAATAGTGTTCAGATACCTGCACTACGTAAAAATGTAACAGGCACGATGACATCTGGCAACCAGTACGTGAGTCTTCCATATGATTGGCTATCTAATTATTCTATTGCCGCTATTGATGCTTCTGGTAACTACACTTATCTTTTAAATAAAGATGTTAACTTCATTCGTGAAGCATACCCAAACAATAGTACTGCTAACCGTGCTTTCCCAAAATACTACGCTCTTTTCGGTTCTACATATGGCTCTACAGAAAATATGTCTTTGATTGTTGGGCCTACTCCCGACCAGAATTACAATATGGAAATGCACTATTTCTATTACCCACCTACAATTGTTCAAGGTCAAATTTCTCCTGCAATTACCGGTAGCTTACCCTATGGCGGGTTGGGTACTATTGTTGGCGGAACAGGATATAATTCTGGCGTGTATGAAAATGTAGCTTTGTCTGGCGGTTCAGGTACAGGGGCTAACGCAACTATCACAGTTGCAGGCGGTTCAGTTACTTCAGTAACACTTAATAACGGCGGGTCTTATTATATTCCAGGAGATGTTTTAACCACCGCAAATACTAATATCGGCAATGCAGGCTCAGGGTTTACAGTTACTGTTAATTCTATATCTAATGCTAATGGGCGAAGCTGGCTTGGAGATAATTACGACCCGGTGTTGTTTTATGGTGCTATGCGTGAAGCTATGCTCTTTATGAAGCAAGAACAAGATTTGATCACGTACTATGAAAATAAGTACAATGAAGCGCTTCAACAGCTTAAACGTCTTGGGGATGGCCTTGAAAGAGGCGATGCGTACCGTGATGGACAAACTAAGATTAAGGTTACTACATGATTTCGCAAGGTCAATGTACAGTATTTAAAAAGAACTTATTGAGTGGGCTGGAAGATTTTCAACAGCCTTCTCCATTTATCTACAAAATAGCACTATACACATCTAATGCAACGCTAGATAATACAACTACTGTATATACAACAACTGGTGAAGTTACTGGTCCTGGATATACTGCGGGCGGCCTTGTTTTAACCAATCCTACGGTTGGGTTTGATACTTCAAATAATGTGGCCTATGTAGACTTTGATAACGCTGTTTGGGCTAACTCTTCCCTTACAGCTAGGGGTGCTTTGATATATAATAGTACGACCGGCGCGGCCGTGTGCGTTTTGGATTTTGGTTCGGATAAATCGGCTAGCCCATTTGCGGTTAATTTCCCAAACCCAACATCAACAACTGCAATTATTAGATTAAGTTAAGGATCAATTATGAAAGAAATTCAAGGTTTCGGAGACAACGCAGTAGCGACTCTTCAAACAAATGCAGTGATACCAGAAGGTATGGGTGTTGCTGGACACTATCACGTTGAGTGTCGTGATGCCGCAGGCAATTTAAAATGGGAAGAAGAATTCCCTAACTTAGTTGTTGCAGTTGGTAAACAGCTAATGCTTGATACTTTATTAAAAGGCTCCGCTTACACAGTTGTTGGCCCATTCTTAGGCTTAATTAGTAACAATACAACATTTGCCGCAGCTGATACTATGGGTTCACACACATGGACTGAATTTATTAACTACACAGTTGGCGGTTCTGCAGTACGCGGTACAGCAGTGTTCGGTTCTTCAAGCTCAACAGGAACAACGCCTTCTAACGTAACTTCTTCCACTGCCACCGCAATTACTTATACGATTACTGGTGCGGGTGGTACTGTTTATGGCTGTTTCTTAGTGACTGGTACCGGCGCTGTCAGCACGCTAAGTTCAACAGCTGGTGTTTTATATTCTGAAGGCAACTTTGCAGTAGCTAAGACAGTTACAGTTGGTGATACGGTTTCAGTTACTTATAGCACAACAGCTACTTCTTAAGGAGCCCTAAATGGCTCTAGTCTATTATGACCGGGTACAGGAAACGACTACTACCACTGGTACGGGTACTGTTACTCTTGCCGGTGCAGTAGCCGGATATCAATCATTCGCCGTAGTTGGTAACGGCAATACAACCTATTACACAATCCTTAGCGGTACTGCTTGGGAAGTTGGTATTGGTACATGGGCTACTGGCGGTACTCTAGCTAGAACTACTGTTCTTTCAAACTCATTAGGCACAACCGCAAATATATCGCTTACAGGTACTTCAACTGTTTGGTGTGATTACCCAGCTGAGAAAGCTGTGATTCAAGATGCTAACAACATGATTTCTTGGAACAATGAAGCTGCTGGTATAAGTACTATTGTTTCGGCAGGTGGTACTACAACTCTTACAGCTACAGCTGCTTACTACCAAAGAATTACTGGTACTCTTACTCAAATTATTAAATTACCTGATGAGACTACAATTCCAGCAGGCACAGCATACATTGTTGATAATGATTCAACTGGTAACGTAACTATTCAAGATAGTGCAGGTACAACTTTAGCTACAGGTGTTACAGGTGCAGCTGGATATTTTTATTCCACATCAAATGCAACAGCTACAGGTAACTGGGCAGGTTATTCCTTTATGCCTAATAACGTTCAATGGGGTTCTGGTGCTCTTCCAGTTGCTTATGGTGGTACAGGAACGACTACATCTACAGGTTCTGGGTCTGTTGTTTTAAATACATCCCCAACCTTAGTTACTCCAGCATTAGGTACTCCAGCGTCTGGCGTTCTTACAAATACTACAGGTCTTCCATTATCTACTGGTGTAACTGGAGTATTACCTATAGCTAATGGCGGTACAAACTCTACTGCTACTGCTACTGCAGGTGGTGTGGGATATGGAACTGGAACTGCTCATGCGTATTCGTCTGCTGGTACTTCAGGAAATGCTCTTATTTCGGCAGGTGCAGGTGCTCCCGCATTTGGAAACTTAGCTATTGGTACTGCTAACGTAAATATATCAGGTGCTTTAACTCCTACTAATGGGGGAACTGGTGTTGCAACTTTAACTGGCTTAGCTTATGGTAATGGCACTTCAGCATTTACAGCAGCTACTGGAGCACAAATAGCAACAGCATTAGGAACAACAGCGATTTCAGGAGCTTCTGCTTCAGTAACTAACTCAATAACATTTAATAATAGTGGTACAGGCGCAACATCTGGAACAACTTACAATGGTTCTGCTGTACAAACTATTTCTTATAATACTATTGGTGCTCAAGTAGCTGGCTCTTATTCACCTTTAGCTGGTTCTTCTAGTATTACAACAGTAGGAACAATTACTTCTGGAACTTGGACCGGAACAGCAATAGCTATCGCTAACGGTGGTACAGGAACTACTACAGCTCAAGGTGCTATGAATGCTTTTGCTGGAGCTGTAACTTCTGGTTCTTACTTACGAGGTAACGGCACAAACGTAGTAATGTCAGCTATTCAAGCTGCAGATGTTCCAACGCTTAATCAAAATACAACAGGTTCTGCTGGCTCAGTTGCTAATGCTTTAACAGCTGGTACAGGTCTTAAATTAAGTTACGGTACAACATATAATGGTTCTTCTGCACTTACTCTTAATGCTGTAGGTACAGTAATTAATTCACAAACATCTGCATATGTTTTGGTAGCTGCTGATGCAGGAAAAACAATTTCAATTACAACTGGTGGTGTAACAGTAAATAACTCAGTTAACTCTGCTGGTGATATTGTTACTATTTACAATAACTCAGGATCAAGCCAAACTATTACTCAAGGTACTGGTGTTACTCTCCAATGGGCTGGACAATCTAGCTCAACTACTGGTAACCGTACTTTAGGTCTATATGGCATGGCAACCATTGTATTTATTACAGCTTCTAATGCTGTTATTACTGGTTCAGGATTAACCTAATATGACAATTATGCAAGCATTGTTGGGGGCTGGTGCTAAAGCTGGATTTAATGCCACCATATCAACTAACCAAGCAGATTTAAATTTACGAACATGGGCTTTAGCTAATGGTTGGAATGGAACCGTAGCAGCTACAATTACGCTGGCTTCTAGTACTTATATTTATGCCTCTGGTAATAATGCTGGCTTAATTATTAATGGTTCTTGGCCTAACGGTGTAACGCTTATTAATAACGGTTTTATTATGGGCCTTGGTGGTACAGGTGGAGGAGCTTATTACAATGGCTCTACATACTCATATAACTATGGGCAAACAGCTGGTACAGCCGCTATTTCTTTAGGTGTTTCATGTACTATTCAAAATAACTCATATATCGGCGGTGGCGGTGGCGGTGGCGGTTCTGTAAGTTCTACTGTTGGTATGGGTGGTGGTGGTGCTGGTGGGGGTACTGGTGGACAATTCAATAACAACGGCACTATAACTGCAGGTGGCTCAGGAGGTAGCGTAGGAAGTTCTGGTTCTGCTGGAGTTGCAGTACAAGGTACAGGCGGTGGTGGTGGCCGTATTATGCCTGGTACTAACACTGTACTTTCATCAACTATGGGGGGTATTACTCTTATAAGTACTGGCGGTGGTGCAAACAATGCAGGTTCATCTTCTGTTTCAGGCACGCCAACTGCTACTGGTACATTAACAGCAGGTTTAGGAGGCACTGGGGGCGGTACTGGCGGTCAATATGATTTCTTCTATACTACAGGTACAAGCTACAACGGAGGAGGTGGTGGTGGCTATGGTGCATCAGGTGGTAATGCTTCAGGCAATCTAACTCCTTTAACAGGTGCTGCTGGCGGTAACTGTGTATCACTAAACGGATTTACAGTAACATGGACTGCTACAGGTACTAGATATGGAGCGATTGCTTAATGGAAACTAAATACGCATTGTTAAATCCAGCAGATGGGCAGTATGAATATTTTGCTACTGAAGATGCAATTAAAAACGAATTAGCTAAACGTGCTTTGGCTTTTTATATTTCTCACGCACACGGAGTTGCATATAGCAAAGTAACTATTGATGAACATGGTTGGGAAACATGGGATGCAGTTAATGCTGTAAAACAAATTAATGCTGAAGAAATAATAGCATCAATACAAGCTCAAATATGAATACACCTAATACCTGGGATTCTTTGGACTCTTTTTATACATGGTATACAGAGAGCGGTCTTCCATATCGACCACCGACTCCAGCAGAGGTTTTTTTATCTGATGATGCAACAGCTGTTTGTTTATTTAGAGAAGGTCAGTTTCAGGTTGAGCTATATTTAATCCATCCAGAACCATTAGTTCAAGACCATGAGCATCCTGGTGTAGAAGTTATAAAAGTAGAGACGTTTGATGGGCAGCTATTCCCAACAGGGGTGCTAAGAAATGGTCAAAGTCATGGTGTGGGTATACGAGATTCTGCTAATAAAACAGGCTATCCATTACTAGCTGTTCAAAGGTGGCACCCAAAACTAACACCTACTACAGTAGCATCTAGATGGAAAGGCAAAACTGCTGGACCAATGCATGAAGCACTTATAAAAAGATTTAACCCAGATGCTTATATTGTTGATGGTTATGCAGATGTTACAAGGAAAATATAATGGCACGCATATTAGAAACTGAAGTTATGTCTGACCAAGCATCTGTAGATGCATACGATTCTATGGCTGGGAGTACAGGTACAGGACTAGCCCCAGTATTTATTAGATTTTTAGAAAGTGTATATACAAATACTGAGACATTTTCTGTTGCCGATTTAGGCTGCGGACCTTGTGGGTATCATCAACAACTATATACAACCTATCCCAACGCACGAATAACAGCATACGAAGCCTCTACCCCAATGCTTGATAAGGCGGCTACGCATATAAACCCAAGTAAAACCACGCTAGTTAATTCTTTCTTACCTGATCCAAGTTTACCTGCGCAGTCTTTTGATTTAGTTATTAGCTCATTGTTTTTACATCAGCTCCCAGATGCTTCTGTTTTATGGAATGCTATTAAGCAATTAGGTAAGCCAGGTTCTACTTTTGCAGTGTTTGATTTTATTAGAGTTGAAGATAGTAATACTTGTTGGAACTTAGTTAACGGTATGACTCCAGGTGCTCCTGAAGTATTTTGTACAGATTTTTATAATAGCCTACGAGCTTCTTTTATTCAGTCTGAGATAGAACAACAGCTTGTAGATGCTGGATTAACTGCTTCTATTACGGTACAAGAAATATACCCAAACTGCTCGATTTTTTATGTAGTAGGAACTTTATAACATGTTTGGATTAGGGCCACTCGCTTCCTCAGCATTTGCTGCTTTACCGCCAAGTGTGTATGTCTTATCGCTTACAGAAAACCTAAACACAGGTGATTCAAGTACTCAACTATATGCATTTTTGCAGGCTTTAACAGAAGCTATAACGGCGGTTAACAACGTAGATAGCGAGCAAGATAACTTCTTTGAAGGTATCGTAGAAAATATTGGACAAAATGATACAGAAACAATATTAGCGCAGTTTGTTACAAATGTAACAGAAGGATCCACTCAAAGTGCCACACCGACAATACTAGCCCAGTTTTTAGAAACCATA
>Ga0007870_1000295_pt1 | contig 17820 bp, 18 predicted proteins | sample CryBogCBH04Jul08_FD_71207 | JGI IMG/M metagenome (GOLD analysis project Ga0007870, IMG submission 71207) | Freshwater microbial communities from Crystal Bog, Wisconsin, USA - CBH04Jul08 | ecosystem: Environmental > Aquatic > Freshwater > Lake | place: Crystal Bog, Wisconsin, USA | collected...
CACGAAACCGATCTCACCATTGCTGATATGGTTGCAGACCTCAGAGCAGGAACACCCTCCATTGCTGCAGAGCTTGCAGTTCCAGATACCGGGGAGCTGCTCCGGCATATCGACAATCTTCAATCACGGCGGGAGAGCCTCCTGCTCGGAAAGCTTGATGGTGCAGAACGACAAGTCTATTCGATCTGCAGCAGCTATGCATTCAACCGCCCTCTTCTGCAGATGCAGCATTTTGATAACCGGCTCAACACTCTTATCGATCAAATGTCGAGAAGAATCAAGAGCGGATATAGTGAAAAGGTACAACAATATGCTTCCACCCGTCAGCAGCTGGCGCTCCTTGATTACAGAAAAACTCTTGAGAGAGGCTATGTCCTTGTGAAAAAAGAGGGAAAATTTATGACCGGCACAAAAAAGCTGCACCCAGCCGATGATGTAGAACTTCTGTTTCATGACGGGGTGCTTCCAGCGGTAATCAGCCAGGCGAAGCGTCCCTGATTATTCGGCGAACCAGTTCAAGGTCCTCGAAAGTGTTGACCCCAGGCTTATCAATGAGCGTTGTAATACACTGTATACGGAACCCGTTTTCAAGCAGCCGGAGCTGCTCAAGAGATTCAGCCTCTTCAAGCATCGATGGAGGAAGTCCTGCAAATTTTTCCAGTACCACCGCACTGAAGGCATAAAGCCCGACATGGCGATAACAGGTTGTCGTTGAGAGCATATTGCGCCTGAAAGGTATCGGAGAGCGCGAAAAATAGAGGGCAAAACCCTTAGAGTCCATAACCACCTTCACCACATGGGGATCATCAATCTGTGCATTGTCATCGGGGTGCAGAGGAAAGACAAGTGTTGAGCAATCGGGAGGTTGAGGGGAAAAAAATGGTTCAAGGGCAAGATCGATATTCTCCGGAGAGATCAGTGGCTCATCACCCTGCAAATTAAGAAAAACATCTCCCCCTATCTGCCGCGCAGCTTCAGCAATGCGTTCAGTCCCACAGCTCGCATGAGGGGAGGTCATAACCACCTCCGCACCACGCTCTTCAAGAACAGCTGCTATCTCAAGGCTATCAGTAGCAACAACAACCCTCTCTGCCAGACGCGACTTCAGCGCCTGACGCCAGGTGCGCACAATAAGCGGTTCACCACAAAGATCGGCCAGCATTTTTTTTTCAAGACGGCTTGAATCAAGCCTTGCGGGAATGAGAATAACAGCTTTCATTTATTCATGTCTATCAACAATAGGATTCGAAAAATGGGGCCGCTGCTTCTAAACTTATCCCTTCAAGCATTACCGTTTTTGTACGCGAAGTGTTGCCGGATATGATATGAACCCGGGAAGCGGGAATGTGGAAAGCCTTGGAAAAGAGCTCACAGCACTCCTTGTTGGCGGCATCGTCGACCGGGGCGGCTTTAAGGCTAACCTTCAAACCACCGTTATAGATGCCGCAAATTCGGCTTTTTGATGAGCGGGGCTGTGCCTTGACAATAAAAACCACATTGCCGTTCTTTTCGCGAAGCTCCACCACCATTCGACAGCTATCCGATTACCTTGGGCACCTTGAAAAAGCGATCCTGCTTATCAGGAGCATTCTGCAATACTGCGGTTGAGGCAAGCGCTTGAAGCTCAACATCATCCCGAAGCACGTTGATGTGGTCATGAATACTGCTGAGCGGTCTAACGCCTTCGGTATCAACTTCATTGAGCTTTTCAACATAGCGCAGAATATTGTTGAGCTCACTGGTCATTGTCAGCATCTCTTCATCCGTAAACCTGAGTCTCGCCAATTCAGCGATATAGGCAACATCTTTCGTTGTAACCGACATAAATATGGATCAAAATAATTAAACGATGCTATCAATCGGATGATCAAACATGATACATCCTTCACAAAAGACTATAGCCTGCAAATACCAAATTTCTCCTCATCAATCCTGTTTTTCGGGCGCTTTTCAATCGACATATATGATCGCTCTTCTTCGCCGAGATAGATCTGGCGTGGTCTTGCAATTTTCTGCTCAGGATCCTTAACCTGCTCAGTCCACTGTGCAAGCCATCCTGGAATCCTGCCGATCGCAAAAAGAACCGGAAACATATCAAGAGGAAAACCCATTGCCTGATAGATCAGCCCTGAATAAAAATCAACATTGGGATAGAGCTTGCGACTGACAAAATAATCGTCTTCAAGTGCAATTCTTTCAAGTTCAAGTGCAATATCGAGCAGAGGGCTGCTCCCTGTTTCCTCAAACACCTCAAAAGCAATTTTCTTGATGATTTTCGCACGAGGATCGTAATTTTTATAGACCCTGTGACCAAATCCCATTAAACGTCCTTCCCCATCCTTGACTGATTGAATAAAGTCAGGCACCTTGTCAAGCGAGCCAATTTTCTTGAGCATATGAATAACCGCCTCATTTGCTCCGCCGTGCAAAGGGCCATAAAGCGCCGCGCAACCTGCTGCTATCGCGGAAAAAGGATCTACGCCAGAACTGCCAACAGCCCGGACTGCATTTGTTGAACAATTCTGTTCATGATCGGCATGAAGGATAAAGAGAACATCAAGAGCGTGCTCAAGAACCGGGTTCGGCTTGTAGTGCGGCTCGGTCATTTTGAACATCATTGAGAGAAAATTACCGGTATAGCTCAATTCATCTTCAGGAATAACATAGGGAAATCCCATGCTGTGACGGTAACTCATTGCAGCTATGGTAGGTATCTTGCCAATAAGGCGGCGTACCTGCACCTTTCGTGACTCTTCATTGTTAATATCCTTGGCATCTGCATAAAACGTCGACAGAGCACCAATGGTACCTACAAGAATACCCATCGGATGGGCATCATAACGGAATCCATCCATAAACTTGATAACATTGGCATGAGTCAGGGTATTGCTCCGTATGTTGTAGGTCCAGACAGCCAGACGTTTCATGTCGGGAAGTACTCCTTTGATAAGAAGGTAGGCAGTTTCAAGAAAGGTGCTTTTTTCGGCAAGCTGCTCAATAGGATAGCCGCGATAACGCAAAATACCCTTATCCCCATCTATAAAAGTGATATTACTTTTACAGGAAGCAGTGTTCAGATAACCGGGATCATAACCCAATAAACCGAAATCATCAGGTGATACCTTAATCTGCCGGAGATCAATGGTGCGAATTGTCCCCTGCTCAATAGGAAAATCATAAGATTGCCCTGTACGGTTATCAGTAACTGTCAGAGAATTTTGGAGGTCTGTATCTGCCATAATTGTACTGTATTGATTGTTTTAAAGCATTTACCGCTAACAAAAACAACGTCCTGCCATGCACAACACGCGCAAAATAATTGTGTTCGTGCGTAGCGCACAAAGTTATAAAAATCCAGCTAAATACGGAGAACGAAAAGCCGCTTTTTTTAAATAACAGTAAGAACGCCGAAATTACTTTCAAGGTAAGGCGCACCATAAAAAAAGAGATAAACGGAAAATACTTTTTGGATATTAAGTATTAGATCAATACATTTACTACCTCTTTAATGGAGCTGTAGCTCAGTTTGGTTAGAGCGCCTGCCTGTCACGCAGGAGGTCGCGGGTTCGAACCCCGTCAGCTCCGCAACCAAAAAAGCCTTCCTTCTGGAAGGCTTTTTTGGTTTAAACAATCGACAAAAAGAAAAAAAACTACCATCACACTTTTTTCCGTTTGTCACGAACGTAGATTGTTTTTGACTGGCCTTCCCCAGTAATCCGTTCATCGAAATCGAACAGTTTTGTCGCAGCCAGTAATTCTCCCAATTTGGTGTAGCCGTAATTGCGCGGATCAAACTCGGGTGATTGTTTTGCTATATTGCTTCCCGTCGCTGCAAGATGTGCCCAGCCGCTTTCATCCGATGAGGCTTCAACCGCATTTCTCAATAACCGCACCAGTCTGGTATCCTGTTTCAGTTCTACGGATGTTTTTATTGCAATCGATTCACTTTCATTGATTTTTGCGCGAAGCACTTCGATATAAATAAATTTGTCACAGGCAGAAACAAACGCTGCAGGTGTTTTTTTCTCTCCGAAACCGTAAACAATCAACCCTGACTCCCTGATCCTCGACGCAAGTTTTGTAAAATCACTGTCGCTGGAAACAATGCAGAAGCCTTGAAACTTACCGGTGTATAAAAGGTCCATGGCATCAATAATCATGGCGCTGTCTGTGGCATTTTTCCCTTTGGTATAACCGAACTGCTGTATGGGTTGAATCGAATACTCCAGCAGCACCTCTTTCCAACTTCTCAGAGCTGTCGAGGTCCAGTCACCATATATCCTTTTAACACTGGATGTTCCATATTTTGCAACCTCAGCAAGAAGAGCTTCAATAATTGTTGCCTGTGTGTTATCGGCGTCGATAAGCACTGCCAGACGCTCTGTTTTTTCTACGGCCATGACACCGTCCGTGCTTTTGTTAGTTAAGATTTTACCTTAAACCCCTGCGCCTCGATAACCGCTGTAATAGTTGTTACGCTGACCATTTTCGGATCATAATCAACAGCTACAATCCCTGTGAGTTGGGACGCTTCAACCTCTATGATCCCTTCAAGATCTTCAAGGGCTTCCGTAACAAGCAGTTCACAATTGCTGCATTTCATGCCGTTTACCTGTAACTCTTTTTTCATGGCGTTGGTAATAAAATTCGTTGTAACCCTTTTAAAAAGCTCAACAGACTCCCGAGACATTAATTCAATAAAAATAAGTTACGTACACTGCCATCAAATCGGAAATATTTATGTCAAATCCTTATTGAACTTCATCAAGATTGGCAGATCACTCATAGAGTGAGTATATTAATGTACTATGATAAAATCATTACCACATTCAAGAGTCGGTATTCAACGTATACCTCTCCTTCTTCTGCTTGCCAGTCTGACTTTGCTGGCTTCATGCAGCAGTTCACCAAGTGACCTTAAAACCCTGCAGCAGCAGGTCTGGAAAAACCCGAAAGATGCTGGAGCTTATATGCTTCTCGGAAACGGGTATGCACGAAGTGAGCGTTACAGCGAGGCAGCGGAAGCATATAAGAGTGCACTTGCAATCAATCCCAAACTTGATGAAGCCAATCATGCACTTGGCGCCGTAGCGTTCAATCAGAAAAACTATACCGAATCACTGAAATATTTTCAAAAACACCTCGAGCACGCTCCAAAAGACTCTCTTACGCTCTACGATATCGGCAATGCCTATATGCAGCTGAAAGAGTTCGACAAAGCCGCCAAATCTTACAGCGAAGCCATTGATAACAGCGAATCATTTACAGAGGCTCACTACAATCTTGCTATCTGCTATCTCAATACAGGACAAAGAGCTGAAGCTCAATCGATTTATGAATGGCTTCTTAAGAAAAACAATTATCTTGCTGTATCTCTGCAAAAGCATTTCAAAAAAGATACCATACGATGATTGGGCCGCGTTGTGATTACTGACCAGTTTTACATAACAAATACTGAAATTAAAGTTTTTTTCCCTCATTGGAAACCGTTACTGATGAATTGTTGTAGAGTATGGTACAAGAAACGGACTATAGCAGTGTTTGAGAGTTACAATGCCGACAAACGCATATGAGTGAGCACCACAGGATCATTACACCTTCAGAGGAACCTTTATCCATATTCAAGGCAGTTTCAAAGCTTCAGAAAGCTTTAAGCCTTTTTGAAGACGAGATCCCCTCACAGGATCACCGTGCCAGAAATCTGCTTGTAACGTTCACTCAGCCTGTTCTCCCTGCAGACATAGCTGGATGGCTTTGCCGTCAGACGGTATTTCCTAAACTGCTATGGATGAACAGGGAAAAGGATTTTTCAGTTGCAGGCATCGGCATTGCAGATACCATACGGTTTGATGGAACTGGAAATAATGAAACCTCTTTCCAGCAATTCGGGCACTCCATGGCGGATAAAGAACCCTGCGCACGCTACTTTGGAGGGTTTCACTTTAATAACCAGGAAAAGCAGGAACCTATCTGGCACAAGTTTCCCTCGTTTTCTTTTGTGCTTCCACTTGTCCAGTTAACCGTTGAAAACAATACCTTTGCATTTTCATGCAACCTTTGGCTTGAAAAGAGCGATGACCTTGGTATAAAAATCAGTGCCATCAGGGAGATCCTTGACCGTGTTATTTCCGATTCGGATTGTTCAGCCATGAAACTGCCCGAACTTCTGGATCTCTCCTATAACCCGGATGAGAAAAACTGGATTGAACAATGTCAAAAAGCACTGCAGACCTTTAACTCAGGCGGCATGGAAAAAATCATGCTTGCCCGCCAGACTGTGCTTGAATTCAGCAGCAGCTTTTCGCCACTCCTTTTTTTGCTGCAGTATCCCTATCCACAGAATGCGGTCTACAGGTTCTACTTTGAACCGGCTGAAAATCAAGCTTTTTTCAGCTTTTCCCCTGAACGCCTCTACAGAAGAGAGGGCAACATACTGCTCACTGAGGCCCTTGCTGGAACCTGTTCAAAAGAGAGCATCAATGGCAGTGACTTGGAGGCTTCTGAAACACTGTTGAGTTCAGAAAAAGATATCCGGGAGCATAAATTCGTCAAGGACATGATCTATCAGGAACTGTTCAAAATATGCAGCGATATTGATATGCCTGAAGATGTCCAGGTACTGCAGCTCAATCGTCTTGCACACCTCTACACCCGTTGTACCGCAAAACTTAAACCTGAATTCGAGAGTGACAGCGCCGTACTGAAACTCCTCCACCCTACTCCAGCTGTAGGCGGAGTGCCAAAAATTGAGGCCATGCAGCATATCATGGATCTGGAGCCCTTCAGCAGAGGCTGGTATGCCGGACCTGTGGGCTGGATAAGCCGGGATGCCGCTGAATTTTCCGTTGCTATCCGTTCAGCCCTTGTCAATGGTCGTTTTGCCTATCTTTACTCCGGTGCCGGCCTTGTCAAAGGCTCAAATCCATTTTCTGAATGGGAAGAGGTTGACCAGAAAATTGGGGATATTCTCGCCATAACGCGCATGGAAGTATGAATTCCCGCGAAATAACCTCACTGTGGAGTAGTATCGTTATTGAAGAGCTGATCCGGCAGGGTGCAGAATTTTTCTGTATCTCACCCGGCTCTCGCTCGACACCTCTTACGGTTGCCATTGCAAGAAACCCTAAGGCACGGTGGAAAATGTTTGTTGATGAACGTTCCGCTGCTTTTTTTGCTCTCGGCTATGGACGGGCAACCGCCAGACCGGCAGTGCTGATCTGCACTTCAGGGACGGCTGTTGCCAACTACTTCCCTGCCGTGGTTGAGGCTTCAATGGACTTTCAACCAATGCTTATCCTCTCTGCCGATCGCCCTTTTGAGCTGCTTGAGTGCGGCGCGAACCAGACCATCAGGCAGGAAAACATGTTTGGCAGCTATACACGGTGGAATATGCAGCTTCCTCTGCCATCAAGAGAGGTTCCACTGAAAGCTCTGCTCTCGACCATTGCTTATGCGGTTGCCAAAACAGCTGGATCGCCAGCAGGTCCAGTACATCTGAACCAGCCCTTCAGAGAGCCGCTTGAGCCGGAGATCCCCGATCTGAATGATACATGGCTTGAACATCATCAAGAGTGGCTGAAAACCGGCAAACCCTCTGGACTTTCGGTATTTCCCGAAAAACATCCTGATACCACAACAGTTGCTATGCTGCGCAAAGCACTTTCAGCAGCAAAACAGCCACTGATTATTGCCGGTAGCATGCATAGCGCTGAAGAGGCTGAAGCGGTCATGGAACTTGCTCTTGACCTCCAGGTACCCCTCTATGCCGATTTTTCATCGGGAATGCGCCTGAAAAGCGGTATCCTGCCGTGGCAGCTAGCATTTCAGTTACCCACGTTTATCAGACAGTTCAGGCCAGATATTGTCCTCCATTTTGGTGGCCATATCATCGAAAAACATCCTGCCTCGGCCCTCCGGGAGTGGAAGCCAGAGCACTATATCGTCATACGACCCCATGCCAACCGATTTTCTCCCGATCATAACGTAACCCTAAGCATTGAAGCTTCACTTGCCTTGACCTCAGCCAGCCTCAAAGGTTCCCGTACAACCTTGTCCGGCATGAACATGGAGCGTACACAAGAGTTCTTCAGATTGGCTGGTGAAGAGATTGATGCTGAAACCCTCTCTCTGCAGCCAGTTACCGAAATTTCCGCAGCCCGACTGACCTCGCGCCTTATCACCGAACAACAGCTGCTCTTCGTTTCAAACAGCATGCCGGTCAGAGACATCGACAACTACGGCGTCACCAGCCATCAGAACGGCATCACATGTGGCCTCAACCGCGGAGTAAGCGGCATAGACGGCATTCTCTCCACAACTTCAGGAATTGCCGCAGGACACAACAAACCGGCAACACTGCTCATCGGCGATATCGCCTTTCTGCACGACATCAATGCCCTTTCACTCCTCGGCAACCTCTCTGTTCCCCTGCAGATCATTGTCCTGAACAACAACGGCGGAGGCATATTCTCCTTCCTGCCTGTTTCCGGATACAGCGATGTGTTTGAAACCCACTTTGCCACACCCCAGAACTACAGTATCCACTCTGCGGCACAAACCTTTGGTGTGGACTACGCATGCCCGCAGACAAACGGTGAATTCATTGAAATCTATACTGCCGCTTCCCGGAGCAACCGGAGCATTGTTATAGAAATAAAAGGATCCCGACAGGAAAACCTCCAGCAGCACCGCGCACTGCAGGGAAGAATCAATGCTCTTGCTGAAGAACATCTATTCGTTCTGTAACCGAAAGCTAAAAAAAATTGTCACGCACTATTGTTCATGAGATCATATCTGTGACAAAGGCGTAAGATCGCGCAATTCCGGCAGATCGGCTGCGAGCCAATGTCGGGTAACCCAATTGGGCTCGCCTGTCGGCAGATCACTGTCATCCTCATAGCGCAACCATTCGGTCAGTTCACCCTCGCCATCCCAGCGATTTTCGTTGAGAGACCATGACAACCACGAACTTCCAGCGGCTGATCTTACAAAAAACTCAACTCCCGAGTCTGCATCCCATAGCCGAGCGGTGCTATCATCGCCTGCTGTCACGATGCGCTTCCCGTCCGGAGAAAAGGCGCACGCCAGAATCAAGCCTGAATGACCTATAAGACCTGCTATTCGAGGTTTTACGGGTAACAACCCTGAACTTGAAGCGAAACCATGTGATCGTGGCCATGTGGTGCCAGTCAGATCGGCTGACGCAAAATTTGCTTTTGCAAGTTGAGCTTCTGCAAGCCTTGTCAGACGTATTCTTGCACCAGAGAAGTCCGTATTGGAAGCCTGGAGATACCGCAGGTCGGCACCATCAAAACAGGCATTAATACATTTTGCATGGTTCAGGTCAAGATGCTGACCTTTGATTCGTAGAAGGCTGGTACCAACGAGACTTGCTTCTGCAATGCACGCATTGTCAAGCATAGCATCGTCAAGTCGAGCCCCATCAAAACTGGCTTTTTCAAGAACAGCGTTAGAGAGAGTAGTACCACAAAGGTCGGCATTGCTAAAATCAATCTCATCAGCACAAAGCAATGTCAGATTTTCGCCGGAAAGCTGAGCACCTTTCAAATGTGCTTTTGGAGGGATCATTGGCTTTTGTACCAAGCGAAGCTGCTCCGGAGCCAATAATCGCCGACGTGATCTTTGCTCTTGTGGGATGGCCTGGAAACGGTACTGTGCAGTACGATAAGCAATCAGAAGGGCATTCTCGGAGGTGACTTCAGTATAGGGGTTTGCAAGAATGGTACGGATTGCACCGACCAATTTATCGAAGCTCTCTTTCGCTGATTCAGTCAGGTTAAGCAGAAATGTGGTGGCTTCAGGATTGATACGGCCAAAGGTCAGAGCTTTGGCGAAATGCCCCTCCTGAAGGGCGCGAAAGAGTGCCCGGGAAAAAAAGAATTCGAGAAAGCTTCTGTGCGAAAAGCGGTAATAGCCGTCAGCACTGCGCACAAGAAAAGTTGCGGTACGCAGTTCAAGGTCAACCCGTTCACTGTCGAGGCTGCGGGCAAGTCTACCTTCATGATGAAGCAGCGCGGCGAGGTCGGTGTAGTGAATCTGGTTACGCGGTCTGATCCAAAGTTCACAAGCCATACGTTCGAGCAGATCCCGCATGTGATCAACGTTTACCTCTCCCTGAGTCAGACGGACCGTGTTCAACCAGCGGGTTGTGTAAGTCAGGTAGAGTGACCCGGTAGTTACTTTCTCTCCCTGTTTTATTAGATCGGGAAGAGTCGCTACAATGATGTCGAGTAACTGGGGTGTTGATGCGATATCTTGAAGACCATATCTCTCTTCGATAAACCGGCGTGCCTGATCACCTTCAACTATGCCAAGACGCTTCTGCAGGTACTCGGCAATCTGCTCTTTTGTGAAAACCGGCAGGGTATCGAGCGTAGCGTCGAAGGCACGTGCTGCTTTGCCCAGTGCTGAATCCGCTTCAAAGAGTGTGTCGCCTCCCTGAACTGCTTGCATGGCGCTTTTCCTGTCGCGAAAAAAGTGGCTGCGGGAGGTTATGAGTACCCGATTGCCACACGGATTGCGACCGGGGTTGGCGGTTGGACAAGCCAGTTGGCGGAACTGCTCTTCGACGCTGCGTCCGGCCTGAGCAACGCCCATTTCATCAAAACTGTCGAGCAGGAGCACTACTCGCCCGGCTTCAAGCAGGTGCAGCACAATCTCGGGATTGAGTAGGGTACGCAGTTCAGTTTCGAGATGCTCGCGAATCAGGCTTTCAAGCGAGATGGCATTGGGAAACTGGCGCAGGTTGATCGCGACCGGAATCGGGCTGTCGGGATTGTTTTCGCCATTGAGGGCCAGTTCGTAGGCAAGTCGCTCAACCAATGTGCTTTTGCCGGTACCGTAATCGCCGAGCACCAGCCACAACCGGCTTCCCGCTCCCGAAACCCATTCGAGTGCATGAGGCAACATCAGTACCGGCTTTTCGTCGTGCTGCTTTTCAAGGATCAGATACTGGTCAACATAGTTGCCTGCAAACGTGCTTGCTTCGTAGCGCTGACGGATGCGGGCAAGGTAGGGTGAGAAATCGAAGAGGCTGCGTTCCAGTTCATCGTAGGTAAGCGCCTGTATTCCCTGCTCTCGTGCAAAACTGCGAGCAGCCGGACTTAAGTCGCGTGCAGAAACGACCATGCCACGTGTCTGCATCTCTCTTGCAGTCGGGCCATCGAGCCACGTTCTGAATATCTGCACGGTCTCTTTCGGAATGACGCTTTGATGATCCTTGCATTCGACCAGATACACCTCTTCGCGACCGAAATCGGCACGCTTGCGGGCGACAAGATCGACACGGTTACTGTCGATCAACTGTTCTCGTTCGACAGTGTAACCGAGCAGGCGCAGGAGATGGGCAACACGTTCCTCGAAACTTTTGCCTTGCGCATGAATCTCCTTGTTACGGCGGACAACCAGATCGGGACGGGTATCGTCACTGCGGCGGGCCGACTCGGTCTCTGCGATAACCTGCTGGCGCACCATGTCGATTCAACGTTCCAGATCGTTATAGGCTTTTGCTACCGGAGTATCGGGGCGCGTTGCTGCGTAAAGTTCTTCAGTGAAGAGCAGACGCTGATCAAAAGGAATAGTGATCAATTCGGCAGGGGCCAGGCCAAAGGCTTCCTTCCAGATTTCCTCTCCTTTTGCACGCAAATCGAGTTCATCAGCAATCGGCGATGCAACCAGGATGCGCGTAAGGGGTGGCAATGCACCGCGCGGGGCAATGCGCCCCTCACTGGCTGGTTGAAGAGCTTGCCAGACATGGGCGAGTCCTTTCGTATTCTGCCTGCCGTAGTTACCGACAAGAACTGTGGTATGTGGTAACAGAACGGCGAGCAGTCCACCGATATCGGTAATGCCGGTTCGCGAGTCGAGCACAACCGTTTCGAACCCTGCCTTGCCAAGAGGCATCAAGAATAGCGCGAAAGAGTGCAAGACCGCTGTTGAGGTCACGAACCAGAAAATCATCCCACCGTACACTTTGATAAAGTCCTGCAAAATCTTTGTTGTCGCCATAGGCAGGAAGAATAAACAGGCGATCCTGTTCAGGCGTCTGGCAAGCAAGCTTGACAAGTTTGCCAAAATCAGCATCTTTCAATGCGCCGTCCTGACTCCTGCCATGAAATCATCCATTCAAAAAAACCCCTCTTTGACAGTTTTTGCTGGTGTCAGACCCGAGATGTTGTGCAGCCCGGGCGCTTCGATATCGAGATCCCAAAGCAGCGTTTTGCCGCGCCGCGCACTGAGGATGCCGATATTGGCGGCAAGCAGGCTGCGCCCGACGCCGCCTTTGTAGCTGTAGAAGGTGACGATGAATGGTGTCATGCGCTTTTCCTGAAGTCCCTGAGATAGCTTGCAGCCCGTTCAGGGTAATGATTGTCGGTGGTGCCATTCTTCCGATCCTCCTGCTCAGCAATCTTGCGCCCAATTTCAGTGAGCTGCAACAGATTGTCACGTCCACGCTTTCTTTTGCTTAGCAGTCCATGGCCTTCAAGCGGTCCGATAAGCTGGGTGATACGTCCGGAGGTTAGTTTGACATCAAGACGATTTGCAAGCTCTGACTGACTCATTTCGTGATTCGCAGCGTTGAACAGCAATCGAAGAATTGTGTCAACATGAAGGCGGCTGAGTTGAGTTTCCGGGTTAGCATGAGCAAGATTGAGTCGCCTCGCTTCGAGCATATCGCTGGCCTCCTGCCATCGGTACCTGAACTCATCAGGGAGTGTCGCCATTGAATTTGCCCGTTTAAGAGCATAATGGATAAGGCGCTGCCGTTCCGATATACCTTCGCGATCGCTTGCGCTCGCAATAGCTCTCGCCGACCAGACTGATATGAGACGATTGGCGACTTTCAGAGCTGTTTCATTCCATGTATCGAGTGAACGGATAGCAGCAAGAAGTTCCGCTGCTGTCGAGCGGTCAACCAGCATTGCCGGATCACTGACGTTCAGATTTAGGGCGATCATAATACTAAACTGTCCTAAGGTTTTAGATTCAAAAATAATTTGAAATTATTTAATGGATAAAAAATTCTTCCAAGAGAGCTATTTTATGCGTCTGAGGTAATTATCTTTTCGAGCCACGGTTACAAAGGCTATATCAGTTGTACAATCCTCACATTTTTCGTGATGAACAAAACCCGGCTCATATCCTTTGATGCCTGGCATCTCCTGATTGGCAACGGCTACAACGGTTCCGCCTGTATCATGCAATGGTTTTGCTGCGGCTTTCTGCGGACCAAGCTTTTCACTCATGCTCGGAACCAGCAACCAGTCGGGGGATAGTAAAGACAAAGCAGCGGCAGGTTTTCCATCGAACAGATCCTTGCAGATAGCCATTGCCATTAATCCGAGAGGTGTCAGTAAACAGGTCAATGGTGTAGTGGGGCACACTCTATATCTTCCTTGCCCTTCTCGAAAGTGACAGATCTGCGTTTGTCACAACCGAAAAGGAGAGTCCCATCCAACCCAAGAATAGCCTCTGCATGGTTTCGCCACCCAGTATCAACCTGTTCGTGGAAACTACCAAGCACAATGACAGTGACTGAAAGTGCTTGATTTTCACCATCCTTTTCATTCAATAGATCAAGACTATTGGCAATTTGCCTGCGAATAAACGGGGTTATCGTAAGCTCAGGCATCACAAGAATGTGTGTTCCTTCGCTTTTTGCTGCACTGATGCATTCGAGTGCTTTTTCGAAGCGAATTGCCTCATCGCTGAGGTCATTGCAAACAAATAAGTGAGGAGCATTGTAGGTCATTGTCGGATAAATACCGTCAGCAAAATGGATGATGGCGATCTTGACAGTATCGCCAATCAACTGCTGAATCGCCCAATCCTTATAGCCCTGCGGAATTTCAGCTATAGCTACAGACATACTTGCCGGCACATCCTGAAGATTGTTGAGTGTAATGACGCGATTGTGCCTTAGCCAAAATGCTGTATTTCCATATTGTTCGCGTCGTTTACCGCCACCGGATCCTGGATATATCGGAAGTACCCTTGAATCCCCATCGCCATCATCAATATTGTCATGTGGCTTAACACTGTCTGGAGCAAATACGCGATTGCAGTGTTCATCAAGCGCCTGGAACCAAAGCAGAGGATCTCTCTCGATTTCATCTGATGAAATGGTAAATTTATCATTACCGAAGCACTCCATAGCCTTTTTGATGGTATCAGCTTTTTCCTCATCGCTATGAAAATGATTTAAATGCAAATTTTCCCAATCATCAAGCACCAGTCGTTCGTCCTGGGTTAACCATTGAGCGATACGACAGAGACGGGCAAGAGCTTCTCTGTAATATTCGTTATTAATGAAGTTAGCTACCTTGTCCATGCACAAAGGTTACCTGTTATTCTGAGAGACTCGCAATATTCGTGATTTTCGAGTTTATTATTACGTAATCATGCCGAACCTGTAGTTTACAAAGTTCTTTCTGATCTGCCAATTGTCATTCTTTCGGCAAAGGAGTTTCAGCACTGAATTGTGGTTTATATATTGATTCAGTATCGTTCTGGACGACAACCGTAATCGAGCCAGGCAATCCAGATAACCATAGACATGCCATGCCATCATCCATACAGAGAGTCCCCTTTCATATCCACAGCACAGGGGATAGTTCACTGCCCCGCATCATCTTTCTGCATGGGTTTCTTGGTTCCGGAGGCGATTGGCTCCCGGTGGCAAGGAAGCTTTGCGATGACCACTGCTGTGTGATGGTTGATCTTCCAGGACACGGGCAGGCAGGCTTCCAGCAGACAGCGCCGGAAAATGGTTTTTTTGAGCAAACAGTCGATGCGCTTGCTGAACTGCTGCAGCAGTCGGCTTCCTCTCCAGTCTATCTTGTGGGCTATTCGATGGGTGGCAGAATTGCGCTCTCCCTGCTGCTTCGTCATCCAGCACTCTTTTCAAAGGCCGTTCTCGTTTCAGCTTCGCCGGGGCTCAGGACAGAAAAAGAACAGCTTGACCGGATTGAGCATGATGAAAAAGTTGCCAGGAAAATTGAAAGAAACTTTGAGGGATTCATCAAGGCATGGTATGAGCAGCCGCTTTTTTCAACACTGAAAGATCATCCTGTATTTAAAGCGGTTGAGAGCAAAAGGAAAATCAACGACCCCCGAAACCTTGCCCTTGCTCTTAGAGTGCTTGGAACAGGACGACAACCTTCACAATGGGAGGCAATGCAGCACAACAAAGTGCCAGTTCAGTTTTTTGCAGGGGAAAAAGATGAGCGCTACGTTGAGATTAACCGCCAAATGGTTAAGTTATGCCCTGGCTCTAATCTTGAAATATTTCCGCATTGTGGTCATACCCTGCAACTTGAAAACAAGGATTTGTTTCTGGATCGTTTGAGATTTTTTTTCAACCAGCAAGAAGAAAAGCACTTATGAGCGTTGTAAACTGGATACAAACAGGTGATTTTACCGACATCCTCTACCATAAAGCTGAAGGCATTGCAAAAATCACCATCAACCGCCCGGAAGTACGAAACGCATTTCGTCCCCAGAGTGTTGAGGAGATGATTGCCGCCCTTTCTGATGCAAGGAATGACAGTTCGATTGGAGTGGTCATTCTGACCGGTACCGGAGAGAAGGCATTCTGCTCGGGAGGCGACCAGAAAATACGCGGTCACGCCGGCTATGCCGACGCAAAAGGGGTCAACCGACTTAACGTCCTTGACTTCCAGCGCGATATCCGTACCTGCCCTAAGCCGGTCATTGCCATGGTTGCAGGCTATGCAATCGGTGGCGGCCATGTGCTGCACATGCTTTGCGATCTTACCATTGCAGCCGACAATGCTGTTTTCGGCCAGACCGGCCCCAAAGTTGGTTCATTTGACGGTGGATGGGGCGCAAGCTATATGGCACGGCTTGTAGGCCAGAAAAAAGCACGCGAAATATGGTTCCTCTGCCGCCAGTACAATGCCGATGAAGCGCTTGCCATGGGACTGGTGAACACGGTTGTGCCGCTTGAGCAACTTGAAAAGGAGACCGTCCAGTGGTGCCGTGAAATTCTTGCCAACTCCCCGCTCGCCATCAGGTGCCTGAAATCAGCACTCAATGCGGATTGTGACGGACAGGCTGGGCTGCAGGAACTTGCCGGAAATGCCACTATGCTCTATTATATGAGTGAAGAGGGACAAGAGGGCAGGAACGCATTTGTCGAAAAACGGAAACCGGATTTCAGTAAATTTCCAAAAAGACCTTGAAACCGGATCACATACTTCTCTATCGATATGCCATTCCTTTTACAGAACCAATACTTGTAAAAGGACGCCGGCTTATGCAAAGGGAGGGCATTATCCTTGCTTTGAAAACCACGGAAGGGAGTCACACCGCTTATGGTGAAATTGCTCCGCTTCCGGGTCTGCACAAGGAAACCCTCGAATCTGCCGAAGAGCAGCTTGTGGAGGTACTTTCCATACAGGGATTTGTCGATCACAGCATTTTACATGACAAACTCTTCCCTTCGGTGCGCACAGGGCTGGAGATGGCAATAATCAACCTTGAAGCAGTTACATCGGGAGAGAGTCCAACCTTTTCTTTTGACCTGGAACATGCAGCACAATATGTGCCGGTCAATGCACTGCTCTTCGGCGAGACTCAGCAGGTCATACAACGTGGAAAGGAGTATTTCAATCTCGGATACCGTACTTTCAAGCTTAAAGTCTCATCCGGTGACATTGACACGGCCACCAGAAGCATTGAAGCGCTTCACCGCATCTTTGGAAGCACTATTGAACTGCGGCTTGATGCCAATCAGTCGTTTTCGCTTGATGAAGCACTTGACTTTGCCGGAAACATCCCCAAGGGAATCATTGCCTATATTGAAGAACCACTCAAAAGTGCGGAACATATTGGTGAGTTTCACGCCAAAACAGCTATCCGCTCTGCCCTCGACGAAACCCTCTGGCAAAAGCCGGAACTGCTTGAACAAATTTCCCCTGAAGCGCTTTCAGCACTGATTCTGAAACCAAACCGGCTGGGCGGAATATTCGTAGCGCTGAAATTGGCCCGGTATGCAAATAAAAACAAGCTGCTTGCAGTGTTCAGCTCAGCTTTCGAGAGCGGAATAAGTCTCAGCTTTTATACATGGCTGGCAGCATCAACGACTTCCGAACCTGCAGCTTGCGGGCTGGACACCTACCGTTACCTGAAGCATGACCTCCTGGAAACCCCTTTCGGGGCCGAAAACGGAGTGCTTGATGCATATAAACTCTTCAGAGAGGGACGTATCGTCAATCAGAGAGAGCTCAAGATGACCTCTCTCTGGACAATATAAGCTTGTCATTCACTCCCCCCTGGAAGCTTTTCGCTTGAGTCTGAGAACAGCAAATGCGCCTCCAAGACCAGTTATCGGAGCATAAAAAGCACCGGAAAAAAGCATGTTCATCAGAATATCAACAAAACTTAACTTGACCGGTGCAAGAGCCTGTTTCTCAGCCGCAACAAGCGCCTGCACCTGCTGCTGGATCTCAGGCCTTCCTTTTGACATCTCAAGCGCCCAGTCAATCACGAGAGCAAGACTCTCCGTCCCCGGCCTGTAGTTGAAGAGTTCCATAAGAACATAGGTAACACCCTCAGAGACCACGCCTCCAACCAACCCGGCAAGACAGCCGAGAGCAAACGCCTGATTGTAGGTCAACCGCACCTGAAAACGCATAATGGTATGGTGAAGCGCCACTGTTCCTGCAAGAAATATTCCGGCAAAGAGAAAAACATTAAACAGTGTCAGGTAGGGGACGGTAGTCGACAAAAGAATGATGGCACTACCAAGCACAACAGTGTAAAGCTTTCCTTTAAATG
>Ga0007870_1000303_pt1 | contig 17491 bp, 8 predicted proteins | sample CryBogCBH04Jul08_FD_71207 | JGI IMG/M metagenome (GOLD analysis project Ga0007870, IMG submission 71207) | Freshwater microbial communities from Crystal Bog, Wisconsin, USA - CBH04Jul08 | ecosystem: Environmental > Aquatic > Freshwater > Lake | place: Crystal Bog, Wisconsin, USA | collected...
AACTGATTTTCAATGTAAACTACCATGATTTTGGTCGCGTTCACGAATTACAGAACAGGGTTAGCAAAATTGCGAGAAATGAGCTACACGATCAAATAACCCTGCTTTTTGACCGCTTCGTAAATGAGTACCAAATTTTGAGCTTTGAAACCATTGACATACAAATTAATGACATACACGAGGATGATATTGAGCATAAACTAACTGGCTTAATTATTGATGAGCTCGAGAAGGTTATCAGAAATAAAATTTTCGCTTCGGGATTCAATACACATGTTGATGATAAATCTGGCTTTGAAAAAAGATCAAGATCTTACATTGAACAAGTTGAATATTATATTCTGTCGGGTAGTCAACTCTGGAATTCGCCTTCCAAAATTTCATCGCTTGATGAACTAATAAACATTTTGTTTGAAGAACCGGAAGCAGGTACAAAAAAGTTTATCCAATTATTGAAAAAATATCCAGATCGTATACGGCGTTTAGCATTCCAGTTACAACAAAGTACCATTTATTTGGTTTTAAACTCACTAGTCGCAAAGGAAAGCCATTTTATTACCGGCTTCCAGACACTGATTACTTCTTTGCAACACGATTGGCGTTTCGCTCAGATAAAAGCAATTGATTTTGACCAAAATATATGGATTTTTTTATTTAATTACCTTCTCGTAGAAAGCTCCGATTCATTTAGTCGGGAAGCGTTAATTCGGAGTGTACTCCGGCAAATTTCGGTTTATTATAAAATTGACTATAATGTACTTGCAGGTCGTATTTATCTTTACGCATCTACAGCGAACAAACGGCCTGCAATTCGTTCTTCTCCAGAATTATTGAAAGTAATAAGCGAAGACAGAGCAAGAAATGTTCATTTACTTAAAGCACTAAATAATTCTCCGGAACGCCAATTCGACAGTTCCTACCATGCAGAACAGTTGAATCAAGACAGTGACAGTGGCGAAGAATTCGATCAGGTAACGGAGCTACTCGATAAATTGTATGTTCTGGAATATTTTTTGAATTATGGATCCTTGCCTTTTTCGAAACCCATATATGGTATCCGGGAGCTTGAATTATTGTTTTTGGAATTAATTCTGCTTGTGCCCGCCCTGCTTAAGGCAATGGTTATTCGAATGGGAAAGTTCGATCAGGTCAGGGGCAGAATTGTCTCAAATTTTACTGAACCGCTAATTCATAGTCTGATTATAGTAATTGAGCCAACAGAAGCGGATATCATACTGGAATATGCTGAAGGAACAGAAGAAGTAAGGGTAAAAAGCTCAGTAAGTTATGTACCTGAACGAGATTTTAAAAAGGCAGTTTGGAAATTTATCCTCGATTTTCTCCTCGTAGAGAAAACAGGTGAATTTAATACCCGGATGTTCATCTACTATAATCTTCAAAAGCTGTCAAGCCATTACAATATTGCTTATAGTGTTGTGCTCAACATAATGGAATCAAGTGCAGTGGTCAATACAAGGTCTGCTGCACGTTACCAAATACTTGCCAATACCATTAAAGAACTGAAACTGGAAAGCATTGCAAAAGACAGCTCCCGGAATGCCAAAAAGGTATTGAAACCAATTGCACCCAAAGAAGAATTTACTTACGAATATAAGCGGGATGTATTCATGTACTGGTTGGCAAAAAATAATTTACCCTGGTGGTTATCCTCAAACGACTTAAGCAACACACGTGGAGAGTATTTTCATTTCTTCAAAATTTCAGAATCTAAAAATTGGAAAAATGGTTACCGGATGCTACAATTTACAGACAGCCAAAGAACTAAGTTCGCAACCGGAACTTCAGAAAATTACAATGCCTTTGTACACGCGTGGCTTGACAACAACATGAAGGAGCGAATAAGAAACTGGTATCCAAAATTCGAGCCAGAAATTATTTATGAAGAGCTGATTCTAAAATACCCAAACGAAGCCGTGCTCATTTTGAAATTTGCCGGTTTAAAGGCTGATACCCGAAATCGGATTATCAGGCAAATATCCTGGAAATTAGTTCAAAAAGTTTTTGGACTTGTTCTCGGTGAGCAGATGGCAACCGACCTTCTTGAAAAGCTACCTCGTTTGCTAGCAGGAAACTCGGTTTTTAAAATTGACTCTACAAAAGCTTTGTCAGAAGATATTGCTCTTGTGGTCTGGGAAATCCTTTTAAACCACTCCTACAATGTGCCAGATGAAAAAACTCTACTGACCGAAGTTGTAAATAAAATATCATACAAATATACTGGATTGCAGCAGATTCTGCAAGAACTGCGCGTAGATTCGGCAGCAGCCCGTGACCTAAATAGCGGCGGACTGCTTTTTGAGGTGTACAATCGCATGACCAACAATAACGATGCAGACAACAAAACAATTGATCAATGGTCAGAGAAAATTCTTGCAGATATTGTATTAAAAAAAGAATTGCCCTTCGGAAAAATGGGATTGGAAAGCGCTATTGAAAATGATTTCATTTCAGATGCTATATATCTATTATACAAAAACAACCCAGCGAGGCTAAAGAAAATCCTAACGGGTGCAAATATTCCTGTTGCGTCTCTTTTGTTTTTCTACGATTTAATAAAATCTTCAAAAAGTGTTTTCAAAAATGAAATATCGGATTGGCTTATTGCAAGTCTCACCTATCGGGGTCTGTACGAATCATTGCCAATTATTGCGCCCGAAACACTTAAGATACTAAGCGCCAATCCACGTCTACTTTTGTCTGATTCTTCCGGCGCCAGGGATAATCTTAATGCCCGAATCATGTTGAACCAGCTTTTGACAAACAAAACTGCCATGAAAGATTTTCTGGAGCGGCAGGTAAGCGCCGGGGCAATATTCCCGACAATACAATTTATCAGCAAAAATTGTAGCGATGACCAAGTGAATAAGCTTCTCAAGCATTCGGGATTTGAATGGGGAAATGACACCTGGACTCATATAAACAAAACAGCAAAATTATTTTTCTCCGGTGCAGACAATGCCATGACTTTAGACCGGCTAAAACCGTTGTACAGACGGTTTAACCTTTTGATACTGGCTGGCAAATACAGAATCACCAGTCACGAAGATTATATTTCCAACTTTTTGTCTTTTCTCATGGACGAGATCAGTAATACTGGTGTCTCGTTTTTAATACAATTCATACAACGGCTAAAACAAGCCTATCCCGGATCGTCGCGCTTGCAGGCTATACTTCAAACTTTCGACAGAAAGATAAAGAAACAAATGCACCGCTATGAAGAAAATGCCAGCACAACCGTATTAAAAGAACTGGAGGCTAATTATTCGCGTTTCCTATCGCCCGATGCTGCAAACGCTACTGCCCCACCCCACGATTTGCCAACAAATAAAGACAAAAGCAAGCTCGCCAGAGCATCGCAGCAAGACAAACTGTTAACCGGGACAAAACTCTATTTCAGCCAAATCGCCGGCAAACCAAACCCTTCAATGAATATAGAATTGTCTAAAATTGAACGCGAACTGGAGAAATCTAAAATAAAGGACAGAGAGGCTGCAAAGAGCCGTGAGGAAGCACAAAAAAAGCTGGAAAATCAGAATAAAACACCATATACAATAGAAAACAATAATTTATACATCCGCAATGCCGGTCTCGTCTTGTTGCACCCGTTCCTGGCTACGTATTTCACCCGTCTGGGATTGTTGCAAAAAGGCAAATTCATAGATGAGGAAACACAAATGAGGGCGGCATTGCTAATGGAATATCTGGTTTGGAAGACCTCTGACGCGCCTGAACACCACCTGCCGCTCAACAAGATTCTGGTGGGCCTACCCGTGGAAGCGCCAATAATACGGAGCATCGCCATGACGGAAGCAGAATTTGAACTTTCGGAGCAAATGCTGAAAGCCGTAACCCAGAGTTGGGATAAACTAAAAAATACATCGGTGGATAACCTGAGGGTGTCTTTCCTGCAAAGGGAGGGTGCGATGACCAATAAAGACGGCGACTGGGTGATAAGGGTGGAGCAAAGAGCTTATGACGTACTTTTGGCAACGCTTCCCTGGGGGCTTGGCATGGTGAGACATTCATGGATGCAGCAAACAATTTTTATTGAATGGACCTGAACATTGTAAAAAAAAACGCACTTGGCTTAACAAGGGAAATGAACTGGCTTGCCACTGTAATAAAGTGCCGCATGGATCTTTATTGGAGCAAAGACTGCGAATACCAGGCTGTAGAAGAAGTGCCTGCGCCCGACCTGGCAGATGACGACTCCCTGTTTGCAAGCATATTAAAATATTACAATGTTACGTTTTACGAGCGCATCATTATTGCCCTGGCACTGGCGCCTCATGTGCAGCCCCATCTTCTGGATGTATTTTACACAAAAAACAGTGAATACGAACGGGGCTTCACCGAATTTGGCGGTGCCAAGGGGCAGAATCATGGCGGCTTTCTGCCTACAGGAGAGACAATAGCTTTTATACTGGGATCGAACAATATGGAGCGCAGGTTCAGCTTGTATTTCCTGCTCGGCGACGACCATTATTTTAGAAAATACAAAATACTCAGGCTGGAACATTCCCAGGCTATCGAACCCTTTTTGAGCGGCACCCTCTATCTGGAGCATGAATATCTGAACCTTTTTACGGTGGGAGACGCTCATAAACCAGACTTTAGTATTCATTTCCCTGCAAAGCTTATCAATACCAGGCTGGATTGGGATGACCTGGTGCTGGACGAACATACGCTGGAGGAAGTGATGCACATACGCGACTGGATAGTGCACGGTGATACGCTGCTGCACGACTGGGGGCTTGCCAATAAAATAAAACCCGGTTTCAGAGCTTTGTTCTACGGCCCGCCGGGCACAGGCAAAACACTCACCGCATCGCTACTGGGCAAGTCTACCGGGCTGGACGTGTACCGGATAGACTTGTCTCAAATAGTATCTAAATATATAGGCGAAACAGAGAAAAATCTGCGCAATGTTTTTGACCAGGGTGAGAACAAAAATTGGGTGCTTTTTTTTGATGAAGCCGATGCCCTGTTCGGCAGGCGCACCCAGGCAAGCAGCAGCAACGACCGCCATGCCAATCAGGAAGTGTCTTACCTGCTACAGCGGGTAGAAGACTATCCCGGTGTGGTGATACTGGCAACCAACCTTAAGGAAAACATGGACGAGGCCTTCAGCCGGCGGTTTCAGGCTATGATTTATTTTGCCATGCCCGGCGTGGAGCAACGTAAACAACTCTGGCAAAGGGCATTTTCACCAAAAACCGTGCTGGAGCCAAAAATTAAGATGGCTGAAATAGCCGCCAAATACGAGCTCACCGGCGGCGCCATCATCAATGTAGTGCGCTACTGCTCACTACTGGCTTTGAAGCACGGCACCAATGTCATTAAATATAAAGATTTGATAGAGGGCATAAGGAAGGAGTATTCCAAGGATGGAAAGGTGGTATAGTTAATATTATACAAATAATTTATTCATTTATACAGTCTTCAATTGATGTATCTTCAAAGCTGGCATCATCAATCTGGCAATTTTTCAATTGAGCATTGGAAAAGTTGCAATGATCAAACCTGGCATCCATAAGGATGCATTTATCAAACACCGCCGATTCAAAACTACTACCGGCGAAGTTTGTATCAAACATCAATGTTTCATTGAAAATTGCATTGTCAAATATTGCTTTTATTGCCTTCATTTTGTGACAATCGCTATTTGCAATTATGGCATTTTCAAACGATCCACCATCTGCATTGGCACTTTCAAATCGGGAATAGCTAATTCTTGCCTTTTCAAATTGAGCACCCTGCAACTGAGCTTCGCTAAAGTTTGCGTGTGAAATGTTTACATCAATAAATTTCGCTCCACTTAGCAAGGCAGATTGGAAGGATGTGTTCATAAGTTTGCAATTGCTTAAATTTGCAAAAGCCATATTTGCCGAAGTGAAGAATACATTGGTAAGATCGGCGTTGCCTAAGTCGGCATTGCTGAAATCTGAACTTTGCAATACCAGCGGTTGCTTGTTGGTTCTGAATTTGTTCCATTCACTACTGCTATTCCATAGCAACCTGATCCCTTCTATTATCGGTTCCCAGTAATCATCATCAAGAATAATGCCATCAAGATCCACATTTTGTAAGCGGCAAGTAGCAAGATTCCGGCCGCTTACTCTCACACCGGTAAGTTTTGCTCCGGTGAGATCCCAATAACTGATATTGGCATCCACAATGTCCAAACCTGACAAGTCGGCTTGTCTGAGCATTTTTCTTCCGCCATGAGGCAGTTTGCTTCCTTCCTTATTGAACTCTGCTATATCAGTATGTAATAATTTTATCCAGTCCATTTTTGAGTTAACAACACTATGTGTTTGGTGCTATACCTTTATTCGCATTATAGACTGAAGAAACACTTGCGCCATAGGCTATTATTTGTACCTGCAGTTTATCAATATCATGATGAGTCATTTTTCCAAAATTTTCATTCTTTTTTACTAATTCCGGATCACCTTCAAACTCTTGTCCTTCTATCTTCACCTTGTCTTTTTTGATTGCCATAGCATTTTCACCAATCGTCTTGATTACCCGATAGTTTGCGACTTCTTTCAACTTATCCTCTTTTAGCAGTTGTGTGGTAGCATCTGTAAGCCGGCTCAAATATTTACCGGCCCTGTAAACGGCATAGTATGGTAAATGATGGTAAGCGTGTAATGAGTGTAAAGCATCACCCACATTTTCATTAACCGATTGCAACCATAACTCTGATTTGAGATTATATTTAACCTTTTTAAGCGATGCCTGTTGTTTCAATTCCTGGCTCTCCGGGTCACTTTTCAATTTCTCTTTTGCATCTTTTATCAGCTTATCCCGCTTTTTATCTGCGCCCTGCGCCAACACGGTATGTTGTACAGCGCCTTCTGTGGCATATACCTCGTTTGCATAAGTTAATGCCTGTGCTATCTTGTAAGCCAAATCTTTTCCAAGTTGGCTTATTTTAACTTCATCTGTCTCTTTGGCAATGCTCAGCCTCAACGCCTTCACTTCAAGAAGAATTTCTTCGTAAACAGCATTTGAAGCGCGTGTTTCCAACGCTTCTTCCTCAAACTTTTTGTCGAATTTACTTTCCTTACCAATCTTTATCAATCTGTCTTCATCTGCTTTAAACTGTTTGCTTATTTCAGCAGCCTTTGTTTGCACTTTGTCCCTGAATCTATTGTATTCAAATTCGGCACGACCTAGTTTTTCCAGCATACTTTTTTTCGCCGGCTTATTTTGCCCGAGAGGATCTAATACCTGTTTGCGATATGACAGCCACTGCACCTGTGTAAGATTTCTTCTTATCTTAACCAGCGACCAGACTTCCATTCGTTTATCTCTCTCCAGCATATCTACATCCTTCATGCCTTTCACTTCCGGCGCAGGAGTAATGGTACGGGTTGTACCTTCTGTCGATTCCCTCGATTTATCTTCACCATGTATCCAGTCTTTAGCATATACATTAATATCAAATACTGTTCCCGGATCGTAGGGCACGCCAAAATAATTTCTGAAACTTTCATTGATTAATCCTACGGCAATCTCTGTATTGCTACCACCTGTAGATAAATCGACATCCGAAGTAACAGCCTGGGCCCCCACAGATTCAAAGATCTGCGCAAGATCTTTATTCTCTGAATTAGCAGCCTCTATCTCCAATTCACTGCTCACTTTTTTCATTTTGGGCGATTCGGCAGTCTCAGCTACCTTATCTTTCATATTTCTTAATGTCTGGTCAGAAAAATGTCTCCAAACACTATCCCGCATCAATACCATTGCGTTCATCAGGAGAATGGATGAATCATGATCCGGTTTCGAAATCCTCCCCATGTTTGGCCACTGATTCATGGACAAACAACCGCGTAACTTAAACCAATTGGCTTCGAAAGGACCTTTGAGTATTTGCAAAAGGTATTCATGACTCTTTTTTTCAATGTGCACACCTTTATTGAGCAACTTAGCAACATCTGCCGGAGTTTGGGGTACCGATTCGCTGCCGCCATCATCAATCGGTGTTTCCCTGATCGATTTGATCGCTTCATCAAAGCTAATATACCGAAATACATTATTATCGCTGATCATCGATCTCAGTTGCTCCCTCTCTACCTGACTCACCTGATTTGATTGATATTTCTGGAAATCGGGCTTATCAAGACTTTTTATATCCTCTGGCTTTTCCAAAACTATTGCGCCAACAATCAATTTTCGCTGTACCGACTCAACTTTTGCAACTGAAAAACGGGGCAAAGTTTTGCGTTGCAAAAAAGTGGCTCCCACCGATGCCTTCCCCCCCATCACATCCGCTTCCTTTTCCAATCCCGCATCATCATTTACAGGCACGCCACTTTTCATTTGCATTGTCGGCTGCACCCTACCCTGCTTTTGCTGCACCACATGCCATGCCTCGTGGGGCAGGTGGCGCTCCTGACCGGGGGCTATATGGATGTCGGTGCCCTGTGCAAACGCAAGAGCCTGCAACTGGGCTGGTCTTGGAGAGTTGTAGTGCACCGATACATCGCTCATATCAAAGCCGCTGAGGTTTTCTACTCCTGTTTTCAGGGTATCGGGCAGACCAGTGTTATTGGCTTTTAGCTGATAAGGTCGAGAAACAGCGCCATTGCTATTGTGATACGGAAGGTTTTTGCGCTGAACGGGAAAGGCAGGCGTAGCATCCTGTATGCCAGTTGTGGCAGATTGCTGCGAAGCAAATATTTCTGGTTGTGGCAATTCATTATCGACCTCTTTTTTTTTCAAAACAGGTACAGCAGGCAAAGATCGCCCACCGACAACCGCCTGCGCCGCGTATTGCTGTGCAGCCTTATTTTGTACTACCCTTGAAGCTGTCATTTAGTGGCGAAATAGCGTAACACAATAATAGCATAAACTTGATTAATGATCAAAAAAAATTTGCAGGGAAACCCTTCTATTGGGTTTACTAAGCCAAAGTTCAATCATGTTAATCATTATTTTTTTGTAAGAATCAATGAAACCTACAATTACCAATGCTATATATTATGATTTTATGCGATTGATAGATAGCGTTTTCTGAAAAATAAATACTCAGCATTATTGTTGAGCGACGACATTTTACATTAAATATTATTATATATAAAAGGAACATTTCAAACACCAAAAGGTGATGTGATACCGCATGAATAAATATTACTATTTATAATGAACTATATATATTTTTTGATTTATTAATAATTGTTAATTTGTTATTTATTTCTTGTGATGTAATTTTTTGAAGATCAGCAAAATCCTCGTCTCTTTTTTCACCTATTTTATCTTTTATTTTATTAAATATTTTATCTGCAATGAATTTCTGAATACTGTCAATGATATCTTCAATATTAATAGTAGCTCCCAACCTGAATGAGCCACCAATCCCGATGGCAGCTCCTACTTCGACATCAAAAGTTAGTGTACCATTTTCCCAGCCAAAATCCGCTTTAAAAATCGTCCCGATACCAGCCATTGCCGATAGTCCTGCCCTTAATTCAACGTTATCACCAAATTTAACGTTGGCATCAACACCGGCTTTAGCACCAGCAAATGCTTCTACTGCGGCGCTCGCGTAAAAACTGTCGACACCAATCTTAAGAGTAACACCGGCCTCTGCTTTCGCTCCGGCAAAAGCGTGGGCTGAAACTCCCGCACTTATGATCTTATAACCTGCAATAGACACACTACCCTGAACAGAGGCACGTGCTGTAACAGAAGCCTCAGCAGCTGCTCCAGCACTACATTCAAAACCACCATCACCGAAAACTATTTTTAAATGTGCTTCGGCATTCAACTCCGCCAATAACTGGGCTGTCGCCTGTATTTTTGTTTCAATTTTTCCATAAGTTGCTGTAAAATCAGCCGTCGCTCCCGTCCCGGCTTCAGCTCTGGATTTCGCTGCTAAAAGAAGACTAAGCCCTGTTTCAAGTTTCTCAATTTCTGCGGTTCCCGTGAATTGTGCCGATGCACTTGCATTTGCTTGAAGATTCGTGCTTATATGACGAGTTCCTTTTTTTACAACAACAGTTGCTTTTGCTTCTGCAATTGCATTAAATTCTTTTTTAATTTGATCCTCATTAACTGTATCAATTTTTTCACACGCTGTTTTATATTCTACATCAATATTTGAGGTATCTACAGGATCTTCCGGAATAACAAGGTCTACTTCCTCTACACTGACGGCACCATTTTGATTTGACTGTTGTGATTCACTGTCTTGTTTACTAGATCCGCCGCCTGCAAGTGCAATTTTACCACCTTCAGCTGGGTCAAGATGGGGTGTTTCTGATGAAGGAGTCTTTGTTTCACCAACCGTTTGGCTTGTTTGTTGTTGCGACGGCTCATTTATTTCAAAGTGTTTTTTGATAATTTCCGCAATTATTTTTTTTGTTACTGGGTCATATACCCCAGCTTGCATTATCAATTGAATGCTTTCTAGATCAATATGATCATTAATAATATTTTGGTCAAAAAGCAAGATCATTATCACTTTTTGTGCTTGATCATCGCTAAAATTAGACATTTGGCTGGCACTGAATAACTCTGCCTTTTCTGTTTCGCTAATTTTAGGAGATTGTTCAGGAGGCACTATACTGTCCATTAACGCTTCTGAATCAGGATCTAAAACGAACTGTGCAGTCCCTTTGTAGTTCGATAATCCAACAGTTTTTAATGAAAAATGCGACAAAGGCCCTGATGCACCGTTTGCAGCCTTTCCCCCCATCACATCTGCTTCATGCTCCAAACCTGCATCATCATTTACTGGCACATTGCCCTTCATTTGTATAGTTGGGCGCACCCTGCCTTGTTTTTGCTGCACCACATGCCATGCCTCGTGGGGCAGATGGCGCTCCTGACCGGGGGCTATATGGATGTCTGTACCCTGGGCATAGGCGAGAGCCTGCAACTGGGCAGGTTTTGCTGAATTGTAGTGCACCGAAACATCGCTCATATCAAAGCCGCTCAGGCTTTCTACGCCGCTTTTCAGGGTATCGGGCAGCCCGGTATTATTGGCTTTTAGCTGTGCAGTGGGTTGCCTGGTATTATTACCGGTATTGCCTATTGCCGCTGTTTGGCGCTGCACAGTAAAAGGCTGAGGTATTTTACGGGAGGGTTGGTTGATAGATTGTGTCAACTCGGGCTTTACTAACGAATGCGATATATAAGGCTCGCGTTCTTTCTGAATTATTGGTACTGCAGGCAGGCTGCGACCTCCCATTCCTGGTTTTTCTGCGACTATTTGCCCCGGCTGTTGTACTGATTTTCTCACACTAATTATTTTTTATAATTAATACTTATAGAATAATATTTATAATACTTTAGTTTGTATATTTTATGACAATGATGCAATACATTGCATTTTTGTTATTATTAGCTCATTTGAAAAGTGCGTTCTAATACAGCTCATCAATCCAATCCTGCAGCGCTTGTTATCATCTCAGCAAGAGATTTTCTGCCAAAATCCGCAAACTCTTCTTGTTCAAACCTACCACTACTATACCATTCTTTTAAATTTTTAAGTTGTTCAAGTACTTCTTTTCCCTTTTCAACAGGGAATTTTTTTTCCGCAAAATTTTTAGGTAACAAGATTTCCCAATTATTTTTAACATAATTGATTGATTCTTCCGTACCAAATAATGTTAGCAGTAGCAATTTCTCTCTTAGCCCTGTATCTGGCTCGGTCACAATTTTTCCAATTCTGTCTGCAATTTTAATTGGGTTCAACCCAAAATATATGTCAAAAATGTCTTTGGATATATAAGCGCAGTTATCCAATAACCAGGTACTCCATGCTTTGTCGTTCTGATCTACATTGTTTTCGGTTAATATATTATAAACGCGATGCGCCCGATCTGCGCCCCATTCTAACCAGCCTTTGTTGTTAGGAGCGGCAGAAAGAGCGCTGCTGTCGAATTTACCATTGGGATCCACTGACGGGAGTACAGTTGCTTGATTTGCTGAATTAAATGAATTTATTGGTGACAGCTTAGTTGCATTTCCTCCAAAACCATTTGTACTATTATGAATATCAATTTTCTCAACCTTTAACCATAAAAATCTTATACCTGTATAGTTTAAATATGATGCATCTATCGGTACACAACCGTTTACAATAGTTGATTGTTCCTTGTTCCCGGGTAGTTTGTGCAATTGTATTTTAGAAATAATACGAGGTATTCCATCACCGGGTTCAAGAGCTTCACCTATTTTCCCTCCCTTCAACCACTTAGTACCAAGATTTGGTTCAGTAAAATAATCATTATTATTATTCAAATCTGTATGAAAGTGGGTTGTTTTTTTTATTTTCCCAGTCACAAACGTCGGCACTCCATTCACTATTACTTCTTTATCCAATTTAATTTTCTGCACAACATTGCCTTTCAATTGAACCGCAGATTGCGTTCCCAAATTTCCAGAACTACTTTTAGTGTTCATTGCCTTTCCCCCCATCACATCCGCTTCACGCTCCAAACCGGTATCATCATTTACTGGCACATTGCCCTTCATCTGTATAGTTGGGCGCACCCTGCCCTGTTTTTGCTGCACTACATGCCATGCCTCGTGGGGCAGGTGGCGCTCCTGTCCGGGAGCTATATGGATGTCGGTGCCCTGGGCATAGGCGAGAGCCTGCAACTGGGCTGGTCTGGGAGAGTTGTAATGTACCGATACATCGCTCATATCAAAGCCGCTCAGGCTTTCTACGCCTGTCTTCAGGGTATCGGGCAGCCCGGTATTATTGGCTTTTACCTGAACGGGGTTGGGCTGTGCGGGAGCGTCAGTGCGTTCGGCGCCGGTCTTGCGCTGCAGTGTAAAAGCCGCCGAAGGTTGTTGTGATAGCTGCAATACAGACTCTGCCAGCGCAGTCTGCCTGTTTCCAACACTTTCCGGCGCCTTTAGCTGCACCGGCGGCAAGCTACGCCTTGCGGCGCTTTTCCTTCCGGTTGTTTGTGGCTCTGTCTGGCTTTTGTGCGTCTTTGCGGCTACCATGTTGCAAACTATCAATTATCTTAAAATAAATATCTTCTACAATATAAAATGATATAGTTAGTAGTATATATCAGATCGCATAATTATTTTTCGGTTGATACTGTGCTATTCACTTTGTTCAACAACTTTTATTAATCCCCCATAATCCGGGAGATTAATTGTTCTCTTACACTGTCGCCAATGTAATTATTGTATTTGCGGTCGCTGCCGCTCATTGCTTCATAATATTGAGTAACTTTCTCAAATTCTTCATTCAGTTCATGAATCGTACCTTCCCCTCCCGTCATCATACCCGCAAAATTTTTGCTTACATAGCTCATTACTTCTTCGCTGGCAAAGTATACGAGATAGCAAAGTTTGTTTTTGACACTTAATTTTGACTGTTTAATTTGCCGCAACTTAGCTGCTATCCTGAATGGATTAAAACCAATAGCTTGTTCCGATATTCCAACTGTGAGCGCTGCAATCTGTCCTACTGCCCACGATCCCCAGGCGCTCCAACTATTATCTACCTCTTCTTCTGCTTCATCATCGTCTTCGTCTTCAGGAGCCTCTAATAATGATGTAAACTCTGTGATACGCTGCGATGCCCATTCACCCCATGTTTTGCGATTTTTTGCCTCCTCAAACGCTTTTCTTCTGGCTTCCGCTTTTTCTCTCTTGTGCTGGTTCCAATGTCCTTTATGGGCCCGCTTTTCCTGTTCCCGCCTGGCCTTCCTGCCCGGCCCTCCAAATTGCAGAACCTGAAATTGGGCAACCGGAGTGCAATATTGAACATTTTCCGTATTTGCAGTGAGTTGTGCAACAGGAGCATTGCCAGAGCCGGCAATATTTGCCTTTGCCCCCATTACATCTGCTTCATGCTCCAAACCCTGATTATCGTTTACCGGCACACTACCTTTCATTTGCATGGTGGGCTGCACCCTACCTTGCTTCTGCTGAACCACATGCCAGGCCTCGTGTGGCAGGTGGCGTTCCTGCCCGGGAGCTAAGTGTATGTCAGTACCCTGAGCATAAGCCAACGCCTGCAACTGAGCGGGTTTCGCAGAGTTGTAATGCACCTTTACATCGCTCATGTTGTAGCCGCTCAGGCTTTCAATACCGGCTTTCAGGGTATCGGGCAATCCCGTATTATTCGCTTTCAGCTGAAACGGCTTAGACGGCGCTAATCCTGCAATGCCGTCAGTGCCTGTCTTGCGCTGCACCGGTACTGCAGCAGGCATTTGCCGGTTTAGTTGCGATAAAGATTCGCGGGTCAGGAACTGCCCCTGTATAGGCAATTCTGCACCCAGTTCCTTTTTTTGCAACACCGGCACAGCAGGCAGAGACCGGCCACCTTTTGCTTCCGGTGTCTGTTGTTTTGTTTGGTTTTGAATTATTCTGGCTGCAACCATACTGATAGAAAATATACCAAAAACCACAATAATAAAATAAAAAGCGCTAAAATACAAACATTAATAAATAGTATTTATTGCGCTACGACCTTATCGCTGAAAGATGATTTCCGGTATTTTTTGCTTTATTTAATATTGCCTTTTGAATCGGTTTTTATTAGAGCGAGATCGGTATAGCTATTCATTGAAGTGATTACTGCAAACATCAGGAATTTGCCTCCCGCAGTCTGGAATATCCCAAAAGGAGAGGTAGTATAGGGGAAATTATACCCCTGCTGCCACTGGACTGCCAGGTTTTGGTCTAATTTTAATAGAGTTGTATGTATCGGGTAATAGGAGTCGTAGGTGTATATGTTGTCGGTAGCAGCCACAATACAACCGCCATCGGCAGTGCAGCAGATCACCGCTCTTTTCGAAACGTTTTGCAGCTGATATGTATTTACAGAAATCGTGTCGCCTGTCAGGGGATTGGCTTTCAGCACCAGAAGATTTCCGGTGTTCAGAGGCATAAGGTTGCCAAGATCTGTCATCGGGAACGAACGCATAAACTGGGTTCCGGCGCTAAGTTGCGTGATTATCCCCGATTGAAAGCAACTCTCACTGCCTGCGCAGCAAATGCCGGTGCCGGTGAATGTAGCATATTTTGTAAGGGAGCCGCCATAAATGGAGTCAAGAGGTTGCAGTTTCAGCCAGTTTACATTGCCAATGTTATCGGTGTTCAATAAGAACGAACCATCGCTAAACAACTTGTTTCTCCATGCCAACCTGTTGCGGTAAAACCCGGATATCAGAAAGCCATTGTTATTGTTGGTCATCTGAAGGCAGCTAAAAATCAGGTCTGTCCCTGTGTTAATCACATTTTCTGATAATTTTTGTCCCTGGCTTGAGTATTTGAGGCAGGACAGTTTATTATATCCGCTATCTACAGGATTAGACATTCCGACCAGCAAACTCACGGAGTTGTCGGGCGAAACACCCAGCACTACAGACTGAACCAGAAAACTATCAATGTTGGGTGTATAAGTAGTGTTCCAGCGCATAGCGCCATTTGACGACAGTGCAGTAAGGTAGCAGTTTAGCTGGCTCGAATCGTCGATGGACGCAATTATGATGCCAGTGTCCTGCGTAGGTTGTAAGTCGGTGACAATTTTAAGATCGTTTGCAAATTCACGGCGCCAAATTTCGCGACCGGTTGAGTCTATGTCGATCAGCAAACAATAATTCAGGTTGTCCGTTTCCTGCATAGCTGCAACAAAGTTTCCATTTGCGAGCCTGATTGTCCTCACACCAATGATGGAATGATGGGTTGCGAACACCTTAAATCCGCTACCTGAACCAGGGTTGCTGTTGCTTTTTTTGCAGGATACCGCCAACCAGAGCAAAAACAGGACGTTGATTATGTTAAAAATTCTCATTTAAATCGGTCTTAAAAATGAACATGTTTGCTTTGTCTTCACCGGCAGTCTGTATTAGTCCGGAACCTATTACATAGCCATCTGTCGTTTCGCCTATACCCCTGATACTGATGGACTGTGTGGGAGATGAAAATTCTTTTGTTTTAAGCAGTGTCAGATCCGGAGAAATCTCATACAACATTGATTTGTAAGGTGAGTTGATAATCCTGGTAGAAGTACCCGATATGAGGATATTGCCGTTGTTGCGTTTTATTGTTTTTCCTAAAGTAAGGCTATAGTCTTCCGAAAGTTCCAAAGAATCAAGGATATTGCCGCCGGTATCAATCTTCCATATATCGATAGCGAGCAGTACGCTGGCATCCGTTTTGGTGTTGAGTTTCTGGTTGACAACCATAAATGTCTTATCGGGCAGAGTAAACAGCATCACATAACTAAAGAAATAGGGCGTAATATTAATTTCTGTGACATTGCTTCTGTATCCTGCTACGATGGGTTTGGCGAAAAGCAAGTTACCACTTGCTCCGTCTATATGATAAAGCCATAGTTTTGTTGTATCAACCATATCGGTTGGGTCATAACTATCGCCATTGGTGGCGCATATATAGCTCCCGTCACTTTCTATGTCCATACCCTCAACATAGCAATCGTCATGATCTGTTTTTATTAATTCAGTATCGGCCGGCAGGGTATAGTTTTGCCAAATTACCGGTCCGGACGCTGAAAATAAAGCAACAAATGGTTTTTTAATTTTGCTTGAGGAGGTTGACCTGTTGGTTCCGGAGGTAAAAATTTGTCCATTATTTAATTGAATACCATTCATCCAATACTGATTTGCCGCCGGCAGAGACAAATTGCTGAGCATATTGGTTGAGTCAAGGTTGCCTGCAGTGTCTATTCTGATAAGTTTACAATTTACGATGCCACCGGCACCGGTACAAAGCAAGTACAACCAACGCCCATCGCAAACCAAATCATCGTATCTGGCATTGTTTAGAGACGGGAAATAAGGATAGGCTTTTCTCCAAATCATATTACCAAACTTGTCGGTTTTCAAAATACCGGTAGACAATCCGATACCGGGTGTAAAAGTCGAATCCCAATAAACTGCATAAAGGTTCCCTGCATTATCTGCAACAATCCTTTGCACGTCCCAGTAATCGTTTTTACCGCTGGCTGCCCAATACAAAGGCATTCCTGTAAATACTTTAAAAAAAGTGTCGGAGCGGTTTGTTATTGTCGTCTTTTTGCAGGACAATGTAAAGACAATTGTGAACAAAATAAAAATTGCCAGCATTCGACGGGTGTAGAATAAAAGCATTTTGTCGCTATGCATATTTATTTAGTGTTTTACTTTTATGTTTTTATAACTTAAATTAAATGACAGAGCCATGTTAAGTTGAAAATTATTGAGTCTGAAATCGTCATCAATATAGTAATACTTAAATGTATTCACCGGATCGTTGTATCTGGTTCCTGTCTTGTTAACATTTTCTGGCAAGAAAACGTATCTGGCATTCAGCGACAATCTGATCCCTTTTATGCTATAACTAATTCCGGCTCCGGCCAAATAGCCTGGGTAATCGGTATTTCGCATTGGCACCCTATTCACAATATCTTTTTGTTGGTTGAGCGTGGTTGTACTCAGGGCACCTGTGAGGTGTGAGTAATAAAAACCCGACTCGATAT
>Ga0007870_1000307_pt1 | contig 17260 bp, 6 predicted proteins | sample CryBogCBH04Jul08_FD_71207 | JGI IMG/M metagenome (GOLD analysis project Ga0007870, IMG submission 71207) | Freshwater microbial communities from Crystal Bog, Wisconsin, USA - CBH04Jul08 | ecosystem: Environmental > Aquatic > Freshwater > Lake | place: Crystal Bog, Wisconsin, USA | collected...
GAGCTGTTGGTAGCAGGGTGCAACACGATAAAGCAATGGAGGTATATAGCTAAATTTTTTCATCAGCATGGCGCATAGAGTTTGTCCTTATCCCGGCTTGCGGCCTTTTAATGAAGAGGAAGCGATTTTTTTTAAAGGCAGGGATCTACATATTAGTCAGATTTGTGAACAACTTTCAGAAAGAAAATTTCTGATGCTTACTGGCGCTTCCGGCGATGGCAAATCTTCTCTGGTGTATGGAGGGGCGATTCCGCAAGCCCACGCCGGTTTTTTTAAAGCCAAATTTAATAATTGGGTGATTGCTGACTTCAGACCCGAGACATCTCCTTTGAGAAATTTGGCTAATGCTCTGTTCAGGGCTTTGAAACTGAGCAATGAGAAGCAGATAGAGACAGAATTAAGTTTTGGGTTTTCAGCCCTGGTCGATGTTTACAAAAGTTCCAATTGTTATCTGGATACTAAAACATACGAATTTCTAAACCTTGATAATTTTGAACAAAAAGCATTAAAAAAGAAGGGCGCCAACTTACTTATTCTCGTCGATCAGTTCGAGGAATTTTTTACAAATTCCGAGAATTACGCATCAGGAAAATTATCAAACGAAGCAATAACGGTTCTCAATCTTTTGCTGGAAACCGCAAAATTGGCGCTCGATAACGATTTGCCCATTTATATTATCTGTACCATGAGGTCAGATTATTTTGAACAATGTGCTTCATTTAAAGGATTGCCCGAATATATAGGCTTCAGCCAGTTTTTTGTGCCCAGACTGAGAAGAAGCGAAATTAAGCAGGTTATTGAAATCCCCGCTCTTTTGAATGGTGATAGAATCTCGAACAGGCTTGTAGAAACATTGCTGAATTCTCTGGACGATGGATTTGACCAGTTACCTGTGTTACAGCACGCGCTCAATCAAATCTGGCATTACGCTGGTGATGGCACCGAAGAAATGGATCTCATTCACTACGCCAAAGCCGGGGGGCTGCCGGTTAGATTTCTTGACCCTGAAAACAAGGAGGTTTTTGATAAATGGTTTAATCAGTTGCCTGAATATAAAAAAGCTTTTTATAACCATCCTTCACTAAACAACGTGCTCGATACTCATGCCAATAACCTTTATGAGATTGCCGCCTGGCACGTAAATACAAAATATCCCGAGTATAACATTTCAGAGACTGATGCGAAGTATATAATAGAAGTTGCTTTTAAGTCATTGTCTAAATATGACGGCAAAAGAGCAGTGCGTAACCGAATCGCACTTCAGGATATTGTAAATATTATCAATCGTCCGGAACTAAACACAAGAGTAGTAAATCTGGTGCTCAATATCTTCAGGATTCAAGGCAATACCTTTTTGAGACCGTTTATTAATGATGAGGCTACAAACGAGGAATTGCAGCCAAATACTGTTTTAGATATTACACACGAAAGCCTTATTCGCAATTGGACGCTACTGACCAAATGGGCCAAAGAGGAAAACGAAAACTATGTCAATTATTTAGACCTCAAAGTACAGTTGGATCGCTGGTTAGAAAACAACAAGTCTTCAGGTTTCTTTCTATCAATTGGTTCACTTAGTTTTTTTGAAAAATGGCTCGCTACTGCCAAACCAAATAAATACTGGCTGGCAAAGTATAATGATACTAAGTTGTCGAGGGAGCAAAAACTTGCATTGGCCGAGGTACAGATAAGTAATATAAATACTTTTATCAAAGCCAGCCGAAACAAAATAAAAAAAAGACGCATGGCATTGATCGGCTCGATATCTGCCGTTATCATTGTTTTGGTTGCATTTTCGTTGTTTTCAGGTTTTCAGGCAAATGTTGCTGAAAAACAATCAAAGATTGCTATTCAAAAGACCAGAGAAGCATTAAGTGAAAAAAACCTGGCCGAACGCGCGAAGGAACAGTCTGCTATTGCAGCCAGACAAGCTTTGGCCGCAAAAGATAGTGCTGAAAAAGAAAAGGTTTTTGCTCTGATGCAAATGAGATTGGCGGATAGCCAGAAAAATATTGCGAACAAAGAACGCGAACTTGCAAAGTATCAGGAGAAGCGTGCCAACGAAAATTATGAAGAAGCCTTTAATCAAAAGGTAATTGCGAATAATGCAACTACAGAAGCTCAGTTGCAGTTGTTCTCAGCCAATAGAGAGAAAGCCAGATCTGAACGGTTGAACCGGATAAATCTGGCTCAGAATCTTGCCTTCAAATCTCAGAAAATAAAGTATCAACCCCAATTGGCCGGGTTGTTAGCATACGAAGCTGCCAAACTGGCTCACGATAACGATGCCGATCAATCTCTGTCTTCAGATATCTATAGTGCATTACTTGATGCATTAAAAAATATTATGCCTGTGAAATTTGATCCTGTAATAAAGACTAAGGCTGAAATTGGCGCAATGACATATATCGCCAAACTGGACAATATTACTAATCTGGAAACGAGTAATGCTATTTCGTCAATTCGGCCCTATATGGAAAAAGGAGTTTTAATGGTTTGGCTTCGCGATGGGAAATTGGAATATTACGATAATGATAATACGTTGATAAAAAGTATTGACTTAGAAAATGACAATCAGGGGCATAATTTGTATAATGGGAACAATAATAAAAGAAAAGCTGGCAGCACTGGCTTAAAACACAAAACAGAAGGCTATTTTATAAGTAAAACAGGCGACATGGGCGTAACTGTGCAGGAGAATAATAGTATTAGAATTTGGGATTTTGAAAAGCTCACGTCATCGCCTGAATTGTTGGGCCACAGTGGATCGGTACGGTGTGTTGCATTCAGTAAAAATGAAAAGGCTTTCGTTTTGGCTGAAGACAGTTCAGCTTTAATATTTAAGAATAAATATTACAATGGTATTAATAGATTGATTGTAACAGCAGGCGACGATAGCACTGCTGTTATTTGGAAAGATAACCAACTTTATAGACGCATCAAATTTTCTGCGAAGATTAAATCTATTGATATCAGCAACGACAACAATCAGATAATGGCAGGCTGTGAAGATGGAGGTTTATACGTATACAATTTAGCCGAGGACAAAGGTATTGATGATAATTTAAATTTTAAGATTACACTTAAGGTCGACAGCAAAACCGGTGAGATAGTTGACTCGATCTTATATAACAAGGGTGGAATACAAAACGTGCAATTTGGATTTGATAGAAGTGATTTTAGCAATAATACAAGGATATATACAACTACTGATGGAGGTTTATTTGAATTTAATAGCGACATAAAGAAAATGCACTCATTCCAGGAGAACAGTAAAATTGATTTAATGTGTACCTATTTTGATTGTATTGGCATTACGACAAGGCATAAGAATGTTCATATTTATCATTTAGATAACTCCCAGCCCATTCCTTCCAATTTTCATCCAATCGAAATTAACGAATTTATTAGCTCCATAGCTTTACTTCATAATTATATTGCTATTGCAACAAAAAATGCGGTTTATAAATATCCAATTAATATCAATTATATGAAAAATGAATTGCTGTCTGCGTTGAATAGAAATTTAACTGAAGATGAATGGAAGGAATTTATTGGTAGTGAAATACCTTACGAAAAGTTTATTGGCAAATAGTATTTATATCATATCAAGTTTACAATCTAGTTTCGCTATTAATACAACTTATGGCCTGGGACTCTACAATTAATATCCGCAACAAAGTAACTTATGTTGCTATTTTTTCAATTAATTTTACATCTTGGCTGGAGGCAATTCCGTTGATTCCCGGTAATCTAACCTCCGAGACTAAATATAGATTAAACAATAGTATATGAAGAAGATATTTCTTGGTTATGCCGAACCCGACGTTTTGGACAACAGGACCGAACTTTTTCATATTCTTATGAAAGCGGGACTGCAAGTGATTCCCAAAAATATAAGTTATGAAAATGTGATTTTAAAAAGCATATCCGACGAAATTAATACAGCAGATTGTGCGTTGTTAGTTTTAGGCAATCAATTTGGTGAAAACATACCTGACTATCAGATTTCCATTACCCGATATCAGTATCAGGAGTGCATGCGCAGATGCCAGTCAGATTATTCGTTTAAACTTGTTATCTGGCATCCGGCTTTTTTTGAATTTCAGGAACTGGACCACCGACAAAATGAGTTTATTAGAAAAGTAAGAAATGAAATTACCCACAATGTTACATTTACCAACATTGCATCCCCCATACAACTTGTTGCTGACATCAGATTAAGTATGGAAGACACTAAACTCCATGACTTTGCAGTGCGAAATTCAGATATTTTTCTGGTGCATAATGAACTCGATGAACTCGAGGCAGTTGGGATAGCAGATATGCTCAGCGACATCATCCCTGTTGAGAAACTAAATATTATTCAGGATAGTGATACCGATTATTCCGAATTATGTGCCAACCAGATAAAGATGAGCAAACTTGCCGTGATTTACTTTAAAGAATCAGCCAAATGGGCGCTGCCCTTCGTACAGCAAATTTGGAAAAAGGTAGGCGGAGCATCATCAAACACGCCTTTATTGCTGATCGGGGATAGTGAGCCCGAGACAAACAGCGGTATAATATTTAAGGCTCCCAAAGTTGTTTCTCTGGTTATCGACGGGGGCTTGATACCGCTTGAAATAAAAATACAGTATGATAAAGTATTAGATGCAAAAAACTAATATTTTGAGGTGCAAACATTGAGTTTGTGTCCATCGCCAATTTAGGTTTTTTAAGTGGACAATGATTATCTTTTCGTGACAATTTCTGATGCCCGGGTATTGTCGATACCCCCATGCGGTAAAATCAAAGACTATTAAAAAAAGCGGTTACAAAATCAAAGCTCTGCCACCGAATAACAATTCAGTTGCAGAGCTTTGACTATGGTTTTCAACAGAGGAACATCATTTTGATTGACAAGCTGATGTCCATATCTTGAATATTATTCAAGAGGCAACAATACTTTCATCTCTATACGCCTGTTTTTGGCGCGTCCTTGCGGTGTCTTATTGTTGTCCACTGGGTTGTCCTTTCCGTTTCCGCTAATGATAATCCTGTTTTTATCAACTCCTTTTGAGATCAAATACTGCCTTACCGTTTGAGCTCTTGAGTAAGAAAGCAGCAGGTTAGTAGGAATCGATCCGATATTATCGGTATAGCCGCCTATGAAGAGAATAACCTTCGGATTTTTGTTCAGAACATCAATCGCTTCGTTGAGCTTATCATCAGATTCTTTCGACATTTTGGACTTCCCAAAGTCAAAGTTGATGACACTTGTCGAAAGTACGATATGTGGAGGCAGGTAGGTGCCTGAAGTTTGTTCGCTCGGCTGCACAATCACTCTTGAGTTATCTTTCTCCAATATTTGAGTTGCTAATTTTTCCAATTTTTCGAATGGGCAACCTTTATTTTCCAAAGTGCCTGAATCATCGGGGCAGAGATCCATATAATCAGGTATTCCGTCGCCATCACGGTCTGGGCAGCCGTGGAAGCCTAATCCGTAATCGTCAGGGCAGTTGTCATTCTTGTCATCAAAACAATCGTGGTCTCTGTCTGGGCAACCATTGGTACAGGCAGGTCCAGGATCGTTGGGACAAGCGTCAAATTTATCAGGGATTCCATCGCCATCTGCATCAGGGCAGCCATTGTATTTTTCAGGACCAGGTTGTGTGGGGCAGTCATCTTTAGTGTCGGCCACGCCGTCGCCATCCACGTCGGAGAATCCACCAATGAAATATCTGACACCAATGTTCAGACCGTAAGAAGTTGTCTGAGTGCTGCTTGCACCATTGAGCATCGAAGAATAGCTACCCACACCATCCGTAAGTTTCCATTTGTTCGAATTTGACATCGAATTGAATTGTGTATAGTAATAGCCGCCAATAACAAATGTAAATCTGAAATTGAGTTGATAGTTCAGATTAGCCTGAATTAATCCACCGTAGCCAAAACCCTCTTTTACGGTCCCTGAATTTGAATTCGGTTGTACCCCTAATCCCACATTGTAGCCCTGATTGCGCAAATTATTAAAATAAGCAGTCATATTAGTAGCATTGGCATCGTGAGCCAGATATGCCGCTTTAGTTATTTGCCAATCTGTCGCCGCAAGGTTTTTTGAAGGCGTCGGGTCGAAAGACAATGTAGCATTACCATTACTTTGTCCAGCCAATGCATATGCCATTTCATAATCAAATTGCGCATTTGTTGAGTAGTTGTTGCTATACATAAAATTCAGTACCGGACCTGCATCAACACTTACGCCAACATTTTTATTGAATTTATGTTTATATTTAAACAAAATAGGCAGGCTAATATTAGTGGCATTGATATTTTCTGTTATTTTTCCAGAATTTTTTGATTGTCCATTATTGCTGGTGATTATTTGTCTAGATGTATTTCCTGCTGTATCCACACGTTCATACTCTACATGAAATGTATCTATAGATAGGGTATTTCCAAAGTTGAAATAACTCAAGCCTAAGCCAATGCCAAAAGTTCGCTTTTCATTAAAGAAATAACCTATACTAATGTCGCCACCTCCACTTGAACCATTTGAGAATTGTTTTTTGCTCGAAAAATAAGATGTCTGGGAAACAAGATCACCCTGCGTACCACTGGTACCAGTAGCTGGTTTATTCAACGTATTATAACCTTGCAGACTCAGGCCTTGAAAATTTAAACCTGATACACCGTATTTATAATTTACATCCAGACACCAGCGGGGCATGATCTGATCCTGTGTTTTTAATTGCGTGGTTTCCTGAGCAAATGAAGATTGCGCGGCTACGAAAGCTAGAAATGCAATAATATACTTTTTCATACACTAAAATATTATAAGTTTTTTCTATTGTTTATAGTTTAATAAATTTTTGTTCTGAAATCTTTCTTCCATTTCTACTACATATTACAAGATAGTTGCCCGGAACAAAACCATCAAGTGGTATGGAAATATTGTCGTCGTAGGTCGTTATATTACTAATCAGACGACCCGTATAATCATAAAACTGATAAGAAATGATCCCTGTACCAGTGTCTGTCAGATTCAATGCAAGGCTGCTGCTCGCAGGATTTGGTAACAATTTCAACACCGGTTCCTGCAATACGGAAGTTGTAATGTTCTTTCGCCTCATCGCATTAATTTTACCAGAATCATATTGATAGTAAAATTTCTGGATAAATGTACTATTATCAGTTAGAGAAGTATCAGTAGTTTGTACCCAAAACCAATACCTGCTCGTATCGCTGATATTAATTTGAGTACCGGCCGGACTCAGATTATTATGGTCAAATATTAATTGCTGTTGATTCTGAGGTTCAGCAGTTGCACTGTTCTGCAACACATATGAATTCAGTGCAGTGTCGTCATATCCCCAAAGATATTTTCTGTTCGCCCCATATTGGAAGCAAATCATTATAGGGAATGAATTCGAATTACTTTGATTAATATTAAACAACAAGATGTAATTATCGTCCAGATTAGTAAGTGCAGAATTTTTATTAGGGTTTACTGTGATGCTTTTTGTAGCAATTGCATTCACAGAACACTGGGGATACCCGCTAAAATAAACCGCATCAGTAAGATTGTAGATATTAGCAGTTGTGCTGCCATCATTCACAAGACTTATCAGGCTGTTGACACCTGAGGGTGAGTTACCGCTTGCACTAATAATTGGGTGCGAAGGATGAATTATCACATTAGGACTAGCAGAATTTGTTGTAGTATTAACTACCGACCAAACATAATTCAAACTTTGAGCATAGCTCGAATTCTGATTAATGGTATCCTGAACTAACGGATTTGTGATATTTGTCCTATAAATCTGATTGTACAATCCAGCATATATTTTTGCCGGGTCAATTGCGATTCCATTAACTTGAGGTAATTCAATCATTGGTTTGAGTGGGGTAGGATTCAATGTTATGGTAACAACATTAGCTGTTTGACACTCGTGAGAGCCAATTGTGCTATTGGTGACAACCACATATGGGGCTACTGTTGGTGCATTGCCATATGCATTGGTAATAGTATCAATAATAACTGCGGTATTTATCGTGTTGCCAAAATCTGCGCTAGATCTTTTTGTCCATATGTAGTTAATTGCCGACGCATCGATTTGGGTAGAAGTAAGTGGGAAATTGATTGGCGTACCGGCACAAATAGTGGCAGTGGTAGAATCCAGGTGAGGCGATGGGAACACCGTAACATTTACCGTTTGTGTATAAGGACAGGTAAAGGAGTCAACTGTCGTCCTGAGTGTGGTATTCAATACCGTACTTGTGTAGATATATTTAATTGTTTTTACACTGGTAATTGATGTGTTGGCAATCACGTCATTCTTAAGCGAGTCATTGATGCTGATTGTATCCTTCGTAATGCTGGCCGTCACGCTGTCATCGATTGGATTATAACTCCACACAAATCTGGTTTTAATATTTGCTGCTACAGAATCAGCAGGGTAAAAATTGAATACGCCCTGATTACAAACTGTGTCACTGAGTTGTAAAGGAGTATATATTTTGGCAACTGGCAAAACTGTATCAACAACTGAGTCGCTGTACGAACAACCATTTACGCTAATCGCTACATTGAAAATTGCGTTAATCGGTTTTAGTGAGCTATCATACATATGCACCGATATTGCGTCTGTTCCGCTCAAAACACTAATAGCCAATTGTGACGGCTGATTGATGGTCCAGCCAACAGAATTTTGCGTGCCATGTGTCTGGATACTATCTTTAATATCAAAAGTAAAAAGTGAATCAGAACATTGGTTGATCAAAGGCCCGTGGTTATACAATGGTGTTGGATTAACAGTGAAAATACCTGATGGGCTCGCTGCATTTACTATATAACATTGTTTATGTGTATACGATGTCTGATTGCCGCCGGTGATGCTATCAATCAGAAAATAAGGTATAATTTTCAAGGTATCTATTTTATAATTAATGCGGGATAAATCATAAAAACGAATGGTATCACTAACAATACTATCATGAGAGCCTGATTGCATTGTATAGGAAGTATTACAACTGTCTGATGGCGCGAAATTCCAACTATAATAGTAAGACGAACCTAAAGAGCTTACAGCTGGACTAAAGGTAACAGCTGACATGGTACTGCCGCTGCAAATGGTCTGCGGAAAGTTGGATGATACATTTATTTTTGGATCAGGAAGAACAAATATTGTCTTTGTTGTTGGAGTGCCCCTGCCACCATTAGAATAATATGCAGTAACAGAATACGTAACGTATGCCACAGAATCCGTGCTATTATTGTTTGCTGTAACTGTTAAAGTGCCGGCGTAAGACACTGGAGTTGCTGTAACGCTGCCTGTGAGTGTTGATCCAAATAAACCTTTGGTGTTGGGCGAATCACAATCACAAGTCCATACATAATGATCAGGCGTACCAGACGTGCTATCACCTGATATTGCAAAATCAACTGTTTGGCTGGTTGTTGCATTACAAAGAGTGTCATTTGGACGATTATCGCCGATAGTCACCCCAAGGGGCTGATTTACTGTAACAGCAAAAGATCGGGCACTGCCGGAGCATCCGTTATAATAAGGTGTTATAACAATGTTGTCAGTATTTGAACTGCCGGGATAAAACGATGTAAATGCTGGCAACACAAAAGAATCAGTTGCACTTGTCGAATCTCTGGAAATTAAAACAGGCGACGCTATATTTATCTGGCTATTTGTCCACAGCAAACTATCGAATATACCACGTATCGTATCCAGAGTAACCGGCGCATTTGGTGGAACGAAGGTATCACGTACAACATTAATATTCGGTTGTGGATTCACAGATACTGCAAATGTCGCACTATAGCTGCACGCCAAAGCGGGTGCTGCATAGTTGGTTGTTGCAGTAACAGAAAACGTGGACATGACAAGTGATGTTCCGCCATTATAAGCTGTAAATGGAGAAACATTGCCTGCTTCCGGTGTAGTAAAATAAGAACCGCTACCAGGCGTAAAAATGTTGGTATCTGATGCAATCCATTGATAGCTGGTTGTTGCATCCATCACTGTGTCTGAAAAATTTCTTAATACAATCGAGTTTCCGTTGCAGAATACCAAATTGTAACTACTGATATTTTTTACAGTGGGCAAAGGATGAACCCCTATTTCATAAGTAGCATTACCGCCATTAGCGCAACCGCCAATGTGCGGAGTAACAGTAATAATATCATATGCTGTTGTTGATGTTGTATTGGTCACAGTAAATGTACCAATACTATTTACGGTATCCGATCCGACAACAACATAACCAATACCGGCAGCATTGTTCATAGAATAGGTGAAATAATTATCTGGCGATGTAGAGTTAGTATTAAAAATGATAGATTGTTGTGTTGCACCGCTGCAAAGGGTATCACCACTTGATACCATAGAGGCTACATTTATTGTTACACTAGGGGTGGGGTGCACCGTATCAGTTACGGTTACAGCAGTGCCAGCTGTACAACCTGCAATAAACGGAGTGACAGTGAGCATAAAAGTAGCATCGTCCGGTGTTCCATTTGTAGCATTAAAAATAAAATGGTGCCCCGTGTCGTTAATTGCACTGGTTCCGGCAGCAACAGCAAGACTGGGTGCATTATTGGTCCATGAATAATTGGTAATATTTGTATCAGATATAAAATAGCTGTTGAAGTCAATGCTGTCGGTCGTGCCATTGCAGAACTGCTGTATGGTTGGGGCGCTAACCGCAGGCGTGGGATGCCCGGTAATAGTAAAGGTATCTTTTGTTCCGGGGCAACCATACATGGAAAACGGAGTGGCTATTATTGTTACCGTGCTATCATGTGTACCGGTATTATTAACTACAAACGACCCCACACTATCCATATACGAGCTTACGGAAGCAAGACCGATGGCAGCAGAATCTGAAGGCATCCAAATATAATATGCTCCCGTTGTGTTATGAGTACCTGCAAAAAACAGGGTATTAATAGTGCTTCCATTGCATGCTGTTTCGTTGGCAATTCTCGGGTTGATATTTGTTGTGTCATGGGCAATGAATACTACAGAATCCATACCGCAACCATTGTAGAAATAAATCTTTGTTGTGCCTTCTGTGAGCCCGGTAACAAATCCGGCTTGATCAATTGAAGCAATCGTTGGGGAATTAGAAGACCAGATACCGCTGGTTGTTCCATCCGTCAGAGAAACCGAACTGCCGGCACAAACGCTGTCAGTACCTGAAATGCCGGAGGGAGTAGCGCTATTTACTGATAAAGTGAATGTTGAAGTGGGGCAGCCTGAAACCGAATACGAAATTGTTGCAGATCCCACAGCAACTCCGCTTACGGCAGTTGTATCGCCGGTAACAGATATGCTGGCGAAATTTACTCTTGCGCTATCAGCACTGGATGTCGTCCATGTTCCACCAGCTACGGCATCATGTAAGGAAGTAGATAAGCTGGTACAAACTACCGAGGTACCAGATATGTTGCCCAGTCTCATGTGGACCAGATCAGACTGAGTGGCATGACTTGTAGCCGTACAACCTGTTGTAGCATCGGTATACAAAACACTTACCGTTTTTGAGCCAGAGGTAGTCCATTGTAGCGTTACCGTATTATCGGTACTCGAAATACCTCCGGACAGAATCGAATCACCTGTGGACAAAGTCCAGACATAATTACTCTGGCCAGCCTGAGTAGTAAAAGTTACTGAACTATCGGTGCAATACGGAGACGAACCAGAGGATGTAAAAGTTGGCACGGGTAAAGCATTTACTGTTACGGGTGCCGTGTAAGCATATAAAGTACAGGTTGGAAAGACGACCGTTAATGTATAAACCACTGCATCTCCCGAAGCTGCTGCTAAGATCATTCCGTTATAGCCCGAAGTATCGGTCAGCACAGAAGCGCCATCCCAGCGATAGGAAGTTGGTGTGCCACTCACAACGGAGTTCAACGACAAAGGATGACCTGCGCAAACTGGATCAGGATTTGCACTTGCTGTAATTCCATTTACTGTCAATGGTGACGTACTACTACTTGCTACGCAACCGCTATCATCCGTAACACTGATACTGTACGAGCCTGCCGCAGCAGTTGTTACGGATGACAATGTTGTATCGGGGGGCAAAACAGTGGTAGTATGGCTCAAGCTGTTTGGACCAGTCCAGGTAGTAGAAAGACCACCAGCACCGCCGGAAACTGCAGCATTAAGCGACAACGTAGCGCCAGAGCAAATCGGGTTTGGAGAAGCAGAGACACCTGAAAGACTTGGCAGAGCATTTACATTAACACCATAGGTGCTGCTACATCCTGTAGCTGTGTACTGAATAGTAGCTGTCCCGGCCCCGGCTCCTGTCACATGTCCGTTTGACGAACCCACAGTTGCTTTTCCGGTGGTCAGACTGCTCCAGGTACCTCCGGAGGGGGTAGCCGATAAATTGACAGTGCTACCTACGCACAATGGTGTTGATGCACCGGTTATTGTTGGTGTTGGTTCGAACGTTTGTGTTGTGCCGGTCGGACCTGAACTGCTTGTCGATCCCGACGTGAGTGTAACACTTGAAAGACTTACGACAATGGTATGACCAGCAGTAGCACCTGATGTAACATTGGCAGTAATCCAGAAATAGTAGGTAGTGCTTGTCGCCAAAGAATACGGAGAGGAACTTAGATCAAAAGAATAGGATGAAGTTCCAATGCCGGATGTTATTGTTGCGATCGCCGTACCGCCGGGAAAACTATTTGTAGTGCTGGCATACAAACTAAACTTGCTTATATCGCCGCTTACATACGACCCCGTGGTCGCGAACGCTACATGCGTCGCCGAATTAGATCCACCGGATTGGTCGATCTTAAACGAATAGATCTGGTAGTCATTCGCTGGAAAACATGCTGTTCCGGTAATTACCGTTGTACCTCCTAAGGTTGAAGTCGGTCCTGTCGCATATGCAGCCAAGTGACAGGCAATAAAAGTGAGAAATGAAAGTAGAGTTTTCTTCATTTTAAAAATAGTATTTGATTCTGTAAATGTTTACGGCAAATGTAGTTTTAGAAAACGTAATTTCACAACAAAAATCAGAAATATTAAAAATATCGTTTAATATAATGTGTTTTTTTTGATTTATAAAATTAAAAATATTTAATAGAAAAATAGATATATTTAATTATATATATATTTATATTTACCCCAAAAATTGATTTAATGAATTCCCAAAAATCCTTTCAGTAATTCGCAAAAAATTATAGCTTTGCGAACATTTTCAAATATACTTACATTTAGATAAAGTCATGAACCACAAAATTGTATTTGCAACAATTGTATTAAATTTATTATTGTTGCCTTGTGTTGTACGTAGTCAGGAAATATCTGGCGATACTTTGCGCGTTTCCGAGTCTATTGCAAATATGATTGTTTTTCCGGATTCAATCCAGAATGTTGACCTCTTATGCTCTAAAGAAAATTATGATTTTATTCCCGACAACAGGAAACTCAAGGTAAAGGCGGCTACGCCAACTGCTGTTTCGCCTTGTTCTATTGTAGTGAACGAAGGCAACAGAACACATCAGTTTGTGTTGATACTGGACAATGGCCCTATCACTGATGTATACCACGACTACGGGAGTGCAGAGAAATTGAAGAACCGGGTGGAATTTTTGAAAACACGCAATGCAAAGCCTGCTCCTGCTCCTGCACCGGTTCAGCCTGCCCCCACAAATTCAGCCCAAACCAATTCCGCTCCTGTTGCTCCAACCGACCAGGCACCTGCCGGTGCGGTAAGCGTAGTTTCGAGTGCAGATCCCTCAGTGATGGTGCTGGGTGATCTCACAATAAAGCGTGATGAATTTGAAAAAAGGATTACTGATAAATTGAATCTGCTGGCACAGGACATGACCATTCTGATTGATCATTCAAATCCGACCACAGTGCGCAACCAGACCGTGGATGCAGCCATGAAGTTGTTTAATGACGATACTTCAGTAAAAGTACAAGTAAAGGGCAAAGATGGCATCAAAACAGAGCCGGTAAAAACTTATCTGAATAAGCTGAAACTGTTGAATTATTCAAAGCCTGCAGTGAAAATCGGAAATATACAGTTCATTAGCGACATCAAGCTGCAACCGGACGGAACCTATGCCGGGTATGTAACATATATTCAGGTAATAACAGGAATAAGAGGCGATAAAGTACCCTATAAGGATACAACGAAAAAAACGGTACGAATCATCATCAAGGTGTGGGACGATGTGAAAAATGGGAAAATGTGGGATGTTTATTTGGGTGACATTCTTGTTGAAGATACATCCAAGAAATAATTGATGATGCCTGCTATGAAATACATCTTTAAACACCTCGCATTTCTTGTTTGTACGCTGATTTTTTTGGCTGTTGTTGTCGGGACCCGTGCACAAACATTTCAAACTTTTGACAAAAACGAGGAATTGTTCAAGTACGAGGTTAAGACAATTGACGAGTTTATAGAACGATTTGACGATGATTTAACATCATTTCTTAGAAAGTCTATGGAGCGTGATCACAAAGCTTTATCTTATTCACGCCAGGCGCTGATATTCAGTTTGTGCAATATGGACGAGAAGAGGATACCTGATTCGCTGAAGCTGAATTTTGTGTTCAGCGCTACCGATGAAAAAAAGCCGCAGTATATTAATTTTGAAGACAGCAATTGGTATGCCGAAGCGAATTGCGAATTTGTTTTAAACGGAAAGAACGTAAACATCCCATTGATTTTGCACGTAAGGGGCGACAAACATAAAGGCGCCAAATGGATGATTGCAGGTATCGGACAAAATAAATGGATAACAGATACAAATATCACTGAATTGAAGTACGAGACCCCATTTTTGCCAAATAAAAAGTATATTCCAAGTACCGATCACGCGTTGAAGTTTATGAGCCTGATCAGTGCATTTGGCCCGGCAATGAATGCTCAATATTATTTTGAGCCAGATTTGCTAAAAACCGATCGTTGCAAGGCATTAGTACAGATGATATTACAAAACAAGATCAAATTAAATGGTGTGACTGATATCAAATATCATTTTTATCAACTTCCTGGATTTATTGTAGACGTGGAATATTTTGATCGGGCTGAACTCTTGAGTGGCTGGTTGATTTCGGCGATCAGGCGTTCCAGTAATTCAAACAAAGAATTTGAACTAAAAAAATTATTGAACATTTAATCTTATAAATATTATTGAAGTATGAAGGTAAGTCGAATTGCTTTTGCTTTCTGGTTATTTGCTACATTTTTCGGGCCAATTAGTTCAAATTGCCAGGAACTAAAATTGAATACCAATGATACTATGAGTATCAATGCTGCAGCAAAGGAGCAATTGTCGAACCTCAGGGATAATTTGAATCTGCTGGCAGATCCTTCTACCGACGCAGCCTCAAAAGAGAGCGTAATCAACAATATGGTGGAGCCTCCTGAAAATATTTTTGATCATGACCGTGTTTTTGTGGAATTGGACCTCGACCCTGCCATTACCAAACCGGGTGGCTCAAAATTGCAGGCAAAGGAGTATTTGCATAATTATATTTTAAATTTTGTTCCAAAGGCTGGTCAGTCAGAGCCTGTTTCCTTCGGAATCACTGACATATCTTGTGTCAGGCTCTCAAAAAGCAGTAACACAATGTATGTTGTTGTTTCTTTCTGGGAAACATTTGATGGCACAGACAAATCGGGTGTGCCACATACTAATAAGAAATACAGATCTGTAACTTTTGATGTCGCCAAAACTGAAGGAAAATGGAAAGCACATATCAATAGTTTAAGTTTTGACGGGGGGACAAGCGACCCCGCAGAATGTATCACAATTACTGGTGCACCAGATGAGGTAAATTTCAGCACCCAGACCAAAAGCGAGGGATATTACACTCACCTTCTTGTGAAAGGTAATGGCTTTCTGAACGACAATGCGTATGTAGATGCCTACCTGGCATTCAGAGAAGCATCTAATTCCAAAAACAAAGACACAAAAAAAGATGCAAGATTGAAAATTGAGGAGATGAAGAATAAGATGAAAAACAATGGAATAAATGAAATAAAAGATACCTGGAGCAAAGGACTGCTCAAGAAGGGAAAAGATTTTGAGGCGTTGCACAGGTACGAAGAAGCCCACAGATGTTACCAATATGCCTATGAGCTTGTTTCTACCGATGGTTCGCTACCCCCCAAAATACAGAGTCTGAGCGCCAAACTGGATATTCAAAGTCGCCTTGAGGGATTATATAACAATAAGCAGTATGACGTTGCCTTAAAAGAATATTCTACCCAACTGGCTGCAGACAATATGAGCCCATTGCTTTATGTTGGACGGGCCAAGTGTAATATGGCTTTGGGCAAAGAGAGCGACGCCAGAAAAGATTTTGCCAACGCCATAAAGCTTGACAACACCAATCTTGAAGCCTACAAATGGCAGGGATACTTTATGGAGCAGATGAGAACGCCCAACTTTATCGAAGCCGCAAAATCATTTTCACTTTTTCTAAATAATTGTGACGATAAGTCCGACACTAGTTTAAATGATATTTATTCAGAGCTGTCATATGTATATGGCATGATCGCATTGAGAAAAAGTAGTTATTCTGAGGCGCTCGATTCATTCAAAGCATCGTGTGTTAAAAGACCTCAATTTGAAAGAGGTATATTATTTCAGGGCGTATGCTACCTGAAAATGAAAGACAACAAAAAGGCATTGCAGGTAATAGAGACTGTTCTGGGCATGAACCCAAAGAATGCCGAAGCCCATTACTGGAAAGCACAACTTGAAGCTCAAAGTTCATCAAAAGAAGGTCAGGAGGAATATATAAATGAGTTGAAGCAGGCGCTGACTTATGATGTAAGAAATTCAGGATGGAATCTGGAATTAGGTCTTGCCCTCAAAAATACGGGTATGTATCAGGATGCGATGGTATATTTAAAGAACTGCATGGACGCAAAGCAGGGTGAATCTTCGATAGCCATGTGGAGGCGGGGTGAGTGTAGTTATAAAGTGGGTAATTACTCAGATGCCTTCGATAATTACTCAGCCTATAGCGAATACTGTAGCAAGAGTGGGGGTATGAATGTACAACCCGAATTTTACGTTGACTTGGGCTTTGTTTACTTGATGAAAGAAGATGCTTCCAAAGCAATTGAAAACTTTAACAAAGGAAATAATTCTCCGGAAGCCATGTATGGATTAGGTGAAGCCTACTACTTGCAGGATGCAAACAATTCTTCTAAATATAACGAATATTTCGAATCAGCTTTTAAAAAAGGTTTGAATGCCGATTTG
>Ga0007870_1000313_pt1 | contig 17103 bp, 16 predicted proteins | sample CryBogCBH04Jul08_FD_71207 | JGI IMG/M metagenome (GOLD analysis project Ga0007870, IMG submission 71207) | Freshwater microbial communities from Crystal Bog, Wisconsin, USA - CBH04Jul08 | ecosystem: Environmental > Aquatic > Freshwater > Lake | place: Crystal Bog, Wisconsin, USA | collected...
ATTTTTTATTGCCACACATAGTCCATATATCCTTACTACATTGATTGAGCAATGCCCGATAGATGATTTATCCATTTTTGTTGCTAGTTATGAGAATTATGAGACTAAAATAAAATTGCTCACTCAGGAAGAGATTCAAAATATATTAGATACGCATATAGACCTATTCTTCAACATTAGTGCATTCGAGAAATGATTAGTTTACATAGAATTTTCCCGGAATGCTGCGCTGACACTTTCCTTGTTTCACTATTATTTCAAAAGGAAATGGTAGCCGATTATCATGGCATTGGTGATGTATCTAATGCTATGGAAAAATATTTTGGAGACGAATTTATTATTGGTCTCATTGATACTGATAAATTTAAAAGACCTGATCCAAAATACTTAAGGAATTATACAGAAATTTTGATTGATAAGAGGAATGAAGAAGGTTTGATAGTTCTGAACATGCCAGGGTCAAACCGACATCTTATAAGATTGCACCCCGCATTTGAAAAATGGATTTACGCTGCCGCAGAAATATGTAATATCAATCCGTCAGATTATGGCTTTGTTGCTTTTGAAAAATTTTGCAAAGAATCAAAAAAAACAGGAGTAGCTCAAAACAATAATGTTAGAAATTTTATCCAGGCCATCATAGACAATAATCCCCCCGCCATCCAAACTTTAAGATTCTGGTTGAGCAAGGTTCTTTGAACCAATTTTAGAGCAATTGAACTCGTAAAATATTGTTGGATACCGGCTGCGATTTCAGAGGTTTCATATGTATTGCAATCAATAACTTATAGGCAAACAATGCAAGTGACATCGCATGTTATAGGGTGGCTGCTATTATTCATGCTAAATTTTACAATGACACCTAATTCTAATGGTATCAGGAAAATTAAATTTCGCTTTTAAAGCAAACAATTGTTACTCATCTGTTTAAACTAATATTTATTATATTGTCAGATGTTACTCGCTGATTATGGTGTCACCTTAAAATCTCCAGAGGTCATTTGTTCTGAAATTGTACCGTTTTTTTTAAAAACAATGACTAAATCGATCAGGGGTATGATGATTTTCAAGTTATTTTGACAACGTTCCTTAATGCATTCCCAATTCAAACTACCACAATAATCTACAAATGTTTAGTTTTAATGCGGAATTCCCAAATTGGGAAGCTTGTTGGTACCTTTGTGTTTTATGAGGATTATTGCTAAAAGCACCTTAAAAGAATTCTGGGAGCAACCGGAATACAAAGATGCTGTACAGAACTTAAAAGCTTGGTACAAAATCATAACAGAAAGAGATTGCAAAACCCGGGAGAAATAACCGGCTTCTTTACAGATGCCGATTCTGTTGGCGCTGGGCGGATAGTATTCAATATATTCCGCGATAAGTATTGGCTAATCGTATTCTTCAGGTACGATATACATATTGGCTACATCCGTTTTATTGGCACCCACAAACAGTATGATAATATTCAAGACATAAAAAGTATTTAATTTTAAAAATATACATAATGACACAAAATAGAATAGGAATAAAGCCAATCAGAACAAAAGCCGATTATGAAAATACTATGAAAACTATTGAATCTTTGTTGGATTGCCCGCCGGACTCAAAAGAATCTGAGATACTGGAAATATTATCGATACTTGCGGATGAATACGAAAACAAGCATTTCCCAATTGAAGCTCCCGACCCAATTGAAGCAATAAAATATCGCATGGAGCAACTCAAACTAACCCAAAAAGATTTGGCCAGGTTTTTTGGTGGAGAAAACCGCGTATCAGAGGTACTAAACAGGAAAAGGCCACTAACATTAAAAATGATTAAAGCGCTTTACCAGCACCTGCATATACCTGCGGAAACACTGCTGGCGTAAAAAGCGTAATCAATAATGAAAAAGATCCGCATACACTCTATGCAGATCTTTTATAATAAAATACTATATACCCAAAATGTTACCCTGCCACAGTCTCAGGTTTCACGGCAGGGTACAATGGATAGGCAGTCATAAATTCATTTACCTCGCCTTTTATGGTGGCAATAACATGCTCGTCATCGGGAGACATGAGTGCACGGTCTAACCAGTTAACAATCTGAGGCATATCTTTTTCTTTCAATCCTCTCGTAGTCATTGCCGGTACACCGACCCTGATGCCCGACGTAATGAACGGCGACTTGTCATCGAAAGGCACCATGTTTTTGTTGATCGTGATGTCTGCCTTAACCAATGTGTTTTCAGCTTTTTTGCCGCTTATATTCTTATTACGCAAGTCTATGAGCAACAAGTGGTTATCGGTACCGCCCGAAACAATATTATAGCCTTTTTCCAGAAAAGTATGTGCTAGTGTCTGGGCGTTGGCTACAATTTGTTGCGCATAACTCATAAATTCATCCTGTAGCACTTCGAAGAATGCAACGGCTTTCGCAGCAATCACATGCTCAAGAGGGCCGCCTTGAGTACCGGGGAACACTGCAAGATCCAGCAATTGGCTCATCATGCGCACTTCACCCTTGGGTCCTTTTATCTTCCAGGGGTTTTCCATATCCTCTTTCATAAGGATGAGACCGCCACGGGGTCCACGCAGCGTTTTGTGGGTTGTGGTTGTTACTACGTGGCAAAAATCAAACGGATTATTCAGTAAGCCTTTGGCAATCAGGCCTGCCGGATGAGATATGTCGGCGAGAACAACAGCGCCAACTTTGTCGGCTATGCTGCGGATGCGGGCATAGTCCCAATCGCGGCTGTAGGCAGACGCGCCACATATTATTAGTTTTGGTTTGTGTTCGAAAGCCTGATGCTCCATCATGGCATAATCTACACGGCCGGTTTCTTTTTCTACGCCATAGTGAACAGCATTGTATAGTTTGCCGGAAAAATTGACCGGAGAACCATGTGTAAGGTGGCCACCCATACTCAAGTCGAGTCCCAGAATAGTATCGCCCGGCACCAAAAGGGATAGCATGACGGCTGCATTGGCCTGTGCACCACTATGGGGCTGAACATTGGCATAGCCCACATTAAACATAGCTTTCGCCCTGTCTATCGCCAGTTGTTCGCTGATGTCTACCACTTCGCAACCGCCATAATAGCGGCGGCCGGGATAGCCCTCTGCGTATTTGTTGGTCATTACGCTGCCCATGGCTTCCATTACCTGGCGGCTCGTAAAGTTTTCTGATGCTATCAGTTCCAGTCCGCGGCTCTGTCGCAGGTATTCTTCGTGTATGAGCTCAAATATTGCTGTATCGCGTTGCATAAAATCATTCTTTTTTTAGCGACACAAATTTAATCTTTTGTGGTAACTATTCTTGTATCGAAAGAAAAATAATTAGTTGTTAATGAATGACGATAGATGAAAATTGTTACTGGCAAATAGCCGATGACTACTGGTTCAGAGTATTTTGGAAAAATGGCAGAATTTTTAAAGGTAATTTTCCTCTAAGAACGGATGCCATAAGTCAAAAATAAAGCATTTTTTATGACTTGATTATTGTATACATAACAAACTTCTATATGTTTATCGTTGATTTTTCGTTAATACATAGTCGCTTTTTCTGTTATTATTCACGGTGCTTTTATCGAAAAATTTACGTTTTTGATTGGTTAGTTCATTTCTCGATCGTTTATTTGTTTATTATTATCAGACACACAAGGGCAGACGTTTTTTAATTTGAATTTGCGTTGCGATACAAAGCCGCAAAACAAATTTGTGAAATCAGTATCCGTAACACGAAGAACAAAATATGTAGCAGATAATTGGATTTGTCATAAATAATAAAAGTGTTTTATTTTGATGCATCTGTCGCGAAATCAAGCAATAATCTATTGAATACTTCGCGCTGCTCTATATTCACAAAATGAGCTGCGTCGGGAATAATAAATACGTTCGCTCGCCACAGATTGGGGAAATGGTCTAAATAGCTGGTGCGGATCATTTTTTCTTGTCCACCAAATACAATGCCGACGGGCACCTGCATGGCCAACAAGTTTTTCACTTCGTCTGTCCAACTGCTTTCAACCATTGTCCTACCTATCGCCAGCCTGAATGCAGGGTCTGTATTTTTATAGCTGTCTATGTATTCGGCTACAACCGGTGAATTCGGATTAGTAGCGAGCATCTTTGCAAAACCAAGCAACGTTTCGTTATCAACCGCTTCGGAAGCCATTGCCACAGCCTCGGGAAAAGCTATGAGCCATGCAGCAGGGCTCAATTCGTTGCTGACAAGATTGGCACTTATCAAAAGTACACCTGTGCAACCCGGTAAATGGGGCGCAGCCTCGCCAATGAGGCATGTGCCGTAGGAAATGCCCACTAGCAGATATTGTTTAATTCCGAGATTCTCAACAACTGCCGGTATAAATGAAGCTAAATGCTGCATGCTATAGTTGGCGATTTTGCCTGATCTGCCACAACCCGGCAAATCAAACGATACAAGGCTGTAATTTGAAGTAAGAACTGGATCTGACAATTGGCTCTGCCACATACCGGCATTGCACGAATTACCGTGTACAAAAACAATGGTTTTTTCTGAACTTCCCGTTCTTAGTACTCTGATCGGTATCTGATCAATTCGAATAATCTGTTCTGTTATCATAATAGTTTGATGGAAATTTTGAGCTTTATTATTTTTTGATTTCTAAAGTTAATAGATTTCCACTATTTCGGCAACATTTGCCCCCGGGTATTTTTTGCTCAAAATAAGCAAATTATATTTGTTAAAATTTAAAGGTGCAATTGAAAGGCTTATATTTGCAATACAAACATTTGTCTGTATATGATTGCTACAAACCTGATGAAGTGATTTCTGCATTTTGTACTGCCAATTGTTCGGATATCTGTCTCACGCGATCTTCAACAAAAAACATTATTAAAGAATGATTTTTGAAAGGAAAAGAGTTTACTCTATCTTTACCGCTTAAAATTGCTTCATATTAAAAAAGCAAGATGCCTGATATGTTAAAACGTATTTTTTCGATTTTATTTGTCCTTTTATTTGCAAATCTAAGTGCTTCTTTTGCTCAAAAAGGAAAAGCAGAATTGAGTCTCGCTTACGGCTATTATAGCAGCTTTACTTTATACCAGGGTGCGCCATTCAATGCTTCAACAGGCACTCCCAATATCAATTTGAGATACTACATGACGAACCGGTTTACACTGGGCCTTGGTATCGGGTTTGAAAACAATAGAAATTATGGCAGTTTCCTGACTTTTGCTCCCGAAGCAACAGTAGCCTATATGGACATGAAAGATGCCAAGGTAAGGGTTAAGATATATGGAGCCCTCGCTTATGGACTTACAGTGTTTAATGACAACAACAATAATGTGGGTCATGACAATCAAACTGGTGGAAAGCCGTGGGGATTTCAGTTTACGCCGTTTGGAATAAGGGTAGGGCGCAAAATTGCCGGTTTTGCTGAGGTTGGATATGGGTATAAAGGTTTGATCAATGCAGGTTTGTCTTACCGTTTCAAACCGGTGCACATAAAGGTGCCACAATAGGCCATACCATTCATCCAACCTATGCTGGAAAACACCAGAGGTATCGTTCTCAGAACCATCAAATATGGCGATACCAGTGTAATCACTTCGATTTTTACTGAAAGGTATGGTGTTCAGTCCTACATCTTGAAAGGTGTCCGTTCATCGCGATCGCGGCAAAACAGAACCGGGCTGTTGCAACCTGGCAGTCTTCTGGACCTGACCGTTTACCGCTCGCCGCTCAGGAAACTGGAAATGATCAGCGATTTTCAGCCTGCTTACACCAGCAAGACTTTTACAGAAAATATGTTAAAGAATAGTATTCTCTTGTTTTCTATCGAGATACTGCTTCGGTTGCTGCCTGAATCTGCGATTGTTCCCGATCTATTTCAATTTTCTTACAGCTACTTTATTGCCCTAGATCAAAATCAAATTCCCGATATAGCCAATTACCCATTATTCTTTATATTGAAGTGCAGTCGCCTGCTGGGTTATGAAATCAATGGCCGGTATTCTCAGGAAACGAGCTATTTAAACATTGCCGATGGAGGATATTCTTCTAATCACCCTGACAGTGCAACAGCAATAACGCCGGATGATGCTTTTTGTTTGGATAAAGTAATTGAAATTAATGACTTAGAGCGTGTTAACGAAATTAAAATACAACCTTCTGCCCGCCATCGTCTTTTGGCATGGCTGATTGAATTTCTGCAACGACACACACATCATATGGGCAAAATAAATTCTTTTGAAATTTTGACCGCGATATTGCATTGACGAATAACAATATAGATCGTGGCAAGCGTTTATTATATTCCGGAATAGCATCAAATATTTTTAGTAAAATTCGGCGCAGTTTCTGTAACATAAAATTCATTTTTCTGATCCATAAATGCCGCAATAGTGATGTAGTAATGTCATTTAATATTAATATATTTATTTATTTTTGTTTCATTTCAGTATCATAAATAATTTTATTTTTATTCCATTTTCCCAGCTAATCATTGATACCTGTTCCCAGAAAAATATAAAACTGTCACGCTAGGGCATCTCAATTCTAATAAAATGCTCAATACTTGCAATAAAATTGAATTTTTGCTTCACGAAAATGAATAGTAAGTTGCTCAATTTATATGAAACCAGTAAGCAGCCTCGGGAGTTGAACTACGAATGGGGTACTATTGTGTAAAATATCGATTTAATAGACAACCTTTTTCGAGGCACAAGTTAATCATTTTAATATTTTGAATTGTTGGGAAAAAGGTTCATATTATTAAAATATTTAAGCCACGCTAATGGAGCGCAATGTGGTGTATGGGGTATTGCAGCATCAAATATAATATACAATATTCATCCGGAAAGCCTTTGTAATCAATATATAGATTTGTAATAATAATGTATTGCTTTGCCCACGCCACACCCCACTTGTCACGCTGCAAGCTGTGATTATGAAAAAAAACACATGCTCTCCGTGCTGTTTCTTACAGGCTCAACCGCCCTTACATCCCGGCCACTTTATTCACCGTAGCCCAGTTTCTGGTTGTGGCGGTTACACCTAGTTTTTTCTCAATAAAACTGTTAGAAAGTTTGGTTTCTCCATAGGCAGCAACCATCAGGTATGCCTCTTTGTTCTGAAATATAAGTTCATCGTTATCACCCATTTTTGTGGGTAATGCTGCCAGCTTGTCAGCACCTGGTTCGCCGGACAAAAAAGAGACATATAGTTTGCGGGAGTCTGAATCTACGAGACCGGCATAGGGATTATGGCTGATTATCTTGCCTAATTCTTCCTGCGAGCGCACAATGGTCTTCACGATGTAGCCCAGTTCTTGCTCCAGTTTCTGTTCAATCTGTGCTGTAAGTTGCTGTTGATCAGTTGCTTCTGCATTGAAAATAATGTTCCCGCTTTGTATATAGGTCTTAACATCGCTAAAGCCGGGCATCTCAAAATAGGTTTTAAGGGTTTCCATTTTTATTAATTTTTGTCCGCTCACATTGATGCCGCGCAAAAATGCCACATAACGACTAGAAGCCATAAATTTGTTTTGTTCAAAAGTACCAACTATTTTAAAGAAAAATCCATTATTCAACAATTATTCAGGAAAAAGCGACCAGGAATTGTGACAAAAGATGGCATTCTTGAAGTATAGTCAAATTTGTGTTCAATTGATAATTGAGTAATTATGGTCAACGTCACCAATGATTTGAAAAGTTAAAACTATTGGATGCATGAAAATTCAAAATTTTGTACGGAATATTTACATAAATTTACCCGAAATAAAACAATAAAACATGAAGAGGATTTTTGCAACATTGGTGTTTGCCATCGGCATTGTATTTGGCGCACTGGCACAGTATGAAAACACGGCGATCAGGGTAGGCCAAAAGGCTCCTGAACTGGCTTATGAGAACCCTGATGGTAAAATACTGAAACTTTCTGATATATACAAAGGCCGTTACGTACTTATCGATTTCTGGGCTTCCTGGTGCCGTCCATGCCGGATGAGTAACCCCGGTTTAGTGAAATTTTATAATGAGTATTCTACTAAGAAATATAAAGGAGCAAAAAATGGTTTTACTGTTTTGAGCTTTTCTTTGGATAGTCGTAAAGATATGTGGGTAAATGCGATTCAACAGGATCAGTTGCCATGGCCTTACCACATGAGCGATCTTAATCCTAAACAATGGGGTTCTGTGGTTGTATCACTTTATGGCGTTGGGTCTATACCACAGGCTATGCTAATCGGGCCGGATGGCAGGATCATTGGAAAATATCAAAGAGGCGAAATGGCAGCCGCTGATTTGGATAAATTAGTGATTACGGGTAATGAAATGGAAAGCAAAAGCCCGAAAAAGTCGGCTAAGTAATTTTTCAGCTTTTACAAGATTTGCTGTTCGCCCAGTGCTGGATTTATTATGCAAACACTTTGTTGCAGTGCTGAAATAGATTTTGCCAATATCATTTGTTTCCTTACTTTTGCACACTCAAAAACAAAGCATGGCAAATTCCATGCAACTAAATTTTAAAAAAAATGAAAAAAGGATTGCACCCCGAGAGCTACCGTCTGGTTGTCTTCAAAGATACGTCTAATGATTTTACATTTATGACACGCTCAACCGCCAATACCCGCGATAAGATTATGTGGGAGGATGGTAAAGAGTACCCTTTGGTAAAAGTGGAAATATCTAATACTTCGCACCCATTCTATACAGGTAAGTCGGTGTTCGTGGATACTGCAGGACGTATTGAGAAATTCAAAACGCGTTACGCAAAAAGAGAAGTCAAGAAAAACTAGTCAATATTATTTTTGGTTCAAAAATCCCGATACTCCTCGGGATTTTTTTATTATTGCAATGCCAAAGCAATAAATATGAAAAATTATATACTTTTTGATGACGACAGGAGGTTGCAGTTGTTGCCGTTCACACATACCAGATCGGTTGCCGATATTCGCTGCGGCATCCTCACACTGCGTGAAAAATGGGAATTAGTATTAGGTAGCAAAACGAGCACTCTTACGGAAAGCTATTTGCAACAGGTGTTTCCAGTACATTTCGGCAACGACAATGTACTTATTAATGGTGGCGTTTTTGCAACTAAAGAATTGGTAGATGCAATTGAATTGTTGCAACCAAATGAAGTTCTGCTTCAGAATCACCTTATTATAGCAGCCAGGTTACTTCAATCAGAAACTACGAGACATGATTTTATTGAGCGTGTCAATTCTCTCATTCAAAAGAACTATGAGCCGGAAGTGACACAAATTACTCACCCCTGGGATATTTTCTCTTTGAACGGGAAAGCGTTGAGAAGTGATTTTGAATTGCTTACCAAAGGTAGAACGAGTCAGGCAGTACCAGAGGGTGTGCTGGTTTCGGGCAGCGAAAACCTTTTTATCGAAGAAGGCGCCAGAATAAACCTGGGTTGCATCATCAATGCTGCAAAAGGACCTGTGTACATCAGCAAAAATTCTGAGATTCTTGAAGGCGTTATGATTCATGGGCCGTTTGCATTGGGCGAGCATGCCGTAATAAAAATGGGTGCAAAAATATATGGCGACACAACTATAGGGCCCGGATGTAAGGTAGGCGGTGAAGTAAATAATGTAGTGTTTTTTGCCAATAGCAATAAAGGGCATGACGGTTATCTGGGTAACTCAGTGATAGGCGAGTGGTGCAACCTCGGTGCAGATACGAATTGCTCTAACCTTAAGAACAATTATGATGAAGTAAAAGTACACAGCGAATTTGCAGGGCATCTCGTTCGAACCGGGCTTACCTTCTGTGGATTGCTCATGGCAGACCATTCTAAAAGTGGCATCAACACTATGTTCAATACGGGCACTGTTGTAGGGGTATCAGCTAATATATTTGGAAGTGGCTTCCCTGATAAATTTATACCTTCATTTGCATGGGGAGGGGGCAGCGACGTGGCGACCTACGACTTCGATAAAGCAATGGAAACAGCCAGCCGCGTGATGGCAAGACGTGGAAGAAAGCTTCAGGAAACAGAAAAGGAGTTATACCGTCAGGTGTTTGAAAACACCCGGTTGCAGAGAGGCTGATCATGTTTTCATCCATTGCAATTACGGTCACCACTATTTTTTGATAATCTGAATATCTTTGCAGTCCGCGAAAACGGATCAGGAAAAATCTTTGATTTCTAAACATTAATATTATGAGAAAGAAAATTGTTGCAGCAAACTGGAAAATGAACATGAATTTGACTGACGGGGCTGAATTGGTCAAAGGCGTTCTTGAAGGGATGCCCGAACTAAACGCTGAAAAACAAGTAGTTATAGCGCCCACTTATGTGCACCTCACCCAGATAGCTTCACTGATAGGCAGTAAGGAGCATGTGAACCTCGGTGCACAAAATTGCCATATGCAGACATCCGGCGCTTATACCGGTGAGGTGTCGGCAAATATTTTGCAGAGTGCAGGTGTGAAATATGTAATACTTGGTCACTCAGAAAGACGCGAATATTGCCATGAAACAGATGCGATCGTGGCACAAAAAGTCGATCAGGCATTGGCGGCGGGTTTGGAGGTTATTTTTTGTTGTGGGGAGCCACTAGCAATAAGGGATGCCGAAACTCAGAATGCCCATGTTGAAGCTCAGGTAAAGGCCGGATTGTTTCATCTCACCGCCGGACAATTGAAGCACGTTGTGATAGCTTACGAACCCATTTGGGCTATTGGTACCGGTCGTACGGCTACTTCGGCACAGGCACAGGATATGCACGCTCACATTCGTTCGGTAATATCCGGTGCATATGGTACTGAGCAGGCTGCCGGAATGTCCATTCTGTATGGTGGTAGCTGCAAGCCATCGAATGCGGCCGAATTGTTTGCATGCCCTGATGTTGACGGCGGTCTGATAGGCGGTGCATCACTCAAAGCTGCAGAATTTTTAGGGATTGTGAGTGCAATGTAGCCTTGGTGGAACAGTCCGTTTATAGATGGTTCCTTATTGCTTAACCACTCAGACGCACAGAGTTGGGCACAGATTTGTACAAAGTTTTTAAAAAAGAGGTGAACTTGTCTGAACTGCTAAAATAAAGTTGAGCTAAAGCTTTATTCAAAAAAATCTTTCTGAATAAGTCGGGAAGATTTTTTTGCTTTTAGGCAGGTTTGTTTATTTTTATTGCCAATATGCATTCTTTTTTATGTTGACTTATCTCGCACTCGGCGATTCTTATACCATTGGCGAACAGGTGCCTTTTGAGCGAAATTTTCCAAATCAATTGGTTGCCCTGCTGCGCACCAGCGGAGTTGAGTGCGCTGATCCGGTAATTATTGCCCAAACCGGTTGGACAACCGATGAGTTGATGGCAGCAATATCAGAGAAGAACATTATGGGGACTTTCTCTTTTGTCACATTATTGATTGGTGTGAACAATCAATACCGGGGCAGGACACTTGAGAACTATAAAGAAGAACTTCACTCTTTGTTGCATCAGGCTATTGCTTTTGCACGTGGCAATTCTAAAAATGTTGTCGTCTTGTCTATACCAGATTGGGGCGTAACTCCTTTTGCTGAAGGCCGCGATAGGAATCAGATAGCTGTAGAAATTGATAATTTCAACAAAGTAAACCGGTTTTATGCAGTCGATCATGATTGTTCTTACATTGAGATTACACAAAGTACCCGCGATAATGGACAGGTAGAGGGCTTCCTTGCAATAGATGCGTTGCACCCTTCAGAATTGGAGTATGCAGTATGGGCCAAACAGGCTTTTGTCATGGTCTCGGAACATTTTGGGACTGGCTCAAATCATTGATTGGAAAATGAAATGATGATAGGGTGATGCTACTGGTTAAATCAGTTCCTGGTTATTAGTTTACAATGTTATATTTACCCTGTAAATCACTCCGATTTTGCGATTCTGAACCCGATGAAAGCGCCGCAATATTCAGGATAATTGAAGAAACGGCACGAGAAACGGTTGAACCCTGCACACTGTTTCCAGTTGCCTCCACGCAGCACTTTCATGGTTCCTATTCCCGGACCCTTAGGATAATATAAAGGGCTCATTTGGTAATAGGTGTTATCATACCAGTCTGAGCACCATTCCCAGATATCACCACTCATTTTATATACACCAAGCAGGTTATTGCTTCTGAAATAATTCGAATCGGCCATTTGTTTAGCTTTTGCGGTTTCTGAAGAGTCATCTTTATAAGGATTCTTCACACCTCCCCGTGCAACATATTCCCACTCAGCTTCGGTAGGCAGCCTGTATTTTTTCCCGGTCATTTTGGTTTTCCATTCGCAATACTTCTGGGCATCGTACCAGGTCACATGCAGAACCGGGTCCTGGTCGTGCGAGGGATCCAATAATTCCCCGTAAATGTCATATCGCCAGTTTACACCCTTTTTATTCTTCATTATGATTTTGCCTGTTGAGTCTATTATTTGGGCACATATCAGACTGGAACCGTTTTGGTCGGCAGTGGTGCGATAATGCGTGGCCTCAATGAAAGACCTGAATTCGGCCACTGTCACTTTGTATTTGCTGATATAGAAATCCTTAAGTATTATCTGATGCACGGGTTTTGTCTGAAATCCACATTCATCGCATCCCATAAAATACTTGCCACCCTCTATAAAAATCATATTGCTACTTGTGTCATGAGACTCGAATGGAGAAGAGACAATGTAGTCTGATATCTGAGTCGCATTACTTTCATCATTTCCTTCTGATGTTCCATTCCAGAAACTGACTTCATTTGTGTTATCACCATCATTTACAGGCGCCTTTTGCGGCCTTGCAACTTTTTTCTTTGTCTTAACGGCGACGCCTTTTTTGTAACTTGATGAATCCGTTTTAGGACGTAGTGTATCTTGCAATATTGTTGGTATCGCTGTCATTTCCCGCTGCATGGTTATCGTCATTACCGTACCGGGATGCTTTTTCTGCACTTGTGGTTTTTTCTGCGGCTGTTTCTTTTTATCATTGGTTGGTTTCTTCTTCGGGCTAACAGATGAGTCAGCTTTTTTATCTTTTAGTTCAGGAAATGCCTGATCTTCCTCCAGCGGACCTGCAAAAACACTGTTATCGAATACGCCTTGATCCTGAACGGCGCTATCAGAATCCGTGTTGCTTCCTCTTGTCTTTCTGGTTTTATCAGATTTGCCGTTGCTTTTGGCATCCTTTTTATGTACAGGTTCTTTTTTATTTTTTGGCTTGGTTTGTCTGGCAGTTTTTCCCTTTTCAGCGCTTTTTTTCGCAAACCGTTTTTGTTCTTCAACAGTTCTCTTTGGAGCAGGGTAGGGTTTCGTCCATTTGAAATTGGCTGCAGGTTGTATCGGTATCATTTTTATTTCAGTGATATTCAACGAAGTAGGTTCTTTTTCTCCTATCGTTCGTTTATTTGCAACCAAAGTGTCCCTGATACTTTTCTCAGAAATATCTGTATTCGAATTGCCTGAAACTGAATCATGCACACTGTTCTTAGCATAAACCTTTTGCGAAATAATTCGTACCGTAACCTTATTTTTTCTTTTTTCTACTTTCTCTTTATCTGCTTTTTTCTCTTTCTCTTTCTCAATTCTTATGGGCGAATCAATAGTTGGCTGCTTTTCTACAGCAACAACGTGCAATGTGGTGACGCTCGCCGTATCAGCATTTTTTATTGAAACAGGCATTGTCGCTTCGTTCAATGCAGGACTCGATGTATCGATCCATAATGTTGCAGATGAACCAGATAAGGAATTGGGGGAATTGAACAATAACAAATCCGGCTCTTTTTCCGCTACCAATCTACTCTTTGAAAACGTGTCTTCCGGGGTGTTGACTGCATTTTCAAAAACAAGTGGCAAGCCGGGTCTAACAGTATCTTGGCTTGGTTGAGTACTTGAACCCGGAGGCACAATTGCCAAAATAGTTGTATCCGGTTTCTTTGCAGTGTCTTTAGGCTGTATATCGTTAGAAGCGAAAATGGCTGAATTTGAGGGTACAGGCATTTTTAACATGTCTTTAAGTTGCGGAACATTAATGACTGTGTCCTGAACATTATTCAAGCCCAATAAGTTCTTGGTAAAATCGTCAGTAGCTGTGAGTTTACCTTGGGTAGCGTTTTTATCATTTTTATCATCCTGAGCTTGTCGATTGTCATCCTGAGCTTGACGATTGTCATCCTGAGCCTGTCGATTGTCATCCTGAGCTTGTCGAAGGAGACTAGCCGGGTGCAACGTATCATTGTCAGGTCTGGCAACAGCATCCTGATGATTTTTACCAAGATTCACGAGCATCAAATCCTGTCCATCGGTATTCTTAACAATGTATTGAGTACTGAATACATTCTCTGAATCTGATATACTAACCACTTTTATTTTAAATCGTCCTTTGGGCAGTGGAAGGTCGAAGGCATTTCCGGCATGCAGTAGTCCTTTATATTTGCCATCCAGAATCAGGCGACTATCCTGGTCGGCCAACACTTTGAGTAGAAATTTGTTGGTAAGGTCTAAGGTTATTTTACCCGATACGGGGTGGTCGTTTTTCCATTCTCCTTCGAAAATCTTACCATTCTTCCATTTGTAAAAGCCATGACCTTCTTTTTTATCATTCCGGAAGTCTCCGGAATACCGCTCGCCATTTGCCCAAACATACACGCCATAATTCACTTTTTTTAGTTGCTTCGATAAATTGCCTATGTACTCATCACCATTTTTTAATTTTACCGATACTGTTTTTTCGTCAAATGAATGCTGGCTCACAAATGTATCAGGCATCATCACCATCGGCGAGGATTCAGGTATATTATTTATGTCCGTTTCCGGGCATTTGTTGAGGACATTGATGGCAAGATCGGCTTTCTTGATTTGTTCAATTATAATTTCAACTTTATTATAATATTGCTGACTGTCAAACGCAGCCATATAACCTGGCAAACTGTCTATCCTACCTAAGCCGGCGCAGAGCAGAAAGTTGTATTCATTCATTCCCTTTGTAATCAGGTAGTTTTTTACGATGCTTGCCCTGAGTTGGGAAGTTCGTTCACTGGCAGCTCTGCCACCTACCAGATCGCTGTAACCATAAACAAGCAGGTATTGCCGGCTATTGATTACCTTATGACTGAACAGAGAATCGATTTCTTTCCGGGCCGCGGAATTCATAGAAATGGATTGCGATTCAAACGCTATATCAACCTCCTTTCCTGCGTCCTGAGCCAACGCTGCAATCGACAGGCAAGAAAATAATAAGTATAGCCCGAATCGTTTTACACTATCCGACATGACGATTTTGTAAAAATTTGATTGCAAATCAACGCAAAAATACTTAATACTTTTCAGTTATTCAGGCTTACCGGGGTGTTATTCAGAGCTTATTAACACTTTTTTTCTGGAAATATCATCTCTAGCTTTAATCTTCGCGATGACTATCGAAGTAATTCTTTAATGTATAGCAAATCAAAAAACAACTAATTGTGGCGCTTCCTATAAAAACGGCTTTTGATAAAAATTAAAAATATTTAAAGGTTAATGCTTTTTGATTGCTATTTAATGTAGCAATAATAGGTCTTGTATTCCAGGCTTTGTTGTGAAACAGTGGAATAGGAGGTACTGTAACCCGAACATTTATCCTGGGCAGAACTTCTGCTTTTGGCATCAACAGGAATCAAAACAGTATCTATGCGCACGGAATCCCAGGGCGGTTGTTTGTAATTCAGGCAAGTGCAAACATAACTTTTATTGCTGCACGAGGCAATTACCATCATTGTTAGCATTACCGGAACAATTCTTAGTATCCGCATTAGGTAGTAGTTTTTTTGCGAGCCAAAGTAACAAAATATCGATCATTATTCGGCATTGCTCCCGATTAGCTGCTTGTAGTTTCAACTTATCCCCTTAAACCATTAATTTAGCGTTTTAAAAAAAGCGACTATGAATAAAGTAGTTTCAGGAGCGGACGAGGCAGTAAAAGACATACCATCGGGCGCAACAATAATGTTGGGCGGATTCGGGCTTTGCGGCATACCCGAAAATTGTATCGCAGCATTGGTAAGATTGGGTATAAATAATCTTACCTGCATCTCAAACAATGCAGGCGTAGATGATTTTGGTATCGGGTTGATGCTCCAAAAGCATCAGGTAAAAAAAATGATTTCTTCCTATGTTGGCGAAAATGCTGAGTTTGAACGGCAGATGCTGACTGGCGAACTGGATGTGGAACTAATTCCCCAGGGTACTTTGGCAACACGTTGCATGGCAACCGGCTATGGTATGCCTGCCGTTTACCTGCTTGCAGGTTACGGCACAGAAGTAGCAGAAGGTAAAGAAGTACGCAACTTCAACGGAAGGGATTATATCATGGAAATGGCGTTCGATTCTGATTTCGCCATCGTAAAAGCCTGGAAGGGCGATACACAGGGCAACCTGATATTCAAAGACACTGCCCGCAATTTCAATCCCATGATGGCAATGGCAGGCAAAATTACGATTGCAGAAGTGGAAGAACTGGTTCAGCCAGGCGAATTGGATCCCAATTTCATACATGTTCCCGGTATCTATGTGCAAAGAATTTTTCAGGGTGAAAAATATGAAAAGCGCATTGAGCAACGGACAGTAAGAAAAAGAACTAATGGATTGGTATAGTCAAACCAATCTAAAGCGCTTCACTTTGTCCTGATAAATGTTTAAATGATAATTGGACAAAGAAGAAGAAATGGCATCCATTTACAATTAACCATTAACAATTAACCATTAAAAAATGGCACTCAATAAAGAACAAATAGCGCAAAGGATAGCGCGCGAATTGCAGGACGGATTTTATGTGAACCTCGGGATTGGTATTCCGACTCTTGTTGCCAATTATATCCCAAAGGGAGTAGATGTAGTGCTGCAAAGTGAAAACGGACTTTTGGGAATGGGACCGTTCCCGTTGGAAGGAGACGAAGATGCCGATCTTATTAATGCCGGTAAGCAAACTATTACTACATTACCCGGTTCAGCCTTTTTCGACAGCGCTATGAGCTTTGGCATGATCCGTAGCGGCAAAGTGGACCTCACAGTGCTCGGCGCAATGGAAGTAGCCGACAACGGCGACATTGCCAACTGGAAGATTCCCGGCAAAATGGTAAAAGGCATGGGTGGCGCTATGGACCTGGTCGCGGCAGCCAAAAA
>Ga0007870_1000320_pt1 | contig 16822 bp, 19 predicted proteins | sample CryBogCBH04Jul08_FD_71207 | JGI IMG/M metagenome (GOLD analysis project Ga0007870, IMG submission 71207) | Freshwater microbial communities from Crystal Bog, Wisconsin, USA - CBH04Jul08 | ecosystem: Environmental > Aquatic > Freshwater > Lake | place: Crystal Bog, Wisconsin, USA | collected...
GCCCCACAGGTGACAGCGGTCCCGCGTTCTGACCTATGCTAGATTGGCCAGTTCTATAAGTGCGGCTGCTAAATTCATCTCACTGTCAGCACACAGCGCGTGATCACGTAGCCTATTGGCTAAAATCACAATGGCACGATTCTGCTGATCCTCGCTGGCGCCCCACCATTCCAAATTGCGATACAGCATTCTATAGATTTCTTCATAGTCTTCCACTCGTGCCTGTGCACAGACAATCTTTCTGGCATCATGTATGCGGCCTTGTTTGAACAGTGCCACTGCTGAAACCATATAGTCCAAGCTGCCATGGCTGCCAGCTTTGCTGGGCCTTTTGAGCACACCATCACTGCAGTTCTGCTGCAAAAGGTTGATGCACTTGCGCAGGTCTGGATATGTAACCGTGCTGTATTCGTCTAAGATTTCTAAATTTTCTGTAGTGAGATCAATGCCTTCTATCAACAGAATCTTGGCTATGCGCTCTACAAACAGCTCGCGATCCAAGTGTTCAATATGAAAGCCCTGCGTGCGTGAATGCAGTGCTGGGATGATCTTGTGTGGATAGTTACAGGTCAGGATCCAACGGCAGATGTTGCTGTACTCTTCCATCATGTTGCGCAGCATGGCCTGTGCGTTTGGACTGAGATAATCGCAATTATGAGTGAGTAGCTTGTTATTACCTATAACGAAGTTGTGATTGCTATCAACTGACAGATCATAAACACGACGATGACCTTGTACCTTCTTGATGCTCTTAATCGCTAGCTTTTGCACGACGTATACCCTTCAATTTGTCTAGTTGCGGTTTATTAACTTCGTCTATCATGGATTCATCTATCCATTGCCATATATTGTCTTCGTTTATCCACACGAATTTAATACCAACTTTAATACAATGATTGATTATGCAGGTCATCTTGTCAATCTGATCATTGAAGCTGCTGCGGGGCTTAATCTCATAAAGCGTGTTGGTTATAATATCGTGAAAGTCTGCTATGTATGTGTGCTGTTCCCCATTTTTTTCATAGGGGATGCGCAAAGTTTCATAACTTAGATGTTGGTTACAGATCCAGAAGCAAGCTTCCCAACTACTGCGGAATTTGTGTGATTTCCCATTCACTATAGCGGTGGCTGTCCAATGTGTCCAAGTATTGGTTATGCGTGGGGTAAATTCACCATTGCGTATCTTGTCTTTCATTATTTTGCTATTGCGCACCCTTGATCGTTCTATTTGCTCAAGTCCGGCAGCTGTTGAATACCATGCTTTCATCTTGATGCTGTTCTTAGCACCTATGATAGTTTTGGTAATGTCTCCTTTATCGCTGCTGTAATGAGCAAGTTTTGCATTGGTTATTTTTTTGCCTCGCTGTTTCAGTTTATCATCTCCGATGTGCTCGGATCTCGCCCATACCCTTTTGTCTGTACAAGACTTGCAATATGTTCCTATTGTGGCAGATGATCTCGTTAAGTTTGATAAACCAATCTTAATGTTGCAAGCGTTACAACATCTATCACGTAATAATACAGTGAACCGTAACCTGCTTTCTTTATCCATGTGTCTCGAGAGATCATTCAACCATGCTTTATCGGTCTTGCACAACTTGTCACTGAACAGTGATTCTAATCTGTTACCACTGCTGATATATTTTTCGTATAATTGCTGTATTTCAGCATCAGTGAACACCTTCCTGTGGCTGTATCTATTGCCACCTAACCCATTGCGCAAAGCAGCTTCCTTGAGCAGTCGCCTGGTATCATCTGTTATCACGGATTGATCTCCTCTATGATCTCCTGATATTTATACCTGCGTATTGCTAATAAGATAATCAGTTTATGTCGTTAATATGTGTTGGTATTGATCTAGCTCGTCTGCACGTACTACCTTAGGTTCACCAGTGCTCGAATCCTCGACGTACCACTTATGGTTAGGTGTGCATATCACGACCTCACCGTTCTCAAACTCTATTTCTAAGACTTCGCGATCACCTTTATCCATAAGTTCAAAAGGCCGCCATTCTATGCGTTGGTTTTCAACACTATATGATTTCACCAAATCACTCGATTGATCTAAATCTTTGATAGCTATCCCTGTTTCAGTCCCGTTGCGAAGAACCCAAACTATAGTATCTTCATCTAAACATTCATCCAACAGCACATATCGGAACTCGCCCATGGGCATGGTTTCCACGAACCCAGTGAGACTGCGCAGGTAATCAATACCTGTGTTCTGGCTGGCATTGATGTATTTGACATCCATGTCATCTACACCCAGCTCGTTGAACAAGCATTTGGCCAGCGTGGTATTGTGATGAAGGATACCGTTAGTAGTCATGTACACATGTGGAGCTGGTATGGCGATGTCATAGAGATCTTGGTCGCCCAGATATTCGCTACCTATGATATCCACGGGTCCAGTGATGGTGTCAACTGATGCACAGGTGTTTATGGTCTTGCACTGTCCATTCTCAAACACCAGATGCTTGGTAGCACAGACCACATCTAGATCATTGGCCAGCGAATATCTGGCTGCGGCCGTGTGCTTGCGCACCAACGCCTGTATGGGTTGCCAACCGTTTGGTGTGTTGACTGTGATCCCAGCTTGAGATATGTCTTGTACTTGCTCGTACGCAGCAGATTCACAACCCAACATGGCAAACAGATCCAACATGCGTATTTCCAACTGCACTTTGGTAGCGTGGCTGTTATCCAAGTATGAACTGTTTGGCTCGATCAATCTGGAACGATCAACTCTAATCGTGATCTTCTCATCTGCACCTAGGCACTTGCCTATACCAGGTCCGCCGCTGAGCAAGAGATTGGGTATGTTCCGGTCAGCGATCCAGCCCTCGACCTGTGACTTCTGTGCGTCATTGACCCACACATAATCTTTGATTGATTTCGGACGGTGTGCCTCAACCCATAAACGTGTATCTCTTGCCATCTGCGCTGTTCTCCATGCTACCAGTTAGTGTAACATGATAGCTGAGATCAGTCAATGCAAGAAATTTTGGTAAATAGCTGTGGTAATCTTGCTGCGCTAACAGCAAGAAACCCAGCTCGGAACTGGGCTGTCCCACGGAATATTTACTCGGAGAATCACATGAAACTCTATACATTATCTCAATTCCTTGCCACTTCCAAGGAAGCGCATGCCAACTTCTATGATTATAGCGAAGTTACTGAATTACGCAATACAAGTGCGCTGATAACCGTAATCTGTCCAGAACACGGTAAGTTCCAGCAGCGTGCACTTTGGCACATGCGCGGACATAAATGCAAGGCTTGCGGTCATAAGATTGCCGCTAACAAGAATCGCAGGCATCCAGTTGGACATCAGCGGTATGTACCTAACGGTACCATAGCCAAAACCTTAGACGACTACATCAAGAAGTTTTCCAAGAAACACGACAACAAATACGATTACTCTCTGCTTACTGAACATGATCTAGCTGAACGCAAGCGCACCAAGAGCAAGAACAAGATAAGGATCATCTGTCCAGTTCACGGTGTGTTTGAGCAGGTATGGGATCATCACAGAGGTGGCAATGGTTGCCAAGGTTGTAAGTCAGTAAGCATTGGAGCTGCATCCACTGTCAAAAACGCGCCTCGCAAATTAAACTTACAGAAATTTATAGATAGGGCTTCAAAAACACATGACAATATCTATGATTATTCACAAGTAGTATGGCAAGACAAGATGTCTAAGGTTACTATCATTTGTAGCAAGCATGGCGCATTCCAGCAAGTTGCTAGGTACCATATGGATGGTGCAAGTTGCCAAAAATGTGGTACCGGTTATACTAGCAGCAAGATTGGCAATATTTGGTTGAATTCTCTGAAAATAGATGGATTGATCACAGAATACAAGATTAAAGGACCAGATACTAATTATATTTTTGACGGATTTGATCCGTCAACTAACACAGTATATGAGTTCCTCGGAGATTATTGGCATGGCAATCCAGCTGTATTTGATCCTGATCAGACAATGACCAAACGTAACGTGACTTTTCGCCATTTATACGAAGAGACTTTGACCCGTGTAAAAGGATTAACCATGCTAGGCTATAAGGTGGTTTATATATGGGAACGAGATTGGATGCAACAACAACGAGATCAGCGAAGTAACTTTGTTTGTTCCTAAGCTAACCTAATACTCAATAGGACACTCTGAGCAACCAACTATGACCGCATCTGGCCAGTCTACCTTGCGTATGGTGACTTTAATACCATCTGGACCGATCACGTCGATGCCGCGTGTCCAACGCCCGTGTTTTATCAACACCCACTCGCCAACTTCAATTTCATCGATTTCGGGATGTTTCATCCAAACTTGTGCCCATCTAGCTTTTATTCCTATCTCCTTGCCATTGTCGTCGAGAACGATGATGCCACCTCGGGTGCGCTTTTCGCCCTGCTCAATATTGTGTACCAGCACAGTGCCTCGCACTGGTACCAGTCTTGTGAATTGCACCACTGACATCAGTCTGTGTCTACACTGCGGCGGCGTGTGGCTGTGGCACGGCTGGGTGCTGGTGGTGCGAAGTTTTGATCGTCTTGCACTATGGCAGGTTTTTGCTTGGGTGCCAGATGTGCCAAGGCCTGTTCCATGCGATTGGGTCCCTTGATGTCCACTGGCTGGGGAGCACGTTTGGCACGAGCTGCTGCCCATTCAGCTTCAATCTGTTCCTGAGTCTTGAGCACCACTCCGCCTGGTCCCAGCTTGTCGCCGCGTGCATTGAGATTGGCATTGCCCACAGCTGGCCTATTGCCATGCACTTGACGCAAACGTTCCATGTCCACCACTTCTCCCCGCATGCTCATGTGTCTCGTGACCATATGTGTTCCTCCTGATCAGTTACTTATTTGAGAAATTCACTGACATCCAGATTGAATTTCATGGGGTCTATGCGATTGATGCCTATGAGAAACAGTATGTAGCTGCTGACACTGCTGCCTCGACCCACACCCCACAACACGCCCTGCTGCCGCAACAGCTGTACCATGTAGATCAGATGCCGCAGCACAGGGATCATGTTGCGCTCTTCAAACAGCACATATTCTTCGCACACACGGATCAGCTGAGCTTCAGTGGTGCACAGTGCTGTGCAGTGAGCCAATACATCCAGTGTGCGCCATGGCTGGGGTGTGTGCCACTGTGCATACCAGTCTGTCTGTGGCAGCTGCTCAGCAGCTGTGCACAGCGGTGGCAGGTTCATGTCCAGCAGCCTTAGGCCTGCAGCATAGAGATCAGTGTGCTCACTGGGTTCCAGCACACAGCCGCTGAGATCGTGACCCGCATACAGTGCTTCCACTGCACCCTGTGTCTGCAGAGTGACCACTCCCTGTGAATCAATGGTTCTCAGCTGCAGATCAGTCATCAGTGATGATGCGAGGTGTGAAGTTGGGACGAATGATCTCAGCAGGTTTGCCTGTGCCAGCACTGGGTGCTGCAGGTGGCGGAGGCATTATGCTGGCCCAGTCCAGGTTGATCTTGGGCTTCACAGTGATGTCGTCATCGGGCCCTGCTGCAATATCCACAGCACTGGGATCGTTTCTGTGCCACCATGGCTGTGCAAAATAACAGCGTTCGCCCATCCATTGCTGCTGACTGGGCAGCAGTTCGTTGGGATCTCCATCAAACCACACACCAAAGCCATTGCCATGATCGCTGACCATGTGACTGCCGGTGATCTGCACAGTGGCACCGCCTATGGCCTGCAGCTTGGCATGTACCAAAACCTGAATCAGGAAATCATGTGGTGCACTGGGCGCAAACATCAGCATGTTGTCCAGTCTGTCCAGCCAGTCTGCACCGCTGTCTTGGTCGCATGGTATTATGATGCAGTTTTCCAAACAGTGATCCAACCAAAACTTCATGCGACTGATCACATCTGACTGCAGATCCATGCCAGATCCACTCTGCACCTCGAGGTTGAAATCAAAATGGCAGTCCATGATATCCAGGCTGTGGTCCATGAGACGTAGAAATCTGTGCGTGCTGCCCAGTGTGGTGCCCATGTTGGGATTAGGTTTTCTTGGCATCTTGTCCGTCCGTGTCTATGACCACCCCGCTGGTATGGTCGGTCTGTGTGTGGCGTCGCTGTTTCTCATATTCCAGTCCCTGCAGCAGCAGGTCCAACTGGTGCATGACCTGTGGGTCCATGTTCATGCGTCGTGCTGTGTGCCATTTCTTGTTCAGCTGGGTGAGCCGGTTTTCCAGTTCTTCGCTGCTGAGCTGGCTGTGATCTAAACTCAATGGATGATCGTTCATGTGTGTAGTTTAAGGGCCTTGTGGTCTAGTATCAACCGCGTTTGGTAATGATGCGAACCTTTACTGTGGGTTCGGCAAACATGGGATTGGTCACTCGGTAGCCATGTCCACAGCCTGCACAGTAAAACACTATGTTTTTGAAAATGGCATTGGTAAAATCAAACACAGCACTGTTGCTGCATTCCACGCAGGTAAATGGCACGCGACCAATGCCCACATGACCCTCCACGCTGGTCAGCCTCTCTACCAGCACATCCGTGAGCTGCTTGCGTCGCTTGCGTGCCCTTGGGAATTTCACTAGGTTATCGGCCATGTGTGCCCCTGTGTGTCTGCAGGATATTTATCCAGAACTGGGATGAAGCAGGAAGCCACGGTGCTTTAGCCCGTGGCAGTTCACTTCATCAGTTGATCAGCTCAAAGCCCGTGGCTGTGAAGCTGCAGTTGCCATTGGTGCTGACCACCACAATGCTGTCGCCGGAACTCATACTAACACCAGCCACAGCAAACACAGCGTTGCCCAATATGGGCGTGAGATAGGCTATGTATCTGCTGGGATCAGGACTGTCACCACTGGGTATCAGTTCTATGCTGAACTGATCCACTGTTGAGTCTTGATTGCACACAAACAGACTGATCTGTGCTCCAGCTGCAAGTGGTATGGTACACAGTGTGACCGGTATGAGCTGCACGGGCTTGGCCTGGCCAAAGATTCGAGGATTGGTAGTGGTCATGAGTGGTCCTTCATAGAGTTATGTAGGTCGCATTGACTTTGATTGTGCTGCTGCCGGCTATGGCACTGTAGATCAGCTGCACTACATCGCCGTTGGTCACTGACACTATGCTGCCCAATGTTGGCGCATATACGGGCAACATGGTGTTGTTGAGATTGGCATAGACCTGCTGATAGGCTGTGCCGTTTTCATGCATGACCAACAGCTTGGTGATTTCCACAGTGCCCACACTGTCCACTGCCTGCACTGTGTAGTCTGCACTGCGATACTGTGTCAGCAGCCATTGATCTATGACCACACCTATGACACCAGCGGTCTGAGCCAACACATTGGCACTGAGAGGCAGTGTCCACTGCAGGCCCCCGTCCACATCCAATCTGCACTGTGGGCCGGTGATGCCCACGCCCATGCGACCACTGACATCCACTGCCACCACTATGCTGCTGTCACTGAGATCAGCGCCGTTGTTCAATCCTGTGTGCAGAGTGAGACTGCCAGTCTGGCCAATGCGTATGCCTGCCACAGCATCCGCAGCGGTCTGTTGCAGCACCAGGCCCACAGTGCTGTTGGGTCCTGCGGTCTGCAGACGCAGGCCATTGTCGCTGTTGTCATAGGTGGTATAGAAGTTGCCAATGTCAGCCTGACCATCGGCATAGACTTCCAAATAGCCCAAAGGACCACCGGGTGCAGCTTGATACACTGCTCCCACCGCCAGACCATTGAGATTGAACTGTGCACCATTGCTGCCATTGAATTGTATGTTCAGGGTGTCCACAGTGACTCCGTCTGCATTGGCAATGTTGAGATTGGCCTGTCCCACACCGTTGTTCTGTTCACTGCTGAGAGCCACCGCAGGATAGTTGGTGTCTGCCCCGGATATCACCACTGCAGCACTGTTGAAATCACCCTGCACACTCAGCAGATTGTGTATTTTGGTGCTGTTGGCATCCACAGCATACACAGTGTCTGGATTGGCCACGTCCACGATCAGCGTGTTGTTGTCGTAGTCATACAAGAGGTTACCGTCGCCCTTGATCAGCCCATTGCGATTGAACTGCACACTGTAGTTGCTGCCACCAGCTGCGGCATTGGCCACAGACACAGTGGTCTGTATGGTGACCTGACCTGTGCCACTGTCTATCATGGCATTGCCAGTGGCATCGCCCTGCAGCACAATGTTTTTGCCCTGTAGGTTTTCAATCTCCACCTTGATAGTGGAGAAATTGTCTCTGAATCCCTTGGATGACTGATCTATTCCCGGAATGGGATAGTTGGGATTGACGTTGCTGCCTATGGCCATGATGTGATCCTATGCTAGGCAGTATTTATCGGCAGGCTCACACCGATGTGCCGTTGCTGTATACCCACACTAGGCCAGTGCTGATGGCCAACGGCAGCACACCATCAGTCACATAGGCCAACTGACCCGGCGGTGCAGCTGGCACCACAGGCGTGGAGCCTGTGAGCACTGCCACTGTGTAGTTGGGTGCTAGTCCCGGACCCGTGGCCCCTGTGGGGCCAGTTAAACCTCTGACGCCTGTGGGACCCACACTCGAGGGTCCTGTGGGGCCTGTGACTGTGCTGTTTGGCCCAGTGGCCCCCGTGGCCCCAGTGCTGCCCCTGTCGCCTGTGGGTCCCTGCACTGTGCTGGTAGGGCCAGTGGCCCCTGTGGCTCCAGTGGCTCCAGTGCTGCCCGTGGCACCTGTGACTGTGCTGGTTGCGCCTGTGGGACCAGTGACTGTGCTGGCTGCGCCTGTGGGACCAGTGCTGCCTGTGGGCCCCTGCACTGTGCTGGTGGCGCCAGTGACCCCTGTGGCTCCGGTGCTGCCTGTGGGACCGGTTACTGTGCTGGCTGCGCCTGTGGCTCCAGTGCTGCCTGTGACACCAGTGACACCTGTGGGCCCCGTGGGCCCCGTGGGCCCTGTGACTGTGCTCTGCTGACCAGTGGGACCTGTGGAGCCTGTGACACCAGTGACACCCGTGGGACCACGCTGACCAAAACCCGTGACACCAGTGGGGCCTGTGGAGCCTGTGGGACCCTGCACAGTGCTGGCAGCACCTGTGGGGCCGGTGGCACCTGTGTAGCCCGTGTGACCTGTGGCACCTGTGTCGCCCGTGGCACCCGTGGCACCCGTGTAGCCCGTGGGACCTCCGCTGGGTCCGGTGACACCCTGCGCACCCGTGGCACCTGTGGTTCCCGTGGCACCTGTGACGCCTGTGGCGCCAGTGGCACCCGTGACGCCTGTGACGCCTGTGGGACCTCGTGGTCCGCCTTTGGGACCTGTGACACCCGTGGGACCTATGACACCCTGCGGGCCGGGATTGCCCTGCGGCCCAGCTGGTCCTGTGGTGCCTCGAGGACCTGTGATGGTGCTGGCAGCCCCAGTGACACCTGTGGGGCCACGTGTGCCCGTGGGTCCACTGGGCCCTGTGGCGCCTGTGCGGCCTGTGACACCAGTGGGTCCAGTGACTGTGCTGCCAGCTCCGGTAGCACCTGTGGGTCCTGTGCTTTGGGGACCCGTGGGACCTGTGACTGTGCTGCCAGCTCCGGTAGCACCAGTGGGACCTGTGACTGCGCTGGCTGCGCCCGTGGGACCAGTGGGACCCGTGACACCCATGGGACCTGTGACTGCGCTGGCTGCGCCCGTGGGACCAGTGTAGCCAGTGCTGCCAGTGAAACCTCTGAGTCCCTGTATGCCCTGCGGACCCTGTGCGCCTGTGCTGCCACTTGGGCCAGTGACGCCCTGCGCACCAGTGGGTCCAGTGTTGGCTGCTGTGCCCGGGGCCCCAGTGGCGCCTGTGTTGCCAGTGGCGCCTGTGTTACCAGTAGCACCTGTGGGACCTGTGTCGCCCACACCCGGACCTGTGGGCCCTGTGGCACCTTGGCCTGTGGGACCTGTGGGACCTCCGGCCGGACCGGTGCTGCCCTGCTGCCCTGTGGGTCCGGTGACACCCTGGGGACCCTGCAGTCCGCCGCCGCTGGTCACTGCTGCCTGACCCGCTGTGGCCGTGACAAAGCGTATGGTCAGACGATCTGTGCTCACAAAGTCAATGCTATACAGTGTGCTAGACACACTGGTATTGGCAGAGTCACTGACCTCTACATTGACATACTGATAGCCCAAATAGTGATCGATCTGCCAAAAGCTGCTGGCGCTGGTCTGCACATAGGTCACAGCGCCTGCCTGTATCACAGGACCTGTGGGACCCGTGACGCCTGTGGGGCCTGTGAACCCTGTGGAGCCTGTGGGACCCTGCACAGTGCTGGCTGCACCCGTGGCGCCTGTGGGACCACCGGCTGCACCACTGGGACCTGTGGGTCCTGTGGCATTGAAGCTGGCCTGCAGCTGAGTGATTTCGCTAGCAGCGGTGTCCAGTGCTGCCACTATGTTGGCAAAATTGATCCTAAACCCACTGCTGTCATTGCTGATGCCTGGTGTGGGAAAGTTGACATTGATACCAGATATGCTGACGTTGATGTTGCTGGACATGATTCCCCGCTGTGATGCGGAATATTTATCGCGCCTATGCCACCACGTTGTGTCCACTGATCTGCGGAGTCTCCACTCTGACCAGCCGCTGCAGCAGGGTCACACTGGCCGTGGGTGCAGACCCCTGATCAAACACTGTGTTGTAGAGATCAAATATGGTGAATTCGCGATCAAATCTGGTGTTGCCCCAGGCATAGTAGGCCACACTCTGCCATGTGCTGTAGGGATCATCAAATCTGGTGTTGGTCTGATTGAATCTGGTGAGATTCTGTTCAAATATAGTGTCGCGAGGTTCCAGCCACTCGGTGAAATAGGTGCTGCCCCCGTCAAAGCTGGTCTGACTGTGATCCAGAGTGGTGTCACCTGTCCATACCACACCCTGCAGTTCCAACCACAGATGCTGCAAGGGCCAGCGCCGGTACCACAGCTGACTGGTCACTGCGGGCGTTTGCAGTGCCACTACTGCAGCGCCATATTCACTGTAGACTGTGCCCAGAGTCAGCACAGGCTGCCACACTGTTTGCCAGCTGGGCAGCTGTTCGCTGCCACCGGTGCCAATGACTGTGTTGCCCACGCTGTAGCCTGTGCCGCCTGCAGACACCCAGGTGTTGCCTATGCCGCAGCTGAGTTGAACCTCTGCAGGCACACCCCGACCATTGGTCAGCAGTGTGGTGCCCGCAGGCCATGACAGATACTGTCCTCCCTGAGTCACAGTCAGCTGCTTCACTGCTCCTGCTGTGTCCACTGCGTCCACAGTGAGTTGTGCTGCAGTGACTGCAGGCTGGCTCAGCAGCACCACATCGCCCACCTGCCAGGCTGTGCCACCGACCAATATACTGGCTGTGACCACTGTGAGATTGGCAGCTATCACCGCACCTGTGCCCGTGCCCTGCACAGTGAGCTGTGGTCCTGACAGATAGCCACTGCCTGCAGCCACAATGTCTGCACCTATCACATTGGTGCTGGTGGGATCAACCTTGGCCAGCAGGCTGGCGCCCTGACCCTGCCCCGCATTGGCCCAGCCCAGACCTGAGATGAGATCTGTGCGTATGTTGACCAAGCTGGCCGGATACACCGGGGCCAAGCTCAGCTGCCAGCTGTCATATGTGCCCATGCCGCTGACCATTGTGGCTGCAATCACCATGGTCAAGCTGCCACTGGCATAGGCTGTGATAGGCCCCTGCAACCATGTTTGGGGATCGCCGCTGTGTGTCAGTCGCACACTGGTGCCGGGCACAGCACTGATCAACCAATTGGTGATGTCACTGGTCACTGTGACTGTGACTGAGCCACGAGCCACAGTGACCAGCCCTGCAGCTGAAAAAGTCACATCATCGGCCTGTGCATAGTGTGGCCCGGCACCTGTGGCAGCGTCGTGGATGTCACTGTAGAACAATGTGCTGGTGCTGCTGACATTGACATTGGTAGCTGCGCCTATGCTCAGCTCAGTGGTGTTGAGGTTGAGATTGCCCCAGCCCAGTGCAGCCGCAGGATCATCCACACTGTAGTTCAGTCCGGTGATGAGATTCACAAACGGGGGAAACAGCTGACTCTGGGGTGTGACGCTGCCGTTCACAGTCCACTGCGGCAGTATGGTAGCGCCCACATAGTTGAAGTAGGCAGATTTCAACTGACCTTCCAAGGGTATCTGCAGATTCATAAACTGATAGGGCACAGTGCGCGACACAGTGATCACAAACTGCCGTGTGATGGTCTGCACAGTGTCACTGGCAGCAATGTCAAACACATAGCTGCGAGTGCGAGTCTGATATTCCAAGAAACCTGCGATCTGACCATTGCTGCGATCCAAGATCAGACCTCTGGGCAGCAGGCCTCCCACAATACCGTACTGCGGACTGCTGCGCAGACTGGTGGCTGTGCAGGGCAGCACCACAAACTGTCCATCGCCGTGTGTGCCCAGATCTGAGGACGAGGTCCAGTACAAGAGGCTGCCCACAGTGACCGGACTGGCAGCTATGTCAAAGGTTCTCACAGCTGTGCCCCCAGCACTGGTGGCCAGCACTGTGAACTGATACACCGTGGTGGCATATACCGTGGGCACTGTGCCATAGATCAGGCCAGTGGCAGTGAGCACAAAGGGCCAGGTTGGCGCACTGCTGACCAATGCATAGGACACTGTGCTGCCGCTGCTGTCATAGGCCTCCAGTGTCAGCTCTAGAAACTGACCTTCTGACACCACTGCCAGCAGACCACTGGCAGTGACCCAGGCTGGTGCATGTGGCACAGTCAGCAGTTGAATCTGCACAGTGAGATCTGCGAACAGCAGACCTGTGGTGGCTCGCACCACCAAGGTTGTGGTCTGGTCAGCCTGCACCACAGGTGCTGCATAGCTGATCACTCCGCTGGTGGCTGCTATACTGATGCCTGTGGGCGGAGCAAACTGCGCTATGCTGTAGCGCAGAGGCAGGCTGCTGGTGGTGTGTGCTGTCACGGTGTAGCTGCTGAGCCCGCCACTGGCAGCATAGCCCAGATTGGTTGGCTGTCCCGCCCAGCTGGGTGCAGTCTGCACAGGGTTGATGGTGAGATAATAGGTCCTATCGGCCACTTGTGACTGTGTGTCAGTCACCCTCCAGGTCACAGCACTGTGGACCACTGTGCTGAGATCTTGACTTTCACCACTGATCACCACGCTGTTGCCCTGCCAGCTCCATGCCAGGCCCTGAGGCAGCACACCATTGATCTGCGCTACCACATTGCCTGCGGCAGCAGCATACTGCAGCAACACAGGGTCAAGGTTGAAACTGTGTGTGGTGCTGTAGGCGCCAAGATCAGCAGGCGTGATCCAGTATGGGGCAAGAGACATGTGGTTCCTGACTGCAACGTGTCAGGATATTTATGGTTGGCTCTTGTGAATCTCTGCCCAGGTCCACGCACGGGTTAGGCTCACTATGACAGCGGGTTCATAGAGGCGCACCAGTGTGACGTCGGTGTGATCTCGCAGATACAAAATGGGTCTATAGTTTCCACGAATCAGTCGCAGGCGTCGCACGTCACTGCCCAGGTGATCAGTGACCCAGTCACTGAGTTGCTGACGTGTGCCTGTGGCACAGTGCAGATTCATGCTGAAGCGATAGCGATGGTAAAACAAATGCTCACGCACACTGAGATTCATGCCCTGCTTCAGTTGCTGTTCGGCCTCTGTGTTGAAAGGCCGGCGCACTGTGCCCACACGATGGCCAAAATGCTGCAGCAGCAGTGACTGATCAGCAGCTTCTGTGTAGAATCTCACACTGCTGCGCTCGCTTGCAGTCCAATCGCTGTAGATTCTAAAAGGACCCTGCAGATTGGCTCTGGCCCAGACCAGGGGATCCTCTTCCTGTTCTGTGCGACAGACGTCAGTGGCATGAGTGTAGCGACCGTAGGCCAGGGTGGTGGTCCAGTGCAGGTCAGTGGGCTGCATGTGCGCTGTCTGCCAAGGCAAAACTTTCGCCACAGCCGCAGGCATGCTGTGCCTGCGGATTGTGCCAGATCAGCTGCGTGGCCCAGATGTCAACACTGAGATCCAAGGTGCTGCCCATGAGACCCAACAGGCTCTTGGCATCCAACACCACACGGCCGCCTGGCCAATCAATGACTTCATCCCAGCGTCCCAGACTGTCCCAGTCGCAGAGATCATACTGATACTTGTGACCGCTGCAGCCTTGGCTGTTGATGCTGACGCGCAGATGTTTGCCGGGATTGGCTGACAAGATTGCAGACACATGGGCCTGTGCTGCGGCTGTGACTTCTATCACGGATGGCATGTGGGTTCCTCTGTGAGCATGTGAAACAGCATGGCCTGATCCAAGCAGTGTGCAAAGTTGGGCCAGATTTCCGTTAGGTCGTTGATGGTGATAACACTGTATTTATGCTTGATTTTCTTGCGCTCCAAAGCATGCATGCTGCCGCGGTTGTGCCACGCATGCGGCACCACGGTCAGAGTCTTGCCCACCACACCATAGAATGCGTGTGCAGCCCTGGGCCCGCGCAGTGCTGTCACCGGGACAGGGCTGGGGCCCAGCCATCCCCAGATCTTGTGCAGGGGTGCATAGTAGCACAGATAGCCAATGCGTTCTATTACCTGTGTCATGCCACAGTGTAGCATCTGTGGCAGCTGCTGTCTAGCTCAGCCCTGATAGGCGTTGAGGCTGGTGCGTAGCTTCCAGCGATTCTTGGCATGTTGGTCTAGACGTTCTGCAATGTAGTTGCAGATGGCTTGATTGTTGGCAGCTTCAGAAATCTTGAACAGACGATTGAGAAACATGATCATGCGTTCGTTGTCCAGCATGAGGCGTTCACAATAGCCACGTGCATCCAACACGCCATCGAAGTCTTCTATCACACTGGTCTTGACATAGGCAGTGAAGCTGGCAGGTGCGAATTGATCCAATTCGCGGATCTTTTCAGCTATGGTGTCATTTTGTTCAATGAGATCCAGATACTGTTCTTCAAACAGCGCATGCAGACTCTGGAAGAACATCCCGGTGCAATTCCAGTGGGCTCCGTGTGTCTTGATATAGAGTGTGAAATTGCTGGCCAAAAAGACCTTCATACCGTCAATGAGATCCATGCTGCGGTGCTCCTATGCTGACACTATTTAGCCAGCAGGGCTCTGCCATAAAAAACGCTGAGCAACATGGGTCGCTCAGCGTTTTCTCAATCCACGTACCACTGCAGCAGTGGCTCTAGGCGTCGTGGAGCACACCTAGCTCTTGCACTGGGCCTTTTTGGCAGCAGCCAGGCTGCTGAGATCTCCGCTCCATGGTGCAGTGGCAGTCAGGGTCTTGTCTGTGTTGGGGGGCAGGGGAAACACTGTGCCGGTCAGCTGCTCTACAGCAGCCACGCTGCTGAGCAGTGGTCGCAGATCCGTGCCCTGACCTTCTCTGTGCGGGAACACATAGGCCTGCACTTCATGTGTGGTGTTGTCAATCAGTATTTTGTAAAGCTGATCTGGCACTGTGACTCTGTTTGGTCCAATCACCGCACTGTGACCCGGGGTATAGACATTGCCTGCATATATGGTAAGTGCATGACCCCTGCCCCAGGCCCAGGCACGTTCCCAGGTCTCCAATACCTTCCATATGCCTCTGTTGAGACCCGGCAGCTGTGGACTCATGTTGCTGAGTATGAAGCTTTCGTGCTCTACCACTGGGTCCCAGCTCATGTCTGCGTCATTGGCCAAATGACCAATGTCATAACCACTGTGTGCATAGTCTGCCAGTTCTGCACGGCTGCCCACTGGCAGACTGCTGTCAGCAGCAAATGCATTGCTGCGAGGCACACAGCCTGCTGCGTGAGCTGGTGTCAGTGTCCAAGCCACCCACAGAGGTATTTTGGCAGAGGTGTCGCTGGCCAACACATAGGCCTTTCTGCAGATCATCTGCAGATGAGACGGATTTGTGGTATTTGTGGGCAGTCCCCAGGGTGTCTGTGCACTGCAGGACTCAATGCTCTGTGGCGGGGCTTCAGTCCAGGCCCCGGCTGTGGTGCTCAGGGCCAGCAGCAGCAGTGCTGCCAACAGTGTTCTCATGTCTGTGATCTCATGCCAGATGTTCTGGACTATTTATCAGCAGCGTTAGCTGCGTCGAGCGGAAAACCGCGACAGCTTGCTGCGCGGATGGATAGTGAGCTGCATAAATACCCGCATGAAGTTGCGTTACAAATATAGGATCTATCCCACGCCAAGTCAAGAACAGAAGATGACTGCTGTGGGCGGATCAGTGCGATTTCTATACAACCACTTCCTAAAGCTCAATATTGATCAATATGCAGCAACCAAGAAGTTTGTGTGGTATGCAGACATGGCCCATAAATTGGTTGAGCTGAAGAAACAACTGCCCTGGCTATCTGAGACCTACAGCCAAGTGCAGCAGCAGAGTCTCAGGGACTTGGATTGTGCACTCAAGAATATCAAGAAAACAGGTGCTGGATTTCCGCAGTTCAAATCTAAATATAATACACCAATCTCATTTCGATATCAACAGCATACGTCATTATCTGTATGTGGTCGATATGTCAATTTGCCCAAGTTAGGTCAAATACGTATCCGATTGCATCGTGAGTTGCCCAGTAAGTACACCGGCTGTACCATAACCCAAACACCGCGTGGCTGGTATGCATCATTTGTGGTTGAACAACAGGAACAGCAATTGGTTGAAGATGTCAAGAATCCAGTGGGTGTGGATGTCAATAGTGCATTCACAGCACTGTCAACTGGTGAGCTGATTGCCAACCCACGCCCACTATCAAAGAAGTTCAAGCATATCAAATGCCTACAACGCAAACTGTCAAGGAAGCAAAAAGCAAGTAGGAATCGACTCAAAGCAAAA
>Ga0007870_1000322_pt1 | contig 16670 bp, 15 predicted proteins | sample CryBogCBH04Jul08_FD_71207 | JGI IMG/M metagenome (GOLD analysis project Ga0007870, IMG submission 71207) | Freshwater microbial communities from Crystal Bog, Wisconsin, USA - CBH04Jul08 | ecosystem: Environmental > Aquatic > Freshwater > Lake | place: Crystal Bog, Wisconsin, USA | collected...
CATCTTAATGATGCAAGGAACAGGCTTAAAGAAAAATTGAACTCATTAAAAGAGAAAAAGTGATCATGAATAAGAATATTAATGTAGACGAATTCTTCAGGGAAAAGCTCTTGGACTATACCGAGACGCCCCCGGCGAATGCGTGGGAAAAGTTGAACCAGCAACTCACAGGTCCGGAAAACCGGGTACAAATTTACAATCGCTTTTTGCGACATTATATCATTATATCAACAGTAGTGATGGCAGTATCGGTTATGGCCATTAATATGGTAATGCTGCAGGATACTAATGGTATGGGGAAAAGTCTGGCTACCTCCGGCAGGCTTTCATCAATTCAAACTGACAAAACTGATAACAAAGAATTGTCAGGAGAAAAATCGCAACTTCATGAATCAAATGCAATGATTCCGGGAAGTGGAACAAATACCCAACAAAAAGATAATGGGCAAGGGCACCAACCGCAGTCAGCAAATGGTCAATCCGACAAAGCCGTCATGCAGCAGGAATATAGTAACGATGACGACAAACAAAGTGCAGCTTATGCTACATCAAATCAGAAGGAAACAACACATACTGTCTTACACAAACACAGGCAGGATTCAAAACGTGGTTCGCGGAAAACGGGTGCAGGGCCATCTACGGTTAAAGCAGCGCATCTTGGTTCTAACGGAAGGTCTATAGGTGATATTACGCCTTATTCGCGTAAAAAGCATAAACATGAGAAAAATGTTGGGGCAGTTGCTTCTGGTGTACACCCGGGTGGGGCAGGCGAAGGGGCGATTGGCAAAGGCAATATGTTGAAAAATGGTGAAGAAGCAGATATTTCTGGTAAGAGGACTACAAACAAGCCTGAAGTATCCCTACGCACAGTATCTGCTAATCAGGATGCCATTAATCAATTAATAGCCGAAACACAAAACAAAATCGATTCTGTAAAAGAAAAAGTCGCTGATTTAGGTGTAAAGTGCTGGGATAACCGAAAGGACAGTGTCAGAAAAACTGCTTTCCATTTCTGGGATTACAGCTTTAAAGCCGGTTACGAGTTTTCAGGGGTTGCTTCCGGTTCAGTATTTTCAGCCGGTACCGAGTACCATATAAATAAGAAGTGGTCGTTGATGATACAGCCTGCACTGCTTGAAACCAATATTAACCAGCGAACTCTTCAAGGTTCTCAGTCATTTTACAAGACACATAATGATGGAAAATATTCTGTAAAAGATTCTGCTGAAATTATTATTTTCGGATCAGGCTGGGGCGAAGCACAGGTTTATGTCCTGAAAACTTTTGTTTATTCCCAAACTCATGATTCAATTGTTTATGTTTATTCGGCAGGTGGCCATACCCTTTCGGGAGAACTGCCACTGATGTTGCGTTATTCTTTATCAAAACGGTTTTCAGTTTTTGGCGGCGCAGATATTTCAATCAGCAATACCCCGTCAATTTCAGAACACAAAGTTATTTTTAGCAATCTGTCAACTTCAGTTGATACCGAGACTTTGTCACAGAATTACATTGCTCAGCCAACAAGGGTAATGTCTATTGTTAATGCCGGGATGCCCTATACGGCGTACAGGGGGCCACTTTACAGAACATCAGACATGTGGCTTATTACGTCTGGTTTGATAGGTGGAGCGTCCTGGAAAATAGATAATAGGTTTTCTTTTGATGCAATGTTCAGGCAGAATAGCGCTACTACCAATATGAAAGGCGGATATAACGTCAACAGTGCATTGTCATCGTTTTACTGGAGATTCATGTTGGGTTATACCCTAAAATAATTTTTTTTGAAAGAATTCTAACGAAAGCGCAACTATCTTCGTCTAATGATTCAAACTGGATTTATTAATTAATCATAAAAAAAAGCAAAAATGAAAAAACTGGTTACACTCGTTATTGTGGCATTATTCAGCCATATTCTTGCCTTTGGCCAATGTTCCATTTCCGGATCGTCAACTGCCTGTGTTGGTAGTATTCTTTATCTTTCCGTAGACAGCACCTGTTCGCCCAGCGGCACATGGAGTTGCAGCCCCACAACTGTAGCGACTGTGAATCCTGCTTATGGAAATGTGATGGGTATTTCGGCAGGGATTGCTACTGTAACCTTTACGCCAACAAGCGGTACGGCAGTTACAAGGACAATCACGGTAAACCCATCGCCCACTGCGATCAGTGGCTCTGGTACAGTATGTGTAGGCTCAACAATCACCCTTTCTGATGCTACTGGCGGCGGTACATGGTCCAGTTCTTACTCGTTTTATGCAACTGTCAGCTCTGCAGGAGTGATAACAGGCGTTGCCGCAGGCACAGATTACATTTATTACACCTTGCCAACCGGTTGTGCAGCTACGCACATTGTTACGGTATCATCCACTACGCTTTCCGATTCCCTTACCGGACCAAGCATCGTTTGTTCAGGATCGTCCATCACTCTTACAACTACTGCTACCGGTGGTACCTGGAGCAGTAGTTCCACGGCTGTTGCTACGGTGGGTTCTTCTACTGGTATTGTCACCGGTATTTCTTCAGGAGTTACATTCATTAGTTATACGGTTACCGGCGGCGCGTGTGGTACTTCCAGTGTTTCAATGCCGGTTACAGTAAATGCTCCTACATCAGCCGGTACCATTTATGGAGGATCTACAACCGTTGTGATAGGAAGTACAATTTCTCTTTGGGATTCTTATGCAACGGGAACCGGAACCTGGGTTAGTGCAGAACCAGGCATTGCTACCGTAGATGGATCGGGCAATGTTACGGGTGTTTCTGCGGGTATTGCGACAATAGAATACATAGTTACAGGCTGCACCGGTACAGATACGGCAATTATGAATATTACTGTTACAACACTGGATGGTATAGCTGGAAAAGTAATATTTGATACAACATGCTACTGTATGGTAAAAGTTTGGCTCATTCACTTCGAGCCGTCAACTTTATTGCTCACGGCGCTCGATTCTGTGAATCTTTATTGTGGTGGCTCTAGTGTAGCCTATTCATTTAGTGGATTAAGTACCGATTCATTTCGTGTAAAAGCAGCGCTGGATTCTACCAGCGGTCTTACCAGCGGATTTATACCCACTTATCACGATAGCAGCTATCATTGGAACACAGCCAGTGTGGTTTATTTCACAAGCGGTTCTACCGATACAGGTGTAAATATTCATATGAGAGCAGGTGTTACTACTTCTGGTCCCGGATTTATAGCAGGTAATGTGTTGTCCGGCGCTGACAAGGGTACTTCCGGCGGTGTTCCTGTGGAAGGTATGCTGATTTATGTGGTGAACCAAACAACAGGGGTAGAACTGCAAAAGACACTTACAGATGCAAGCGGAAATTATTCTTTCAGCAATCTGCCTGTGGGTGAAACTTACCTTATCTATCCTGAAGCTATCAACTATACTACTACAGTTTATCCAAGCATCAATCTCACATCCACCAGCCCAAGTATGAGCGTTGCTGACTTTAAGCAACATACTGTTTCAAAAACCATAACCCCAATCCTTGAAGGAGTTAACAATGTTTCTGCTTCAACTTCCGTTATAGATGTATATCCAAATCCGGCAACCGGTTCTGTGAATATTTCATGGAACGTGAAAACTGCCGACCATGGCATCGTGACAATAGCGGACATGAGTGGCCGTGAGCTGATTAAAAATGCTGTTGACCTGAGCGCTGGCAATGGTAAAACTCAATTGAGCGTCGCGGGCCTGGCTACCGGCGCTTATACAATCACAATAAAATCGGATGCTATTTATTATAGCACCATCATCAATATTGCAAAGTGATTTGCATGCGTCCTATTACCAACGAGAGAAAAAAATTCCGGCCTTAGCGCCGGAATTTTTTATTTTTCATAATTCAAAACCAATTGAAAGATTGATCAATGGTTGTCTTTTTCGCCCTGACAGTAGATCGTCAAATACTTCTGTATGACTCATCTGCCAGAAACCAATTAATTCAACATTTTCTGAATCTTCTTATCGAAAACATTCTTTGGTGCCGCACCAACTTGCTTGTCTACAACTTCGCCATTTTTGATGAATAGTATACAAGGAATACTTGTTACCCCATACTCTATGCATAGGTTTTGGTTATCATCGGCATTAACTTTTCCGATGTTCACCCTGCCTTGATACTCTTCGCTTAATGCATCAATGGTTGGGCCTATTGCTATACAAGGTCCGCACCAGGGTGCCCAGAAATCTACAACGGAGGGCTTGTCTGACTTTAAAACTTCAGCGTCAAAATTAGAATCAGTGAATACTGCTGCCATGATTAAATTGTTTTTATTCTTTTTTGGAAATAAGGCTTCAAAGTTAAACCATTAATGCCGAACACTCAATAGAATACCAAAATATCGGTATTCATAAATTGGAATAAACATTAACGTTATTATCAGATTTCTAATAAAATGTGGCATCAATTAATTTGTGTACTGACCTAATCCTTCACTGTTCATTTCTGCCAGTGTCTGTTCCACATATTCAGTCACCAAATTGTCGAATATTTCTTTTTGATCAAACAATACGATCATGGATATTGGGATTACCACAATTGGCAAAGTCAATGCTGCTAATTTTTCAATATGCAACCTTAGTCTTGCCGCGTCTTTTTCAGTGGTTACCAGGCATTTATTAGTCGATCTAAGCGCTGTAAAGGCTGCATTCATTTCATCTATGTCCCCAGTTCCGTAATCATGGTGGTCTTTATAAACGAGTGGATGTACCGATGCAGCCAGACTCTCCAGATGGTGCATCAAAAGCGCAGGCTTCGCAATTCCGGATACCATAATCACATCCCTGCCGGTGATGGCAGCCGGAGCGGCATTATAGAAGTCGTATGGCGTTTCATAGCCTATCGTTGTAAAAAAGAGTTTCTGGCCTTCTGCAGGGTTCAATAGGGTTCGCATTTCATCGGCCTCAGCCAAAGTCATATTAGCCGGACACTTGGATACGATAATTACATTAGCCCGATCAGCAGCACTTCTTGCTTCCCTCAGGCTGCCAAATGGCAGAATAACATCTCTGTAGTAAGGCTTTGCGTAGTCGGTAACCAGAATATTCAAGCCCGCTTTCACAGATCTGTGCTGGTAAGCGTCGTCCAGAAGGATGACTTCTACTTCCGGCCGTTTTTGCAGCAGCATGGGTATGCCGGTCATCCGGTCTTCTGCGACACTCACCACAAGTTCCGGGAATTTCGTAACATATTGCATTGGCTCATCGCCTATTTGCCGAGCATCTGTATCGGCGTCTGCTATCAGGAACCCCTGTGTCTGCCTCTTGTAACCGCGGCTCATGGTAGCTACCCTGAACCTGTATTGCAGCAGGCGTACCAGATATTCTATATGCGGTGTTTTGCCCGTGCCTCCGGTAGACAGATTGCCCACACAAATTACGGGCACGCTGAATTCAACTGCGCTCATCACTCCGGTATCATAAAGCCGGTTGCGCGTCCAGACCAATGCTCCATAAATCAGCGTAAGCGGATACAGCAGGATTCTGAGCACGGAAAATATTCTGTAAAAAAGACTTTTATTCATATTGTTTATTAGTGAGGCACCTGAAATAGATTGCACAACCGCCCTTTTGCAAAACTAAACTTATACTGTTGTTTAAAACTAAGTATTACCTTTATTCAAAAAAATAACGTTATGGTAGACACACATTTGATTACAACTGCAAACTCACTGGAAGGATACAGGATTACAAAGCAACTCGGTATTATCAGGGGTATCACAGTTCGTTCGCGCGGAGCATTGGGCAATCTGGCAGGGGGACTTCAATCATTGTTAGGCGGCGAATTATCTATTTATGTGGAGTTGTGCGAACAAGCGCGTATAGACGCTTATATGCATATGATAGATCATGCCAACGCTGCCGGTGCCAACGCAATTATCTGCGTCAGGTACGATGCAAATGAAGTGATGCAAGGCATTACCGAAGTATTGGCGTACGGTACTGCTGTAGTTGTTGAGAAAATTTAGCCGTTAATTTCCCGCCTTCAACGTTTTATGGTATATGCTGTCCCAGGCGGCAAGTGCAGGTTTTGCATTCAGGTTGGTATCTACAATGCCGATATAAGCAAACGGATCAAGCCCTGATGCAGTGCCCGATGCATATAGATTAATATCTGTAAAAGTGAGCTGGAAGTAAGCTATGGCATTCACGCTATCCAGCAACTGGAACTGCCGCAATATGTAGTCGGCTTGCTTTTGCGCGTTCTCTGTATAAGTGCCAACGGTCTGAGACGACCACCCACTTTCAGAGATATACACCGGCACATTATGGTTTTGAAGAAGACGACTGTAATAATTCCCCGGAATATCAGAAGCCTGGTTGAATACGAAGTAAGGATAACTGGATATCCCGAGTGCCTGGATGAAAGGGAAATCGGTGAAATCTTTATCTACGCCTGCATACCTACTACCGGTAAGTAATCCCCAGGCGAAGTCGCACTGAACGCTCACCCCTAGTTTGACATGGCTATCCATTGCTTTAATTTGAGTAGCCGCACTGTTTGCGGCAGCAACCACGCCCTGATAAACGGAATCGGGCGAGAGCCCACGGATAGCGTTTGTCTCAAGTGCGAGCCCCATATAATCGGGCTGCAGGATACTATCCATGGCCCGGCAGAAATTTACATAAACTTGCTGCGGGCCAGACTGGGCAATGCTTTTGCCTAAAGCCGCCAGATCGTTTGCGTCTGTTGCGCGGTTCAATCCATTGGCGGGATCTACAAACACCCAAATTTTCATGTTTTTACCTCTGAAATAAGCCGGGTACCACGAAAAATTATAATTCACGTACTGGGCAACTGTCTCACCATTATAAAGCGAGTCCCACGGTACTTGCAGGCTTACTATTGTCGCATCAGACCTTTGTGTCCACATATCAAGGGATTGAAGAACTTTGGAAAAAACAATACTGGGCGCCGAATTCATAAAGCCCATCCTGAATGTTCGTCGCGAAGCATTGAAGCCCCCCGTTGCGGAAGTATTGTTGTTTTTGGTGCAGGATACCGCCAAAATGGATAGAGAAAAAATGGCTACCCATGTGACACTTTTAGTACAATTCATATTGTGAATATTTGCGAGAGCCAAAGTTAAGAAAAGCTGATTTCTCAGTTGATTGGAATCCCCTGCGGATTCAACCCTTAACCTAAAAATAATTGACTCAAAAACCTATCGTTAACTATTTAAATTTTTATCCTAATTATCAACAATCTAAATTTGCGCCAAATTTTACAATCTTAATGAGTGAATACAAACCTTTTCTGCGGCTTAGCGGCCTGGAACCGCTTGTTGTGAGACCCGAAACCAATTTTATTAATATAGGCGAGCGCACCAATGTAACGGGCTCGCGCAAGTTTGCGCGCCTGATACGTGAAAATAACTATGAGGAAGCGCTATCGGTAGCCCGCCAGCAGGTGGAGAGCGGCGCGCAGGTGCTGGACATCAATATGGACGATGCATTGCTGGATGGCGTGCAGGCTATGACGAAGTTTGTGAATCTGCTGCAGGCCGAACCAGATATCGCCCGTATACCCATCATGCTCGATTCCTCGAAATTCGAAATCATAGAAGCCGGCCTCAAATGTATTCAGGGCAAGTGCATCGTGAATTCGATCTCCATGAAAGAAGGGGTTGAAAAATTCATAGATCAGGCTTTCAAATGCCGGAGCTATGGCGCTGCTGTCGTGGTGATGGCATTCGATGAGCAAGGTCAGGCGGATACTTTGGAGCGGAGAATTTCTATTTGCAAAAGAGCGTATGATATCCTCACCAAACAGGTGCATTATCATCCCGAAGATATCATTTTCGACCCCAACATATTTGCAATTGCAACCGGTATCGAAGAGCACAATAATTATGCTGTTGACTTTATTGAAGCCTGCCGTATCATCAAGCAGCAAATGCCATTGGTGAAGATCAGCGGTGGTGTGAGCAATCTATCGTTTTCATTCAGGGGCAATGATACAGTGCGAGATGCTATGCACAGTGTTTTTCTGTACTTCGCCATAAAGGCCGGCATGGATATGGGCATTGTGAACGCAGGAGCTTTGCAGGTATACGACGAAATAGAACCCGAATTGCGCCAACTTTGTGAGGATGTGATCCTGAACCGTGCGCCCGATGCATTTGAAAAGTTGATAACTTTTGCCGAAACCGTGAAGGCACAAGGCAAGGTGGAGAAGAAAGACGATGTATGGCGCAGCGCTTCCGTAGAAGAACGCCTGAAACATGCCCTCGTAAACGGTATCACCGATTTTATTGACATAGATACAGAAGAAGCACGGCAGAAATACGCTATGCCGCTGGAAGTGATAGAAGGTCCGCTCATGGCGGGCATGAACGTGGTGGGCGACTTGTTTGGCAGCGGGAAAATGTTCCTGCCGCAGGTGGTGAAGAGCGCCAGGGTGATGAAAAAGAGTGTGGCTATCTTGCTGCCGTACATTGAGGCAGAAAAAGAACGCAGGCGCAATTCCGGCGAGGCAAATCAGGATGCAGGCGCTGCGCGCATCCTCATGGCAACAGTAAAAGGCGACGTACACGATATAGGCAAGAATATTGTGGGCGTGGTGCTGGGTTGCAACGGCTATGATGTGATAGATCTGGGCGTGATGGTGCCTGCCGACAAAATACTGGATGCTGCAATAAGAGAAAATGTAGATATCATTGGTCTGAGCGGTCTGATAACGCCATCGCTGGACGAAATGGTACACATAGCCGGCGAAATGCGTCGCCGGGGCATGAAACAGCCACTGCTGATAGGTGGCGCTACTACCAGCAGGATGCACACAGCCGTAAAAATTGCCCCACAATATGATGGCGGCGTAGTGCATGTACTGGATGCCAGCCGCAGCGTGACGGTTGCGGGAACTTTGCTGAATAAGGAAAATAAGATTGCATTCCTGGAGAATATCTCGGATGAATACGAAAAACTGCGCGCCGACTTCCTGAACCGGAAATCGGGTAAACAATACCTGGCTTTTGATGTCGCACAACAAAACAGGGTGAAAATAGACTGGGTTGATTTTCAGCCGGATGTGCCTGAATTGAACGGAGTAAAGGTTTTTGATGATTATGATCTCAATGAAATAAAACAGTATATAGACTGGGGCCCGTTCTTCATAGCCTGGGAACTGAAAGGCAAATACCCGGCTATATTTGATGATCCGCATTCTGGCAGTGAGGCAAAGCGCCTTTTTGATGATGCCAACCGGATGCTCGACCAGATAATCAGCGAAAAATGGCTGACTGCCAAAGGCGTGATTGGTTTCTGGGAAACAGACAAAATAGCGCCGGATACCATCATCATCAAAAATACCGATGGCAGCGAACTAACCAGATTGGAGATGTTGCGCCAGCAGATAAAAAAAGCAGAAGGGCAACCCAACTTTTCGCTTGCCGACTTCATCGCCCCTGACTCCAGAGACTATATGGGCGCATTTGCCGTAACCATTCATGGTATTGAGCCGCATATCAAGAAATTTATGGATGATCATGACGATTATCACAAAATCATACTACAGGCGGTTGCAGACAGGCTGGCAGAAGCCTTTGCGGAAGTGCTGCACGTGCGGGTAAGAAAAGAATTCTGGGGATATGAAAAGGACGAAAACCTTTCTGTAGAAGAGCTGATAAAAGAAACTTACCGCGGCATACGTCCGGCGCCCGGCTATCCGGCGTGCCCCGACCATACCGAAAAGCTGAAATTGTTTGAATTGCTGAATGCGAACGAAAACGCCGGTATCACGCTTACTGAGTCGCTGGCTATGTATCCGGCTTCTTCGGTTTGCGGCTGGTATTTCAGCCACCCACAAAGTGTTTACTTTGGTGTAGGCCGGATTTTGGATGATCAGCTTGAAGACTATGCCCGCCGCAAGGGTATGGACCTTGATGACGCTAAACGCTGGCTGAGCCCGATTCTGGATTGATATTTTTTTGAGCCCGATGAACAAAAAAATCCTGCAATTTGCACAGCGTTTTGGGATTCCCAAAATCTATTTTACATGGCATGACACATTTTGTACTGTGGCATGACAATTTGTGTCATGTGGTGAAGAATAACAAAAACATAATATGTAAATTAATTAACTATATTGACAACATATTCAATTGGTTATTGTCATTTCAATTGACAAAAGAAATCTAATTAAAAATTTATGCCTAATTTTGCCGGATAAAAGTAACTTTAAAGTATATAAATTATCAACTATGCACCTTCAGTTATTAAAAGATGGCAATGGTAATAATTCAGGCATATTCATTAATATGGCAGATTGGGAAATAATTACCCAAAAATAGGCCGATCTGAAACAATTGGTAGATACCCCACCCGCCGAAACCAAAAACTCGGAGCAGACAGGCAAGTCCGGGCATCATAAAAAGCGGGCATCAATACCTATTGTATTATCTAAAAATCCTGATTTTATGGCGCTTGCCGGCATTTGGAAAGATAATGATATTACACTGGAAGAACTTCGTAAAAAAGCCTGGGGAGACAGACCATGAGTTGTCCATTTTTCTATTTTTAAATGAATGCGTATATTTGTATTGAAACAGTTGAACTATGGAAGCAAATTTGACGATTTCTTTAAATGAAGCTTTAATGCAGAATGCAAAGGAATTTGCAAAGCGAAATCATACAACTTTATCACAAATTATAGAAGATTATTTAGCATCGTTGACGGCTAAAGTGGATGCTGAAAAGGAAGAAATTACACCTGTGGTAAAAAGTTTATCTGGCATATTAAATCTTCCCGACGATTTTGATTATAAAACAGAACGCCGAAACTACCTTCACAAAAAATACAAATGATAGATTATCTTTTTGTTGATTCTGACATAATACTTGATTTGCTACTTGCCATAATGCCTTTTTATGTCTTCGCCGCACGTCTTTTTTCTTTAGCGGAAAAGGGACAAGTTAAGTTGTTTATGTCGTCTCTTGCCTTCAATAATATTGATTATATTCTTTCAAAGCAATTTAATCGGGAAGAGCGAAAGCGAATATTGAATCAGTTTAAATTATTGGCAAGCATACTGGCAGTTGATGAAAAAATTATTCACATAGCGCTGAATTCTGATTTCGAAGATTTTGAAGATGCCATACAATATTACACGGCAACAGAAAATTCTGTACCCACAATCATTACCCGAAATCTGAAAGATTATAAAACTGCACAAATACCAGTGATAACTGCCGAGGCTTATCTGAAGGCGAACTGGCATTCCTGACAGAATCACATCAATATAAATATGCTTACATGGATAAATATATTTATATTTAAGTGAATATCAATAATATTCTTCGGATTAAAATACTTATGTTTACCAATATAGATACTATAATATATTTATCGATTTAATTAAGCCAGTCTTCAATCATGATATTATTCAATCTGTTCAGATGAGAAACATTATTAGTGGCTAAAACCATATTATGGTAAATAGCAGTTGCGCCAATCAACAAATCAAAATCATCAATAATCATTCCAATTTTACGTAGCCGGGCTTTTTCAGCAGCGTAAATGTCCAACGAATCAAAAATTGGAATAATGGTAAATTTTTTTATGAACGGAGCGACAATTTTTTTCATTTCTTCTTTAATCTTACTATTTTCCGCTCCAAATTTAAGTTCAGCGACTGTCATCTCTGAAATAAAACAATTCTGTTCGCCTACATCTTCAATCTTACTGATGATATTATTTTTACCTTTCAGAAAGAAAATACAAATATTAGTATCAAGCAAATATTTTTTCAAAGCTCTTCAATTTGGCGATTAAAAGTTCGGGCGGCCCTGAGCTCCGCAATTATTTCTTCCGCGGTCTCCTCTGTTTTTAAAGCGCCAAACAATGACCTTAGAGATATTTCTTCAACCCTTTCACTTTTCTTAAGCGATAGCGAAAGTTTAGAAATCAGGTCAAGTTTGCTTTCTGCATTCAGATTGTTCAATAAGCCCAAGTAGTAATCTGCCAAACTAAAGTTTTGTACCGCATTGACCATGACATCACCTTTTTTACAAAGTTAGTCATAAATAAATATTTTACCATAAAAATTTCCAAATCAAGAAACTAAATTTTACAATCAGAACTTTGAAAATATCGTTATGGCTTTTGAACCTGAAAAAAAGTTTAAAAATTTTCACGCTTTATGGCTAAATTTGCATTATGATGTTGAAAAGGGAATTTGATTATTTTATTGCTAATCAAACGGAACTTGTAAATAAATATTTAAATAAGTTCATCGTGATAAAAAATGAGAAAGTCGTTGGTGTTTACGATTCTCATATTCAGGCTTATAACGAAAGCATCAAGACCATGAACCTTGGCACTTTTCTCATTCAACATTGCCTGCCCGGCAACGAAGCCTATTCGCAAACATTTCAATCAAGGGTTATCATCAATAGTTTGTTGGCGCATTGAGTCCGAAAGCATTTACTGTTCGATCTAATGATGGAATAATGAGCGTATTAGCCACCGATGTAAATATTTACATTAGCGGCGAACTTGTTTGTATGCTTATCAGCGCTATTTGGGATACCGGCGCTACAAGTTGTGCCATTACCAAAAAAGTGGTGAACGATTTAGGGCTTGTAGCCACCGGGATATCTGAAGTGCATACTGCAAATGGAATAGTCTGTCAAAATACTTATACTATTGACGTTGGATTACCCAATGGCGTCATTGTCAGTGGAATTGCAGCAACCGAAGTTGATGCACTGACTGACAGCGTAGATGCCCTGATAGGTATGGATGTTATTACTTTGGGCGATTTTTCCATCACCAATCATAACGGAATAACGTGTATGTCGTTCAGAATACCCTCATCCCACGAAATTGATTATCTCAAATCGCCTTTCTTTGGAATCATAAAAGTAAACACACCAGAAAATTGATTGCCTTATATTGGAAGAGTGGATGTTTGATATTTCTCTTTTTTAGGAAATTGTTTTTTACAATTATGGTTTGTGATCCCGTTTTTTTCTATTTTTAAATGAATGCGTATATTTGTATTGAAACAGTTGAACTACGGAAGCAAATTTGACGATATCTTTAAACGAAACTTTAATCCAGAATGCAAAAGAATTTGCAAAGCGAAATCATACAACTTTATCACAAATTATAGAAGATTATTTGGCTTCATTGACGGCTAAAGCGGATGCTGAAAAGCAAGAAATTACACCTGTGGTAAAAAGTTTATCTGGCATATTGAATCTTCCTGACGATTTTGATTATAAAACAGAACGCCGAAACTACCTTCACAAAAAACACAAATGATAGATTAATGACTGTGTGGAACAAAATTTTCAGGAACCCGACTGGGACTCCAAAAATAATATGACCACACTTATTTTCCGCGGTCATTCAGCAGTTTCCACATCTTATGAGAGAGTAAATTCAGGCAACGAGGGAGTAAACACACAAAATGAGGTAGTAAATGAGGGTAGTAAAAATGGAATTGATAAAAATGATTGAACTTATTAAATCCAATAATGGGATGAGGGCAAATGAATTGGCGAAGATCATGGAGAAAGGAGTGTCGACAATAGAACGATACATTAAACTATTAAGAACCGAAGGGTATATAGAATTTCGGGGTGCGCCGAAAACCGGGGGATATTAAATTATAGAATCATAAAACAAACTTTAACATGGAAGATAATCAAACACCACAAGGAATTTACGAAAGCTTTTTAGCAGAATGGCCTTTATCCCGATTGGCACAAATGAAAATTGAGGAATATACCAACCTCGACAAAACTTCCTTTTGTTACTGGCTTGAGGCAATCACAGAACCTCTTGGGAGCATTTGGGGAGGTTCTTCCTATAAATTTGGCATTTATAAAAGAAAAGATAAAGACAGAGAAATAAATAGAAATGGATATTTAACTAACGGCGCTTATAGTTGGTTACAAAAGTATGGTAGTACTTGCGATGAGGCTTTTACAAAAGTGAGGTCTATTATAGTATCCATCGCTAAAGCTGCGGCTGAAGGTCGGTTTGAAGAGATTGATCATGTAAATCTCGGTTTTGCTTATAAGTGGAAAATAGCATTTCTATATTCCAATCTAAACCTGGTAAACTTATTCAATGAAAATGCTATCAGAAAAGTTGCCAATTATTTTAAATCAGATAACCCATGGAAGGCTCCTATATCAACTCTACATATTTTTCTTAAGGCACAAGAGTCACAGGACGAAGATGCCTGGGGGTTCGGTGGGAGACTTTGGCAAATATTTCAGGATAGTAATGTTGTAAAGGATACTGAAAGAACGTTTTACAAATATTCTCCCGGTTCCAATGCTTCAAGATGGGACGAGGACCAGGAAATGGGAATCATGGCGGTAAATTTTTCTGATTTTCCAGTTGGAAATCTGAACCAATTTGCAACCGATGCGGAGTTGGGGAAAGCAATGGGCGTTGACCCGAAAAACTCCAATAATTGCTGGAATTTGTGGTTGTTTAAAGAGGCCAAAATCGGTGACATTATTATTGCCAACAATGGTGTAATGACCGTTTTAGGTTATGGCATTATTACCGGGACATATGAATATATTGAGGATGAGCAGGAATACAAGCATCAGCGCAAAGTAAAGTGGTTCGCCAATAAGGAATGGCGATACACAGCAAATAGCATCCCTAAATATTCTGAAATATTGAGACGGGACACATTTTCAACAACCTTGATTCCGCGAGAAATCTCAGCAAAATACTTAGAGGCCTATCCGGAATACATTCCCGAATTTAAAAAATATGGTATTGAGCCCGGTCTAATCAACAATCCTATTCAAACTTCAGTTATGCAAAATCCAATTTTTAAAACGACTCAACCACTAAACCAGATTATGTTTGGTCCTCCCGGCACCGGCAAAACATACAATAGCATCAGTAAAGCGGTAGAAATTATTACCGGTTATGCAGGCAATGGTTACAAAACTCAATTTGACCGACTAAGAAAGGAAGGTCAAATAGAATTTGTAACCTTTCATCAAAACTATAGTTATGAAGATTTTATGGTTGGATTGAAACCGGTAGAGAATTCGGGAAGTCTGCAGTTTGAAAAGAGGGATGGCATTTTTAAAAAGATAGTTGAGCGGGCTAAGAATGATTGGGTGAAAAATAAGGACAGTGCAGCAAATTTCGTTCTCGTCATAGACGAAATAAACCGTGCCAACATATCCCGTGTTTTTGGCGAATTGATTACCCTGATTGAAACCGACAAGCGTTTAGGCGCTGAAAATGAACTGACTGTTACCTTGCCCAATGGCGAAACCGGTTTTGGCATACCGCCCAATCTCTACATCATCGGCACCATGAATACTGCCGATAAATCCATTGCGCTGGTGGATATCGCATTGCGCAGGCGGTTTGAGTTTATACCCTTTTATCCGGATGCGACCCAACTAAAAGATCCGGAAAAGGCAGAATTGCTCAAACAGATCAACGCCGCCATCTATGAGAAAAAGAAAACTCCCGATTATCTGATTGGTCATGCCTATTTTATGAATGATTCAACCATTGAGGATATCCTTTTGAAAAAAGTAATACCCTTATTGATGGAGTATTTTACCGGAAAGATTGATATTGTCGAGGGCATTTTTAAAGGCACAAATTGGGATGTAAGCTATGATACAAACACTTACAATTGGGAAATAAATTTTAATGAACAAGCATAAATAAACAGCAACTCAACTCGGTGCAACGCTGTGATTAACTCCGGGGAACTCTGTGGTTGAACTTTATAAAGTAAATGATTAAAGTCTACGAATTCGGGAAGCATTTCGAGGTTCCAAAGGACGAATGCGCGGCGCTGAAAACCTACCTGCACGAGGTTTGGCAGCGGCGTTTTGCCAATGAAATTGAGGAAGAAATAAGCGAAGAGCAGGAAATCACCTCACGGCAGAGTTTTCTCACTTTTCATGAGTCGGACACCAAAGCCAGCGCTAAAAATTATGTGGGCTTCATCCAATCCGGCGAACTGCACATAGAGATTTATCCAAAGGTTTTTAAAAACCATGACCATCATGATGCTAACGCCAAATTGTTTTTAAAGCATCTTTTCTATTGGTTCGGTTATTGCAGAAAGTGGAAATTCCCGATCACCAATGTGAATCTGGACTCATTAGACCATGATAACCTCCCTGAACTGATCATTAAGCTCATTGCGGACTGCATACACGATACTATTGCTGCCAGCCCTATTTCTCTGTACGAAGAAGTTGAGGAGTCTTTGATGATGCCACGGGGAAGGATCAACTTTGGTCGCTATATAACCAATGGATTGAGTACGGGCAATCATCACATTCTGGAATGTGACTATGAGCCACTTGTATATGACAACAAGCTGAATCGCGCCATAAAGTACGTAACCCGGATTTTGCAAAGCCTGTCGAAATTTGATGAAACAAAGAACCGGCTAAATGACATCATTTTTATTTTGGATGAAGTTGAAGACGTTCCGTGCATGGTGCAAGATCTGGACAAAATAAAAATCAACAGCTTTTTTACTGATTACCAGTTGCTTATCGACCTATGCAGGCTGATTTTGGAGCAACAACTCTACAGCAACAATCACTACGAACAGCACCAATGGTGTTTGCTTTTCCCGATGGAATACATATTCGAAGACTTTGTAGCAGGTTTCCTTGAATATCATTTCAAAGACT
>Ga0007870_1000330_pt1 | contig 16225 bp, 9 predicted proteins | sample CryBogCBH04Jul08_FD_71207 | JGI IMG/M metagenome (GOLD analysis project Ga0007870, IMG submission 71207) | Freshwater microbial communities from Crystal Bog, Wisconsin, USA - CBH04Jul08 | ecosystem: Environmental > Aquatic > Freshwater > Lake | place: Crystal Bog, Wisconsin, USA | collected...
GTTATATATGGTTTACTACAAGAGTTATTTCTATTCACTGTGATAAAGGTAATTGGTAATGGCTCAGCCCTATATAAATAACGCAGGTACTTGGACACAAGTAAAAGAAATCTATATAAATACCGGTTCTTGGAAATTAGCTAGAACTGTGTGGGCTAACGTCGGTGGTACTTGGAAACAAATATACCCAATTGCACGCGCTACATCAAACAATACAACTAATGGCTTTTTTACAGTACCAAATACTATAACTAAACTTAAGCTTACTGTTGTAGGTGGTGGCGGTGGTGGCGGTGGTTCTTTACTAGCAGGTTGCGGATCAGTTAACCATAACGGGGGTTCTGGTGCAGGTGGTGGTGGGGTAGCTATTTGTACAGCGTCTGTTATGCCTGGGCAAATTCTATCTTTTACTATTGGTGCTGGCGGTGCTCCTGGATATGCCTATGATAATAGAGGTACTTCAAGCGGAGCGGGTGCCGTGTCAGGGCAAAATGGTGGTGACACAACTCTTACATCATCTGGAATTATCATAACTGCATCAGGTGGGCGAAATGGTGGTGCTCCTGGTACAGATGGGTCTCCTGGTTCATCAGTAGGTAGTAACTGCGGATATTCTCCTGTAGCTGGTGGAACAGGTGGCGGAGTTTCTTTATCTGGAGTTATTGATATTGGTTCTTTTAGTGGCGGACAAGGTGGTACAGGCGGCAATGCTGGTGGTGCTGGTGGTAATGGTAGCTCTACATATTTAGCTAGTGGTGGTAATGGTGGTTCTGGTTCTGGAGGCGGCGAATCTGGCGCCGGTGGCGGAGGCGGTGGAGCTTCTTATGCAGCTGGTGGTGTCGGCGGCAACTATCAAACAGGTTTAGGCGGAGCTGCTAGTGGTGCTATTTATGGTGCTGGTGGTGGTGGCATGGGCGGTCAAGGTGGTGGGTATGGGCAAATGACTACTGGCTATGGGGCTAACGGTATTGTAATAATCGAATATGGAATAGGAATCCAGTAATGGAATGGCTTAAACAGATAGCACCTACGCTTGCTACCGCTCTTGGTGGGCCTTTAGGGGGTCTTGCCTATGAAGCCGTATCTAAAGTTTTAGGTATTGGTGCTGACGAAGCTAAGCAGATGCTGGAAGACGGCAAGTTAAATGCTGACCAAATTGCACAAGTTAAAGTTGCTGAGATTGAACTTAAAAAAATGGAAGAGCAGCTTGGTTTAAATTTTGAAGCTTTGGCAGTTGATGACCGTAAGTCTGCTAGAGATATGCAGAAGGAAGTTAAGTCACGCTTAGTACCAACATTAGCTATCCTTATTATTTCTTCTTTTATTGGAGTTACAGTCGGTACACTTATGGGCTATACAAAGATTGATTCTGTATTAGCTGGTACTTTAATTGGTTACTTATCTGCTAAAGCTGAGCAGGTCGTTTCTTTCTATTTTGGCTCTAGCTCAGGTTCACAGGCTAAAGACGCAATGCTTTATAATTCAACTCCAACTCCAACTCAACCTAAATGATAAATAATTTTGATACCTGCCTAAACTTTGTACTTCGTGAAGAAGCAGGATTCGTTGACAATAAAAAAGATCCTGGCGGAATGACTAACCTTGGCTGTACTAAAAAAGTATGGGAAGAATGGGTTGGCCGCGAGTCTAGCGAAAAAGAAATGCGCGCTTTAACTAAAGCTGATGTAGCGCCGTTATATCAAAGGAAATATTGGAATGCAACTAGATGCTCAGAGCTTCCTTCTGGTCTCGATTTATGCGTATTTGATACAGCGATTAATTCGGGACCCGGGAGAGCCATCAAAATACTTCAAAGCTGTCTCGGTGTTGTTCCTGATGGCGCTATTGGGCCTAATACTATATTAGCCGCTAGTCAGTTCAAAGGTTCTTCTTTAGTTCATTTAATTGATGAGTATTGCTCAGCACGCCAAGCATATTTAATTTCTCTACCTACATATGGTGAGTTTGGTAAAGGCTGGGCTAAACGTGTAAAAGAAGTAGAAGAAGCCGCAAATAAATTAATAGGTTAATTATGCCATTACAAAAACTACAATTTCGTCCGGGATTAAATCGAGAGGGTACTGATTACAGTAACGAAGGTGGTTGGTATGACGGTGACAAGATTCGTTTTCGTTCAGGCTTTCCAGAAAAAATCGGTGGTTGGACACAGTATTCATCAAGTCAGTATTTAGGCACTGCGCGTTCTTTATGGAACTGGATTGACTTTGATGGCTCTAACTATCTTGGAGTTGGAACTAACGTAAAATACTATATTGAAAAAGGCGGCACATATAACGACGTAACGCCTTTTATTGCTAACGTAACTAGTACTTTTACAGGCGCTGGCGGCGCTTATACAGAAACTTACTCAAACCCTTTTACCGCTACTAACGGTTCTTCTACTATTACTGTAGCTCTTGGTACTTATAAACCTAGCGTCGGTGATTATGTTGTTTTCTCTAGCGCTACAGGTTTAGGTGGAAACATAACTGCAGCCGTACTTAATACGGAGCACCTTATAACTGCTGTGGGCTCTACTACTTTTTCTTTTGTTGCTTCTGCCACGGCTAATGCTAGCGATACAGGTAAAGGTGGAACAACTGTATATACAGGTTTTGAAGTTCCTGTTGGCTTAAACGTATATACAATCGGTACTGGCTGGGGTGCAGGTCCTTGGAATGCTGGAACTTCTTCTAATCCTTGGGCACATGGTTGGGGTACTGCATATCCTAATTCTCAGGCTGGTATTGGTCAGCAATTGCGCTTATGGTCTAACGATAACTTTGGTCAAGACTTAGTTATTGCACCTCGTGGAGGTGGCCTTTATTATTGGCAAGACGCTAACAGTACAGGTACTAGAGCACAACCACTTCAATACTTATCAACACAAGCCGGCTATTCTGGCACATATGTTCCAGTGGCTACAAACCAAGTTCTTGCAACGCCTATTCAAAAGTTTGTATTTGCTTTAGGTGCTAACTCTTATGTATCTGGAACACCTAATACTGCTTTTAATCCTATGCTTGTTAGATGGTCAGATCAGCTTAATCCTTACCAATGGGTTCCTGCAGCAACAAATCAATCTGGTGAATTTCCACTTACTAATGGCTCTTATATAATGGCCGGTAGAGCTACACGCCAAGAAACATTAATATGGACTGACTCAGCGCTTTATTCAGCGCAATATATTGGCGCTCCTTATGTTTGGGGTTTCCAAATTCTGATGGATAATATTTCTGTCATGTCACCAAACTCTATGGTTACTGTTAATAACGTGACTTACTGGATGGGGCAGGATAAGTTCTATATGTATTCAGGCCGCGTTGAAACATTACCTTGCGCATTACGCCAGTATATTTTTGATGATATTAATAAAGACCAGTCTTTCCAAGTATTTGCTGGTTCTAATGAAGGCTATAACGAAGTCTGGTGGTACTATGTAAGTAATAGTAGCCAAGGCACAACCATTGACAAGTATGTCATCTACAACTATATCGACCGCGTTTGGTATTATGGAAATATGGCACGTTCTGCTTGGTTAGATTCGGGTATACGTCCATTCCCTATGGCCGCCGACTACAACAACCGCATCCTTTACCACGAAAATGGCGTTGATGACCAATCAACTGGAACAGTATTACCTATTTATTCTTATGTACAATCTTCGGACTTTGATATTGGCGACGGGCATAACTTTGGTTTCGTTTGGCGCATACTACCTGACGTTAACTTTAATGGCTCAAATCAACCTAATCCGTCTGTAACAATGACTGTGTTACCTCGCCAAAACTCAGGTACTGCCTACGGTACTGCAGACACGCCGTCTGTAACTAGTTCAAACCCTTATTCTGCAACAAGAAATGTGTTTACTGTTCAGCAGTTTGATGGGCAGGTTTATACTAGACTGAGAGGGCGTCAGCTTGCGTTCAGAATTGAGTCTAGTGGTGTAGGTGTTACATGGCAGTTAGGTACACCTCGTATTGATATAAGACCAGATGGACGAAGATAATGGCTAATAACGGACCTTTACTCCCTTCAAAATCACCCAACTTACCAATTGCACCGGTTGAATATGACCAGCGCTATCAGGATACACTTAATAACGCGTTTACTAAATACTTTACTCAAATTGATAACTACACGCAGAATGCGGGAGTACCCGTAAATAACACAACAGCAAATAGACCTACAGCAAACTTATTAGTGGGTCAGTTTTATTTTGATACAACACTTGGGTATCCTATATGGTGGAGTGGTGCTCATTGGGTAAATGCTAGCGGTACAACGGTGTAAAACATGATAAAATTAAACAACTTTCCTTTAGCAGGTCAACCATGAGCCTTCATAATCTAGCACAGCACGTTAAATCCGCGGGTCGTAATGACGACTCTATGTTGGTTCATATGACGCCAGGCGAAGTTGCCGGCTTACAAAAACTAGCACAATCTCATGGTGGTTCATTAACTACTAACCCTCATACTGGGTTACCTGAAGCTGGATTCTTAGGCGCTATTTTACCGACTGTTATCGGAGCCGCAGCTTCTGCTGTTTTAGGTCCTGAAATGATGCCGCTTATAGCGGGCGGTGTTGGGTTAGCAGACTACGCCGCAACTGGTAGTGTAGGTCAAGGTATTATGGCTGGTCTTGGTGCTTATGGCGGTGGTAATTTAGCTAGTGGTCTAGCTGATATGGGTGGTCAACAACTAACTACTGATGCAGCTAGAGCAGCTGTTCAAAACGTAACCCCAGCAGAGTTACCATACACCCCGAACTATGGCCCAGAGTTATCTGGTGCGAATTCTATAGACGCAGAAGCGGCGGCTAATACTCAGGCTGAAGCTCTGGCTAACCAACAACAAACTGCAGCTCAACAAGCGGTAAATGCTAACCCAGGTGCAACTGCTTCTTATATGGATAAAATAGGTGCCGGTGTTAAAGCCGCAGCCGCAGATCCTATGTCTTATTTAGGGCAAAACTGGAAGCAGCTTGCTATGGTTGCAGCGCCTGTAGCTACAAGTGTTTTAGAGCCTAAGAGACCTACTGTTCCAACATTATCACCATACAGCGGCCCACTAAGTAAATATCATTTATCCCCTGACTTCCAAGGCTATACACCGTCACAACCAAATCCATACTATAAAGCTCAAGGTTTAGGTTACGCTGAAGGTGGTTTAACTGCTTTGGCTCCAGGTGGTTTGGCTGGCAATCAGCCAAATGTAATGTTCCCAGGAAGTCAACAAGATAGAACTCAGTTCGCTGAATCTACACAAACACCTATCGGTGCATTGGCGGCACACTCAGACTATGCTAGCGCCACTAATCCATTAACAGGTGAAGAAAAGCCGTTTGCTGAAGGCGGTGATGTAACACCAAATATTACACAACAACGTGCTAAATACACACCAGAAGATGCATTAGAGTCTATGCCTCCTTGGCAACGTGCACAAGCTAGATTAGCTAATGCAATGGTTTTCTCTAATGGTCCTGGAAATGTAGCTACAACACCTTCTGCTATGAATCAGTTAGGTCAAGTTAGAGTTGGTTTAGCAAGTGGTGGTATGGCACATGGTGGCGGTATTGGTTCTTTAGGAGGATATTCAGATGGTGGACGTATGCTTAAAGGTCCTGGCGACGGTATGTCTGATAGTATCCCTGCTTCAATTGGTGGTAAGCAGCCGGCGAGATTGGCTGATGGAGAATTTGTGGTACCAGCTGATGTGGTTTCTCACCTTGGTAATGGCAGTACTGACGCTGGTGCTAAGCAGTTATATGCGATGATGGATAAAGTTCGTCAAGCACGTACAGGTAGTAAAGAGCAGGGTAAACAAATTAAACCGGAGAAATACTTAGCATAATGAGCGAATTAATCTACGCTGATGTAAATGGATTGGAACTTCTACCAGAGCTTGAGAGACTATTTCCAGAGCACTACGAGGAGTTATGTGTAACAAAAGATTTTCCTGCAAACCCTGATTATGAGGCGTATCGCCGATTAGGTGAAGCTGGAATGTTAAGGACTATTACCTGTAGGGTAGATGGTGAACTGATTGGGTACATCGTATTTATTGTTCAACCGCATCTACACTATAAAGATTGTATTACCGCATTTGAAGATTTGTATTTTATTAAAAAAGAATGGCGTAAGGGAAGACTTGGTATTAGGTTATTTCAATACGCCGAAAAGGTTTTAAAAGAGCGTGGAGTCAATAGAATTATTATGCACACTAAAGTGCATCTAGACCACTCCAGCATTTTTGAGTATCTGGGCTATAAGCATTCAGATAAATTATTTACTAAGATGTTGTAAGGATTAAAGATGAGTTACTCTCGCAGACAGTTATACGCCATGGGCGAAATGTTAGGTGAAAGCGCTACACGCAAAAAAGCTGGTGGCGGTATGATCTATGGTGGTGGTGGTTCTGCTCCATCACAGCCTACTACATCTACAACAAATACTTCTAATATCCCAGAGTACGCACAGCCCTATGTTGAAAATATGCTTGGCGCTACTCAGAAGCAGCTTTTTAATACTACTACAGATGCTAGTGGTAACACTTCACTTACTGGGTCCAAGCCTTACACCCCATACAGTACAAACATGCAAGACTACTTTGCTCCACAGTCTTCATTACAAAATCAAGCATATGGCGAAGCACAAAACTTACAAACGCCGGGACAGTTCCAACAAGGTTCTGGTTTAGCCGGTATTGCAGGGATGAATGCTTTAGGCGCCCAATCTAATTTCCAGAATCAAGCGACAAACCCAGGCGCTGTTCAAGCGTATATGAGCCCATATATTCAGGCTTCTTTAGACCCTCAACTTGCGGAAATGCAAAGACAGTATGGAATTACTGGACAGCAAGAACAAAGCCAAGCTACGGGTTCAGGTGCATTTGGTGGTTCACGAGAAGCGCTTATGGCAGCTGAAAACGAGCGTAATAAAAATATTGCAATGAATCAAGCAATTGGTCAAGGGTATAACACCGCATTTACTAATGCTCAGAATCAGATGCAATTTGGTGCTAACTTAGGTATGCAGGGCGTCAATGCGGCTAACCAAGCTGCAGGTACTTTAGGACAACTAGGGTCTGGATACAGTCAAGCTAACTTAGCAAATATAAATGCTCAGAATCAACTTGGTAATCAAGCGCAACAATACCAACAAGGTATGTATAACCAAGCAATTCAAAACTACGCTACAGAGCAACAGTATCCAGAGATGCAGTTAGGCTTTATGTCAAATATGTTGCGTGGTTTACCGCTACAAGCTACAACTACACAAACTTATCAAGCGGCTCCTAGTGCTGGTCAACAAGCTATGGGTCTTGGTCTTGGCGCATTAGGCGCAGCTAAAGCATTCGGTTAAGGATAAATATGAGCATTGCAGATTTAATGAGTGGTAAAGGAAGTTCTCCAGAGTCTCAAGCGGCTCCGTCAGCGCATGGTATGAATGACGTTATGTCTATTGCGTATAAGCTAGACGACTCTCAGCTTGCTGATATTTTAAGTGGTAAATCTTTAACTGCCATGTATGATGGTAAGCCCATCGCGATTCCACAGTTCGCTGCTATGGCCGCTGCTATGGGTAAAAAAGAACTACGCACTGCTGTAGAAGGTAAAATTGCTCAACAACAGTTAATGCAACAGCAAAGCATGAAAGACAAGATGCTAGCTGATTTACGCAATCATCAAGGACTTCCACCACAAGGTATTCCACAGGCGGCCCAACAACCGCAAGCTATGCCGCAAGGACAACCACAACCAGGCCCACAAGGTGTAGCCGGTCTCCCAGCAGATAATATGAAGTCTATGGCTGGTGGCGGTATTATTGCATTTGATGATGGTGGTGAGGTTAAGCATTTCTGGGGTGGGGGGCCTAGCGCAGCTGATGTTACTTCTAGATGGCAGGCTTTGAGTGATGATGATACACATCCTTGGACTGCAGAAGATGTGCGTGCTGGTCTTGGTAAAGTTTGGGATCCGATACAGGGGTTTTTAACTAATAGGTATAACAAGGAAAGAATAGCCGCTAAACAACTAGCAGATACAAAAGCTTTCACTGATACAGGTATGCCAGATACTGGCGCTCCAGCCGCTTACCCGGTAACAACTACTGATGGTAATATATTACCCCCTGGCGCAAATCCTGCGGCTCCAAATGCGGCTGCTCCTACCGCTGCTCCTACCGATGTTCCAGCCGCAAACCCAGCCAAACCTGATGCGGATACTGTAGGTATTGGTGCTCTTACTTCTAAACGCGGTAACACAGTTGATGACCAAATTGATCGCGTAAATAAATACTTAAAAGCTATTAAAGGCGATGATGAGCTAGAGCCATACAAAAAAATGCTTGAGGACCAAAAAACAGAGCTTAAGCAACAAAAAGAACAAGCTGGTGGTGAAGCTATTATGGGCTTAGGTATTGGTCTATTAGGCCATGCACACTTAAATGATGCTCTTGCAGCGGGCGGTCAAAATGCTCTAAATATTATGCAGAATGCTCAATCTCAATACAATAAGGGCATCCAAGGTCTTACTAAAGATCAAATGATGATAGCTAAAGACCAAACTACGGCGCGTAAAGCTGATCTGGCTACTGCTATCGGCCTAGAAAACTCAGGGCGCCAAGCTGATCTTACACAGCAACAGATTGATGAATTGCGTCAGTACCACCAGATGCAAGCTCCATATTGGCAAAATAGAGGTAATGCAGGCCAAACAATGACCCTTAAAGATGCTACTGTTGCCTTTAACAAACTTACCCCACAACAATTACGCTTACTACCGCCATATGTAAAAGACGCAGTTGCTTACCACAACTACATTAACGGTGGAGAACCTCAGCTAATGGATACACCCGGAGCTGATGCAAGAGTGTTAAAATCTGGTAAGTAAGTTTTAAAACCAACGCCCTTACGGGGGCGTTTTACAATTTAGAGAATTATGCCAAAATATCTACCTTTGCCTAGCGGCGCCTATTTTGAAGTACCTGATGGCTTGAACTATAAACAAGCTGTTGCTTTGGCTCAAAAAGAACACCCCAATGAGTTTTTAACTCCAGGTGAAAAGGAAGAAAGACAAGGTTTTGGTGCTGCTCTAAGTACTGGTTGGAAAGGCGCTAAGTCTGATACTGAAGAAGGTTTAGGTGCTCTACTAAATAATCAAACTCTAAAAGACTGGGCTGCTCAAGATAGAGCAGAGGCTGAAAAGAACGCCTATATTCCTACTACATCTGAAGATGTCTCCGCCGCTATGAAACAGGGCTTAATCCCTGGAGCCGGTGCAGCTTTCCGCAAATATGTATCTGAACCTATTGGTGGTATTGCGGGTCGTTATGGTGCTCCTATGCTTGCAGGCGCTGTTGCGGCTCCTGCTATCGCTGTTGCGGCTCCTGAATTAGCTCTTGGTGCCGGTGCTACGGCTCTTATTGGCGGTGCTGCAACTGCATTAGCTGATTTACCCGCCGAGATTGGCGGAAACGTACAGGCTCGTAAAGAACAAGGTCTTCCTGAAAACACAGCTGGAGCTGTCGGTGCCGGTGTATTACAGGCTGCATTGACTGGTTTTGGTATCCCTGGAATGGGTGCCGTACCTAAATTGGCTCGAGGCATATTAGGTAAAGAAGCTACTGCATTAGGTAAACAAGTTGTAGCTGGCGAAATAACTAAAGAGGTGGCTGTAGGGCAACTAAATGGAACTTTAAGAAATATTCTTCAAGAAACAGCTTCTAACGCCGTAACTGGTACCGGTATGATGGTTGGTACAGAAGCCCTGCGCCGCGGGCAGGCTGGTCAAAGTGTATTAGATTCTGAAGCCATGAAAGCCTATGGTGAAAGTGCACTTGGTGCGGCTGAATTAGCCCCATTATTCGGTATTGGGCACGGCGCATTCAAACGCGGTGCTGAAAAGAAAACTATTGGTCAAGCCGCAACAGCATTTGAAACTGGTGAAAAGAAAAAAGCACAAGCATTAGAAGATGCTAAAGCTGCACAAGAAGCAGATGCAGCGCAGGCTGCAGAATTGGCACAACGTCAACAAGCTACTATGGGGCAGGCTGAAAATCCAGCTGCCGGTATTCAAGGTAGAACAGGTGATTTATTTGGGGAGCCAATTAACCCTACAGACTTAAAAGCAGCACAAGTTAAAAAAGGCCGTATGGATGAAGGCGCTGTAACGCCTGTAGATTTCGGCAAAGAAACAACAACAGTAAGGGAGCGTGAAGCGGCCCAGGCTGCGCCAGCGACACCGCAAGATTTAGCACAAAGACAACGAGTTCTTACAGCTACACACGATGAATTACAAGACAGAGTGGCTAAAGCCGCAGCTAGCGGTGATTTAGAAAATATTACTGCCCTATCAGGTCAATTAAAAACAGTTAAAGCTGCGCTTGACGAAAATACAAACGCATTTAAAAAAGCTGTGCCTGCAGAGCAAATGCCTGAAGTTCAGGCGGCGCAGTTACGCGGTCAGTTAAAAAATAAAACGGACGCCCTTAAAAAAGCTGGTGACTTAGGCGACTTTGAAAAGATTCAAAAACTTGCTGGTGAAATTACCGCAATAAAAGAAAAGCTAGATAAACTACCACAAGGTCCAGATTTAATTGAGCAAGCTGAGATTAATAAGAAAAAAGACGTTGAAGCAGAAGCTGCTCAGCGTGAACAAGAACAACAAGACTTATTTGCACAAGTAGAAAAGCCCAATAAAGGTGAAGTTCTTAACGAAGAAGCAATTAAACGCTATCAAGAAGGTTTACAAGAACTAGAAGCAGCTCATGCTGAAGGCGCTGATGAGCGCAGAATAGATACACTGTTAAGCAAAATCCGCGAAGCGTACATGGAAAGCGGAATGAAGAGTGGAGAAGCTGCTGAACAAGCTGCGGCTAAGCCTGACCGCATTAAACGCGCTATCAAAGAACAAGAAGAAGCATATGCAAAAGCAACTACAGATGAAGAAAAGGCTGCTGCTCTTAAAGCTATTGGTGAATTACAAAAAAGGTTAGCCGGCTCTACAACTGAAGGCAAAAAATCTCCAGAACAACGCCAAGCTGAAGCTCAAGAAGGTGAGCGGTTAGCCCACGATAACCTTGCTGACCATGTTGATTCTGTAATGCGCGGGGAAGAAGTTAGCCCTAATGCCGCTGAAATGATTAAAGGTAGCTATGCTAAAAATGCTGTAGATGAAATTAATGCATCTAGAGAAAAGATGGACCAGCAACCGCTGACCACTGATGAGGCACTTAAACTTACTAATGAAGTTCGCGATAACGTAGAAGCTATTATTAGAAAGAATGATTTAAAAGCTATAGATAGGTTTGATTCTAATGAGCCTACAGCTCTTGAGCGCCGTATTGACCATATTAAAGATAGATTCCGTCAAGGCCCAGAGCGTGTATTACGTAAAGGTGAGCTAGAAGGTCTAAAAACTGAGAAAGATGCTGTTCAATCTTTGGAAGTTGCCCTTGGACGCAATGAAAAAGAAGCTGTTGAAAAAGCGCAAAAAGAAGTAGACGCTGCTCTTGATGGGCTGGTTAAAGCCAAGAATAATACTCTTGAAGCGCGTAAAGAAGCTAAAGCAAAAGGTCGTAAGTTTGAGCATAGTACAGAAGAAGCTGCTGCTGAAGAAAGACTTGCCGCAGCTAAAAAACAGCTAGATGAAGCTAAAAATAACCTTAAAGAATTTGTCCCAGATGCTAAACGCGTAGCACATTTACGCGAAGAAGTTAAGCGTTATAAAGAAACTGAAGCTAGGGAAGCTGAAGAAAAGCGTAAGGCCGAACTTAAAGAACCTGCAGACTATAATGAGAAGCAAGGTGAGTTATTTACAGAAAAACAACTCGAGCGTAAGGCTGTTGTGCGCTCTACTCCGGAGAAATTTCAAGATTATTTAAAGTCTGGGGCTGTTGCAAAAATTAAAAATGACTTAGAGAAACTAGCCAAAGCAGTTGCGGAAGCAAAGGAACGTTCTGAGCTATCTAAAAAGACTCCAAGACTTGGCGTAGATTTTTTAAAGAGCTTATATAATCAACGTGAGTTTGTTAAGCAAGTTAAAGATGCTGAAATTGTAATTAAAAATTTGCGGGGAAAAGCGGAGGGTATTTGGAACGCACACAATGATAGTGCTCGTGAGCTAGAGGTTATTAAAAAACAAATTGACTCAATTGGTAAAAAAATAAAGTTTGAAGAAACAAAACCTAGAGCTGAAGGTAAAACAAGTGAGCGCGAAAAAGCTAGAGCTATAACTTCTTTAAAAGCTAAACTTTATGATTTAAATGAAAAGCGCGTTGTTTTTGAAGATAGAATAAAAGAAATTGAGGCTAAAGCTGACGAAAATAAAAAAACTATTGATGAGCTCTACTCAAGAGCAAACGAAATAAGAAGCGCCGACTTAAAGTTTGAGCAAGCTGTATTAGACAGTATGGAGCGTACTCTTGCTAAAGCCAAGAAAGGTTCGCCGTATGCTGCAAAGCTAGAAGCAGATATGATAAAAGCACGTGCCGAAGTTTCTAAAAATGAAGCCGCAGCACGTGAAGAGCTAGAAGAACAGGTTAAAGCAAAACGTGAAGCAGAACAAAAGCGTCTTGAAGCTCAAGAAGCGATGCATACAATTAAGCGTGAAGTTGTTCAGACAGAGTATAAAACGCCTAATAAAGAGATTCCTGGCTTTAAAGAAAAGCAAGAACTTTTAGCTACTATGAAAGAAGGTACAACAGAATACCGTAAGTTGTATCACGAAATCGAACGTATGAAGCAGGAACATACCCCTGTAACACGCAAAGAAACTAAGGTAAAAGAAAAACCTGAGACCCCAGAGCAACGTAAAGAAAGAGTTGTTTCTGAACAAAAAGAAGCCGCTCAAGAGATGCAAAGCTTAAAAGAGCTTGCTAAAGAGCATCAAATGGATCCTAAAGAAGCCGAGAAAACCGTTAAGGAGCTTAGAGAACTTGCGGAGGCTAATGATAGGTATGGTAAAAAGTCTCTTGCTAAAGCCCAACGTGCTACGGCTAATGAAATAGAATCTAAGCTTAAGATGCGTCAGAGCAATATCGCCGCTGCTAAAAGGCTTGGCGATGAGCCTCCAGGCAAAGCACGTCCACCTAATATCAAAGTCGGTGCTGAAACAGAAACTAAAGCCGCACAAAAAGCCGAAGAAGCACGTACTAAAGCTAATATAAAAGCAGCTAGAGATCTAAGAAGTGCTGTTGAAAAAGCCAATGCAGGTAATCCCGACTACTATGACGGTATTAGCGGTAACAGCTATCGTATTGACAAGTCTAGCTCAGGTAAGTTAGATAAAGCTGAAGGTCAAAAAGTAGCCGATGAGATAAATAAAAAGCTACCTAAAGATGTTAAGCTGACTTATGTACATGACTTCTCTGAGTTGCCAGAACAAGAACGCAAAGACTTAGCCCGTGACGGTATTGTTGAAGGCTCTAAAGAAGCTACCGCTGTTAAAGGTTTTGTTAACGATAAAGGTGAAGTGTTTTTAGTTGGTGGGCACCATGATAGCGTTGCTGATCTACAGAAAACGGCTGTCCATGAATTGATTGGTCACGTTGGTGTAGACCGTGTTCTTGGTGAAAAAGGTATGAAGGACCTCGCAGACCGCATTTATAACGCACACGGCGGTATCGAAGAGTTAGCTAAGAAACTAGGTGTACTTGACGCTGTTAAAGGCACAATGGATGACTACGCTCTACGCATTAAAAAGATGACTGAGGAAGGCGCATCAAAAGAGGCCATTGATAAAATGATGACCGTAGGCGAGACTCAAGTAGTTAGAGAACTTATTGCCCATACAGCCGAAGCTAGAGTTAACGAATCATTTAAACAAAAAGCTGGCCGTTGGTTAAAAGAACTTGTCGGTGCTGTACGTAACTGGTTGCGTGAAAATGGTTTTGCTGAGTTTGCCAAAGCTACAGATAATGATATTTTTTATACATTGAAACAAGCCCAGCGCAGATTCGATACAGATACTCTTGGTGCACACCGCAATGTTAATGGCGAAATATCTTTTAGCAAGAAGGTTAAATACAACGAAGATTTTGATTCTAAAAATCCAGGCCTTGCTAAGGTAGCTGAAGCTGTTATTGGCCGCGAAAAGAGTTTCACTGATCGTATTAAAGGCGCTGCTCTAGGTATGAGCTATATGACTCGTTTCTTAGACCGCTTTGCTCCGCATGAATACATTGCGAAGAATATGAGAGATGCCCATGAAGGTTACCAGATGATGTACTGGAACCGCATGTATGACCAAAAGAATAACATGATTGCTGAGATTGCAACGCACGGCCCTACAAGTATTTTCCATGACAAAGATAATAACGAGTTTACTTATAAGAGCCAGAACAAAGCAAGTCTTAAAGATGTTGTTCAAGCTGTTGGTAAAGCGGCTCCTGAAATTGGTAACTCTACAGCAGCCCTTGAACAGTTTGGTTTGTATTTAGCGGCCGAACGTGCTCAGGTTGTAGGTAAAGAAAAGCTTAATTTCTCCGAAGACGTTACTCAAGAGATGCTAGATAAGGCGCTTAAATATGGGCGTAGAAATGAGCACTTCCAAGAAGCTCGTAAACTTTATAAAGAATACAACGATGGTCAAATAGATTTCCTTATTCAGTCTGGTCGTATCTCTAAAGAAGAAGGCCAACGCTGGAAAGACAGAGGCGACTACGTAGCTTACTACCGTGAAAAGAACGGTGAGATTTGGGATGAAGAACATAATATCCGTATTGGCGACGTTAAGAATCAGAAGTATTTAAAAGAATTGATAGGCGGTGATAAGAGTATTGTTAACTTTGAGACTGGCGCATTACAGAATACTCACATGCTAACTGATATGGCGATGAGTAACATTGCTACTAAGAACACTGCTTACACAATGTCTAAGTTAGGTATGGCTGAGATTCACTCAGGCCCTGGCCCAGCATCTGATAAAGTTGTACGCTTCTATGAAAATGGTGTAGAAAAGCATGCCGTTATAGATACTAAAGGTGTACCTGATAGACTAAGTAAGCAGCTTGAAGAAATGCGCAAAAAAGGTTTAGCTAATACTGAATCTTACAAGAAATTAAGAGGGCGTGAAATTATTGCATCTGAATCTGCTAGCTTGTTTGGTGATATTCCAGCTGAGTTAATTGTTCGTGGTATGGAAGGTGTGTCTATGACGTTACCCTCAGCTATTAGTTTCATGCAAGGCCCAGCTAACTTATTACGTAAAGCAGTTACAAGAAACCCAGCATACGCTATGCGCGTCGCATTTAAAGACTCTATTGATAGTTGGATTCGTACAGGTGCAGATACGCGGCCAGTGCTTGACACACTAGATAGTTTGAAGCGCATTGTTAAAGGCGGGGCTCCTGAAGTTCGTAAGTTACAAGAACAAGGTATTGTAGGTGGTCATGTATTTAGCGGTGGTATTAAAGACATGACAACTATCGCTAACCAGATTGCCACTGGGCAGTCGGGGTGGGAGAAACTACTTGCTAAAGCAGATAGAATGGCTATTATTGCTGACGAATCTGCTCGTGTTTCTTTATATAACGGCTTTATGAAAAAAGGTATGTCTCCAATGGAAGCATCCTTAGCAACTCTAGAAGCGCAGAACTTTACTAAGCATGGCTACTCTCCAACAATTAGAGCAGCTAGTATGATGATTCCGTTCTTCAATGCGCAGCTTCAAGGTGTATCTGCACTTATTCGTGCAGGAGCAGGTAAGTCTTTATTCGAAGATAAGCTGAATGTTAAAGATACTATTATGAAGCGTGGTGCTATGTTAGCGGGTATGACTATGGCTTACACAGCGCTTATGCAAAATAATAAAGCATATAAGAACGCTACAGAAGATGAGAAGCTAGGCTACTGGTTTGTTCCCGTTCCAGGAATTGATGAGCCTGTAAAAGTACCTATTCCATTTGAAGCAGGTGTGATATTCAAGGCTTTACCTGAAGGTGTGTTTAATTTGGCGGCTACAGATGCTAAGTCTAAAGATGTTCTTCCTGCTATGGCTAAACAGATTATCAGTAATATTCCAGGTGTTTCTACTGGCGGTTTACCACAAGGTATTAAGCCTGTATTTGAGGCTGGAACCAATACAGATTTCTACTCATGGAACCCTATTGAAAGCCAAAAACAACTGGCGCTTAAGCCGGGCGAACGTAGCACAGCTACCACAACTGAGTTCTCTAAGATGCTAGGCAGAGCTTTGGGTGTATCACCTATTCAGATTGACC
>Ga0007870_1000336_pt1 | contig 15986 bp, 12 predicted proteins | sample CryBogCBH04Jul08_FD_71207 | JGI IMG/M metagenome (GOLD analysis project Ga0007870, IMG submission 71207) | Freshwater microbial communities from Crystal Bog, Wisconsin, USA - CBH04Jul08 | ecosystem: Environmental > Aquatic > Freshwater > Lake | place: Crystal Bog, Wisconsin, USA | collected...
TAGGGAGGGCAACCACTGATACACTATCTAATAAGACACTGACATCTCCGACAATCAACACCAGTGTTACGTTCGGAACAGGAGTAACCCTACCTGCCGGCAATCTGACAGGTGCTCTGCCTGCAATCAGCGGCGCATCTCTGACTGGTATCACCTCCAGTCAGATAGGGGGACTGGGGTCTCTGGCCACACTCTCTACTGTTCCGCTGGCTAATATTGCCTCGATAGGTTCTAACACATTACTGGGTAACAGTACTGCTGGTTCTGCATCACCCACAGCGCTCTCAGTTGGTTCAGTTCAGACCCTACTCGGTCTGGGCAGTGCTGCCTACCTGTCAGCTGGAACAGCTGCCAATAACCTGGTTCAGCTCAATGGTAGCGGTCAATTACCTGCTGTCAGTGGAATTAACCTGACCAATATTACCAATATTGCAACATGGACTACAGCAACCAGACCTGCCAGTCCTACTGTAGGTCAGACTGGATATAACTCTACTCTGGGCTATCTGGAAACCTTCACTGGTGGCACTACCTGGGTCAGTGGAGGTACATCAGGCAATAGTGGTGCTACAGTAGCCAGTGTTACATCTGCAGGAACCTACTATCCGGTATTCACTAACACCACTGCAGGTTCTAATCTGACTGTTGCTGATATTAACAGTGCCTTCAGCTTCAACCCCTCCACCGGACTACTATCTGCCACTGGTTTTGCTGGCAGTGGCTTCAGTCTGACCAATATCAATGGCAGCAATATCAGCAGTGGTACCATCTCAACTTCCTATCTACCTGTAGGTACTGGTGCTAGTCAGCTGGTTCAGCTCACTGCTGCCAGTAAGTTACCTGCTGTAGACGGTAGTCTATTGACCAATCTACCTGCCACAGGCGTGGGGGTGACATCTACCAGCAGCTCAGGTACCTATTACCCTCTGTTCACTACCTCTACCAGTGGCACAGTAACCTCTGTCAGTAATAATACCAATTACAGCTATAACCCCAACAGTGGAACATTGACGGCACCGTTGGTTACAGCTACATCCAGTATATCTGCTCCTGCAGTTACAGCTACATCCAGTATATCTGCTCCTGCAGTTACAGCTACATCCAGTGTCTCTGCTCCTGTGGTTACGGCTACCAATGGTATCTATACCAATAACAGCACCATATCTACCAGCTATACTGTTGTATCGGGCTCAAATGCCATGTCAGTTGGGCCTATTACTGTGGGTACTGGACAGGCGGTCAGTGTAGCAGCAGGCAGTCGATGGGTTGTAATGTAGGAGAACATCATGGATGAATCGGCAGCAGAGAATATAGTCCAGGAAACCGTTACAGATAATCTCAATCCTGAGTTACCTGTAGAGAAGCTCAGTCAGGATACTGTCAACTTCGCCTATCGCTTTAACCTGGTTGTGCCATGGGCTGCCTTCTTCATCAACGTGGCGATTATAGTGGTGGGTGCCTTCAGTAATGTACCTATCGAGCGCCTGAATATATTGGCATCTATATTAAATCTAGGTACAGGCAGCGCCCTGACCTATATGAGGAGGTAATCCATGAGTGAAAGTCCTATTGTAGTCCCCATATCACCTACCCTGGGACAGGCATTGACGACCAGCAGTGAGGGATGGCAGTATAGTTCTGGCGACAACAGCGGAGCAGTCTCTGTCTGGGAATTACAGGGTAATCTGGCCAGTAGCAGCGCGCCAGGCACTCCCTGGCGCTGGATACTCAGCACAATTACCTCATCGACCAATGCTCTCGATGGACATGAGTATATATGCAATACTGTGGCTGGGCCCATTACTCTCACACTGGTATCTACCAACAGCGGCGCTATAGTTAAGGTCACAGACTACTTCAAGACCAATGTCACCTCTATTACACAGGGCTTCGCTGCCAATCATGTGACAGTAACAGCGCCCTCAGGCTATACCATATACGGCACCACCAGTCTCATATTAGACCGCAGCAGTATCAGTCCGGAATTTAAACTATACGGCAGTGACTGGGCTATCACAGGAGGTATAATTCGTTGAGTATTACCTTAACCAGTATATATCCCAGCAGCAGTGCCGCCTCCTCCGGAGCCACCTATACTGCCTCTAATATAGTATTCGAGATAGAGGGAGCTAACAGCACTCCCTTCAATACCAGTGCCGCCCTGGTACTCAATAGCGGAATTACAGCCACTGACAGTGGCAATGCCCTGCAGACCAGTAATAGCAATCCCAGTCAGTATCTGCAGTATGCAGCATCTAATAACAGTCTCTCACTGTCATCCTACACAGCCTGGACAATAGAATGCCTCTTCAATGCTGAAAGCTATACCTCCGGTGAGGTGAGTCTCTGCACCAAGTCAGGACTACCTATGGTGTCTAATAAGGCTACCACTGAGTATGTACTCTTCTACGATGCAGTTAATGGAATAGTTTTTGGCTACTACGATAGTGTTACCAGTGCCTTCATTCTCCTCGCCTGGAAATACACCATCGTCGCTAATGTAGATTACTACCTGGCCATAGTTAAGAATGGAAGCTCAATAACTGCCTATGTCAATGGCAACAGTCAGGGTACCCTGGTCTTTACTGGCGCTATGATAACTACCAGTAATTCATTCTACGTCTTCGGTAATGGTGAAGACAGTCATGTGCCATCCATTATCAGGGGGTTGAGAATTACTAAGGTTGCCCTGAGTATAACATCCAATGCCTATCAGTATTACAGTCTGACACCCAGTCTATCCCCAGTAGATCTCTATCTGTCTAAGGTAATCCTGGAAACCTACGGCAGCAGCGCCTATCCCGTTAATGGCGATACCATTGCTCCCAGCATATCCAGCGGCATAACCGGTAATCTGAATATGAACAGTCTGGATGTCAGCGGTACCGGCCTGATTGGTCTAGACTACGGCAACAGTAATGACTATCAACTGCAGAGTAATTGGACAGTAGAGTTATATGTCAGCTGTACAAACTGGACAGCCAGTGGGGCAGTCCTGACATTCCTCTCTAAGTGTCAGAACCTATCCAGGGTAGAGTATGCCTTCGTCTACACTGGCGGTAATTTCTGCTTCTATTACAGCCAGGATGGGCAGTCTGCCGCAGTCCTCACATTCACCACTGTCAGTCTGACTGCCAATACTAAATACTACGTGGCCTATGTCGGCAGCGGTACAGCTGTTACCCTATATCTCAATGGAGTGGCACAGGGTACTCAGAACATGACCCTGACCGGCAGTGCGACTACGGTAGCTCATGCTATTAATGACCTACGGATTGGAGGAGATGGCGGTTACATCGCTAAAACAGGAGGCGCTACTCTCAGCATCTACGGGCTACGCTACACTAATGGAGCTACCAGGGCTATTACCAGTAGCACCTATCCTATTTACGGGTTGACTGCACCGTAGGCCAGCGGCCTACTATGGTTTACCGTGAAATATGCGGGCATCGCCACTGATCAGATATATAGCGCCTGTATAGGATGGCTCCACGAAGAACACATCTCCCTGATTAAGTGTCAGTGTGGTTCCAGGTACATTGCCAGCTGCCCCGGCTGCAGTCATGGGCACTGAACTGAGATTAATCTGCGCAGTTGAGGAGAGAGCCTGTATGGTGATGGAACGTCCCATCTGCGGTGCACAGAGCAGAAGAGGGAAGGTGGTGGCAGTCTCCTCATACATCAGTGGAGATTCTCTGGATACTGATAGCCAGCGTTCATATTCCCATTCCGAGGGGAGGGCATTGAGGTATCCGTAGACCGTGGGTTCCTGTAGACTATTGACTGTATAGTCTGATTGATTCCAGTTATTGTACATTATTACTCAAGAATAGGTTTTTTTCCTGCATACGTCGCCGAGTCAATATGGGGCAGGTATAGCCATTTCTATATACCCAGGCATGAAATTCAGCTAACATTCTCTGCACGAGAGAGTCGTTGATGTACATTAACATCTTGCTATTCCTGAATACTGGGATTGTTATGTCCTGCGCTATGCAGGCCAGGGCAGACCACTGATTGTCATTGAGAGGTACCCTGAGACATTTCTCCAGTCCCCTCTCTACTACCTCCAGGTCATCCTTCAGCCAGGTCAGTGCCTTCTCTCTGGTGCACTTATCCTCAGGCAGTATCATTCTGTTCGCTCTCTCACGGGTGCCGTACCCCAGGGTATATTCATCTCCGCGACGGTATGCCTCAGGGTAATAGTAGGACATGATGATATCTATTCCAGCCTGGTTGATGCGACGCTGAGGTAATTCCCAGTCCTCAGTGTAGATGTAGTATTGATATTCATCTATCCAGATACGGGTCATACTCCATAGGTGATTGTGTTTATAGTCGACTATCTCCAGCTGGGTACCTGCTGTGACTGGGGATATATTCTGAATTTCTCTATTAAATGGATAGGGTGTGGTCTGGAAGACGGTATCTTTCCTACTGGTAATGAGCATATATAGGATACAAACTGGGCATATTTACATATCATTATACATAATATATAGCCTGTGCTAGACTGATACTTAAAATACGCTACGTTGTTTCTATGAAATGCACGGACTTCCTACCTGAGCTGAGCCCCACAGATAAGCAGATAATAGATAGTCTGGTAGAGACTAAACAACTAGGCTGGTCTCTGGTGAAGCTACCTGTTAACAATAATGTCCCCAAGCCATACTTCAGGGTCAACGATATTGTGAAAATCTACGATACCAGCAGTTATCTGCTGTCTAACTGCAAGGGGCATCGGATTAATCTCAACTCCACTGAGGGACATGAGAGTGCTCAGGCACTGAGTGAATTCAAGAAGGGCTGGGCAGAGAGATATAATACCAGAGAGGGTATTAAGAGCAATCAACTGGCTGTCTGCGATGCCCATACCCTGCTACATATACATCAGCATGGGGTTAAGAAACGCAGTCCATATAAGCGCAACAGCTCCATCCAGCTATCACTGCCCAAGATGGTCTCAGAACCAGATATCATCAGCAAACCTGCTCCACGCAGATCTGAACGTGAACTGCAGATGGAACTCGCCACACTGTCTCTGCGTTCCTACTGCCCCATGACTGTGGAGTGGGCGGTACCTGACCCATTCTCTGATAAGTATGGACGGCGTTTCGATCTGCTGGATAAGTCCCAGCTATACTGGAATATTATTGAGATAGTAGAGGTCAAGGCGAAGAGTGTCACACTGGCTGATCTCAAGCAGAAGGTAGAGACAGACAAGTACCTCCAGATAGCACGTCTGATCTGGCCTGAGGCACGGTGTCTCCTCGTATTCGTAGCTCCTGAGCATATTGACTATGCGGCATATTGCCATATAAGACACCTAGGCTGTGAGAATAAGTATAGCAAGCCCAACCTAGACTATAAGGATGTCGAGTTCAGAACCATGGCGCATCAGAAGGATCTGATGATTAAACGCATGCAGCGGGAACACTTGATAGCTGACTTCTGGTTCCTACTGAAGGAGGTACGTGAATTCATCGATCCTAGCTTCGGGCCATTATCTCAGGGAGGTCATTGAGTAGGGGCAGCACCTCATACAGTGTAGTGGCTGAGAGGTAGTAGGCCAGTCTGGCTTCACTGTGCAGTTCATCGACATCTGTCTCTGGTCTGATCAGTCCATGGCAGAGCATATCGAAGAGGAGGTTGTTCGGTGTTTCACTGGCATAGATCTTCTGCCACTGTATGGAGATCACCTGAGACTCGTAGTAGAAGGATTCGATATTAGCCAGGGACTTATAGAGCGACAGCTTAGGTGTCTCGGCATAGATACTATCACTGTAGATAGTGGACTGAGTATATAGTAGCCAGGCAGTCACTGTCTCTACCAGCAGGGGAGTAGTCCTGATGGATTTCCGGGGCGGCCCCCACCGTTCAATACGATGACAAAATGCGCCCAGCATCAGAGGTGTCTCTAGGATACGTTGAAGAAATTGGGGGTCGCCTCTATGAGGTGCTAGGAATTCACAGGCGGCAGTTACATGTTCATCCTTCTCTAGCCAGTTCTCCACGAAACTCCGTACCTCATCCCATCCCATGCGAGCTTCATAGGGATTGCCCGCCACACAACTGGCAGTACGAGCTACGAATGAATCAGGTGGCGTATCCATAGATAGCATTCTCTTATTTGCTGGGTAGTTATATACAGATGAAAACATGTCCTTAACCACTAATATTCAAGTTAAAAATAGCCAGGTGGCAGGCCATAGACCCCTGACCTCTAATCTGACCCTGGGTGAATTGGCGGTCAATACCGATCCAAATACTGCTGGAATCTACATGCTGGTACAGAATACCACTGTCAGCCCTGCTGTAACACAGGTAATTAAGATAGGCCCAGTGGCTGTAGGCACTACTGCTCCCATATCTGATAACAGCTATACTCAGGGTGAATTCTGGTATGACACCAATTACAAGATTCTCAAGGTATATGTAGGTAGCAACTGGATTAAAGCCAGCGGACCCACAGCTGCAATAGGCATATCTCCCCCTGCCAATGCCCTGGCTGGAGATCTCTGGTGGTCATCAGACGATGCAGTACTAAAGATATACTATCAAGATCCCTCAGGGGATTCCTACTGGGTAGATGCCTCACCCAATAGCCTAGGCGGAGGGGGCGGCGCCATGGTATCCACTGCCACCAGGCAGTATCCAGGTATCGTGCGTGAGGTCAGGGATGCAGGAGATGGACTGGGCTATGTCACCTTCCTGGATCTCCAGGCAGCCCAGACAGCCAGAAATAACGTATATCTGAGTAATGGCAACTTCAACACCACTCAGGTCTGGCAGACAGGATATAACTATAGTGTATATAGCCTCAGTAGTCCCGTATTAGTTTCCTACGGCGGACTATATTATCAGGTAACTACTAACCATACCAGCTCAGTATTTGCTCAGGATCTGCAGAATGGTTATCTGAAGGAGGTATCCTGGGATGACAGCAATCTCTGGTCTAAGAGTACTGGGAATATTGTAATTCCAACTGGCATAGATGAGAGTAATGGCAGCAAGATATATCATGGTGCCCTGATCTCACTGGCCAACCTGAGAACCTGGAATGCCACTCCCAATAATGCTGATATCCTACTGCAGGCCAGCGATCCCACTGCCAGTGGATTCGTGACTCTCGGTAGTCTGGGTGAGGCGGCTGACTATGTCAGGGGAGTCATCGGTGATATCAATATCTACTGTGCACCTGGCTTCTATAGTCTGGAGAATGCTGATTTCGGTGCCGCCAACATTAACATAGACGGTTCAAAATACGCCTCACCCCTGCCTCTGAATAATACCTACAGCTCCAATGGCAGTGTATTGACCTATGCCACTATTGCCTTTGATTCCCTGGTAAATGCCTATAATAATAGTTTCGGCGGTACACCAATATCTGCTCAGGTAACCTCCAGTCTATCTACAGTGAGCGGAGTGACTGTCTATAGTCTATCTCTATCCAATCCAACCCTAGCCAGTCAGATAACTGTAGGGGCTACTGTATCGGATGGCGGCACCAATATTAGCACTGCTACTCCTCCTACGGTCAAGTCAGTCAATACTACCAGTGGCATAATCACTATCTCAGGCGGACTGACAGCCTCCAATACCACACCCTTCACTGCCTACTTCACCAATCCAGGTGGAGGCGGAGCCAGCTATACCTATGCTGGCAATACCAGTACCAGTATTACCAATAGTCTGGTAGTCTTCTATCAGCCCCTACGCATTGCTGCTGATATGAGTAATGAGTTGGGCTATCAGCTGTATACCAGGTTCAATCCAGGTCTACGCTGCGGTGGTGGCACCATAGCCAATGTACTCTTCATGGGTACCATAGCTGCGCTCTCCTGCCCCTATATTGCCTGGTCTGATACTATCGGTGGACAGAGCATAGGTAAGTCGCTCAATGGTACTACTAATCTGACTACCCTGTTTACCAATACTGTAGCTGCTCTCAATGCCAGTAACGCCAGTTTCCAGTATACCTATAACGGCAGCACCACAGTATATAATCTCAGCGCAGGTAAGTATCTGGCGTTGCATAGGGGTAATAATTCCCGCATCACAGTGGTGGGTGGTAGATTAAAACTCAATAATGTGTTTCTGGGTGCCCATACCTATGCCACTGATAATAGTTATCTGATCGGCAGTATACCTACCAGCATCAACTACGGGAATAAATACTACGCTCCCTATATCTCTCTGGAAAATGCAGATATAGACATCAGCGGGTTGATATTGTTCGGTAATGAGCAGTGGAATTTCCCCAATACTATTAACAGTGTCTCTACCCTCCCTACTGCCAAGGTTAATTCAGCAATTCAGTATGGGTTTGCTGCCTCATTGATTGGAGCCCGGGGCATCTGTCGCTATATACATAAGGGCATGGGAGTAGCCAATCAGGCTATATACCTACTGCCTAATGATACTGGCAGTGTCAGCAGCGCAGGACTACTCTGGACAGGAGGAGTATCCTTCCCCACCAGTCCAAATAAGGTTAGCCTGGCAGGTACGACATCGTATCTCAGCAGCGGTACCCCTAACTCCAGCTGGACAACCTGGAACTCCATGGGTCCGATGATAGGTAGTTATTTCTATATGCAGACTGGCGGCAATATAGAGCTGCAGCTAGAGCCATCTGCAGTGTCTACAGATCAGAATGGTTTTGCAGGTGCCTTCGGTTACCTGGAATATGATCCCAATACCAGTGCAAAGTCTCGTATGCAGGGATTCAGTGCCAGTAATAATGCAGGTATTGGTTTCACCCTGCCCATGCTGGGTGGCGGTACCTCTAACATCAGCAACACTAATTACATTACGCCATGGGTACCTGTCTCAGCAGGCGGCACTGCCAGAACTGTTACTGTCACTGCTGGAACTGATGCCAGTCTCTACGCCTACACACTCAACGTAGAGCCCCATAGATTCCTACCCGGCATCACTGCCATCAACGCCTCTAGTCAGTATAGCAATACCTTTCTTATGAATGATCAGTCCAGTGTAATCAGAAATAGCCCGGGAAACTGGGGAGCAGTGAGTATATCAACATATGGAATAGCGGGTCTAGAGGTGTAGCATGCCTAATATTAATTTTCCATCAGGAGCAGTTCCAGGAACACAGTATACCCAGGCAGGTATTACCTGGCTGTATAACGGCACCAGTTGGACAGTGAAACAATGCGTCAGCAGTGCTGGTGAAGATGGAGTCATGATGATGGACATCTATGACCAGAATGCCAACGGTATTGTAGACAATACTGAAAAGCTGGGTGGTCAGTTACCCTCATACTATCTCAATCGATCCAATCAGATAGGCAAGCAGGTTGCAGCTACCATCAGCGATTTTGCAGCAGCAGTCAGAGCCCTGCCGGGAATCATGTTGACTAACACCTATGATCCTCAGAATACTGGTTCAGTAGCTAATGCTGCCTCCCTGGGAGGACTGCCTGCCAGTTCCTACATCACCCTGGAGACTTTAAATACCGATCTAAACTCCCTGTCCAATCTGACAGTATCAGGTACCATCACAGCCAGCAGTTTTGTAGGTAATGGAGTTACGCCTATCGGCGGCATCATCATGTGGTCTGGTAGCTCTGCTGCCATACCGGCTGGTTGGCATATCTGCGATGGATCTACATTATCTAGGACTACCTATACTGCACTATTTGCCGTGATTAGCACATCCTTCGGCATCGGCGATGGTAGTTCTACTTTCACCTTACCTAATCTGCAAGATAGATTTGTAGTGGGGGCAGGTGGAGCATATTCCACAGGCAATATAGGCGGAGCTAATAGCACTACTATTAGCGTTAGTAATTTACCCAGCCATAGTCACACCATAACAGATCCTGGACATGCTCATGGTATAAATGATCCTGGACACTCACATAGTGTAAATGACCCTGGGCACGTTCATTTTGGAAATTTTGCTGGAAAGTTTAGTAGCCTAGCCTGGAATTACGGTGATGGCGGCTACGGTGGTTCCAGTGGCGGAAGAGGTCTATCCAGTGTAGGTAGCGATCTCCCAGATGCAAACAATGAGCCTATCACTACAACTACAAATATTGGATTATCTCTTACCAGCAGTGCTACCGGAGTTTCAAGTAGATCTGTCAATACGGGAATAACAATTAGTTCTACTGGAAGTGGAAGTCCCATCTCCTTCACACCACCTTACTTTGCTCTTTCATATATTATCAGGGTATTATAATGGCTGCTATTAATTTTCCATCCAATCCTACGACAGGTCAGCAGTACACTCAATCGGGAATGACTTGGTTATTTAATGGCAGCAGCTGGACTGTCAAGGAGTGTCTACAGGCTACCTCTCAGGATGCAGGTATTATGCTAATTAATACCTATGATAAATATAATCGCGGTGTGGTAGATAATGCCCAGAACCTGGGTGGCAATCCACCTTCCTACTATAGACCTGATTGGACAGTAGTTAACCTGAGTGCAGCTCAGGCAACCATAGGGAATTCCTACTATACATATCAGGGAGGTACGGGAACTCAGGCTACCATTACCTCTAATATGGTGGGAGCACTGGGTGGTGGTTTCAGTACCCTGCCCTTCATATTCAGCAGTGGCGCTGGGGTAGTTAAGGTAACAGCCAATAGCTACTATAGTGTGCCTGTGGGAAATACCTTCACCTATCAGTGGCAGCGTGGAGCTGTGCCCAGCGGTAGTAATCCAGTCACCTGGGTCAATATATCTGGAGCAACGTCCAGTACCTATACCCTGAATGCTGCGGATGTTGGCAACTATGTGCAGGTAATAGTTACTCAGCTGAATGTCTTGAGTACAGTATCCACCTATTACTACGCCTATACAGGTGGTAGCGGTGCATATGCTACTATCACCAATGATATGGTGGGCGGCACTGGTGTCAGCTACCAGATGATTATACTCAGTGAGGGTAACGGCACAGTCAGTGCCGCCCTGAATACATACTACAGCCTGACATCTGGGTATACTCTCAACTATCAATGGCAACGTGCCAGTAATCAGGGAGCATTGACCTGGTCTAACATAACTGGAGCTACATCATCTAGCTATACTCTACAGAATGCAGACCTGAGTTACTATATACAGCTGGTAGTAACGGTTACAGCCTCAGGCAGTACCATATCCACTAACTACTACACCTACACCAACAGCTATGGAACATTGACACCTATTACCTCCACCATGCTGGGGATATCTGGCGGTCAATCTGCTGAACCTGTCACCCTGACCAGTGGAAATGGTGTGCTGGTGGGTAGCCTGAATACATACTATACAATACCCTCAGGCTATACTCTCAGCTATGCCTGGCAGAGAGCTCCTGTGGTGCAGAGTAGTCTGACCTGGACATCCATCGGTGGTGCCTCTGGATCATTCAGTTCTAATAATATATCAACTACCTATACCCTCAGTTCTGTGGATGTGGGTAATTACCTACAACTGGTAGTTACCCTACTAAGTGGCAGTACAGTGGTATCCACATATACTTATTTATACGTAGATGGCACAGGCAGTATTGCTCCTATTATATCTAAGATGCTGAACACAGGCGGCATCACTGTTTCCCCAGGTGCGCTTAGTAGCGGCAATGGGGTATTATCCTTTACTTTAAATAATTTCTATACCATAGGCAGTAATAAGTTCACCTATCAGTGGCAGAGAGCATCCAGTATAGGTAACTTAACCTGGGTCAATATCAGTGGAGCTACCAGCAATAACTATCAGATACAGAACATAGATGTGGGTAACTATGTCAGGGTTGTCGTCTCGATAGTAGGTGGCGGTGTCTCTAACTTCAATATTGCCAACTACCAGGAGGCAGTATGCGATACCAGTGGAGGTAGTTTCAATATTACTCTACCCGCGCCTGGAACTACTGGCATTACCAGGGTCAAGATAACTGATATATATGCTGCCAACACCAATAGCACCACGCAGGGTTTTGGCGCTAATGCTGTCATACTGTTAGCTCCCAGCGGGTATACCATCTATGGAGCCAGTAGCTTTAACGTTAACAAGTCCAGTGTCAGTCCTGAATTTAGACTATATGGTACTGACTGGGAGATAGAGAGTGGATTAACTAATGACCTGGTCAATAACTCAGTAGGTTCTGTTACCTACGCATCTGTTAATGCTACTACTGTAAGCACAGGAGATCTAGAGACTGCTACCATCAATAGAGGCCCTCTGTCTGGAATGCGCAATCGCATTATCAATGGTGCGATGGATGTGGCTCAACGTGGAATCAATGCCACAGTACCAGCAGGCAATGTAATACCTACCTCCAGTACAGGTTATTACAATGTAGATAGGTGGTTTATATACTCCCTGGGTGCAGGTATCACTGTATCTCAGAATGCCAGTACGGCAGGATTACATTCCTTACAGCTGACTGGTGCTTCTGGTGTAACTCAGATAGGGGTAGGTCAGCGTATTGAGCAGGCTAATAGCTATGACATGGCAGGACAGGTTGTTACTCTCAGTGCTAATATGAGTAACAGTCTCCTGAGTTCTGTGACCTGGACAGTCAGCTATGCATTACCTGCCAATCTGACTCCAGATATCTTCGGTACCATAGCCAATGGCAGTAAGGTGACAGCAGCCACAGGTACATGGACTGTAACCAGTAGTCCTACTGTATACAGTGCCGCCTTCCTGCTCCCTACTGATGCCTTCAATGGGTTAGAGGTTCTCTTCACTGTGGGTTCCCAGGTCAGCGGCACATGGAACATAACCAATGTGCAGCTAGAGATAGGCGGCACCCAGGTCGGCAATGCCTATGCTCCCCAGGCTACTGCCTTCGAGAGGCGCAGTATACAGCAGGAATTACTGCTCTGTAAACGTTACTATAGCAAGACATTCGACTACGGCATAGTACCTGCGCAGAATACAGGATACATCAGTGGTGCATTGTCCTGTCTAACCGGGTCTATACTGGGTTCTAGTACTCCTATTGTCAGTATCAGCAACACTGGGAATACTGCTAATCTAACCTACACCGGGACAACCCAGCTATTCACTGTTGTGGGACAGACAGTAACTGTTGCAGGTGTCACTCCCGCTGGATATAACGGTACCTATACCGCCACCTCAGTAGGTGGAGTATCTGGTGCCTGGACAGTGTCCTACACTATCAGCTCCAGTAATCTGGGCAATCAAACTGTTGCTGGTACTGTTACAGCCACATATCCCACCAGTGCCTCTACCACCGCTGCAGCTAATAATTCCAGCAATTCTGTTACGCTGACCTATAGCGGAACAACGCAGATATTTACCTCTGTGGGACAGTCAATATATGTCTCAGGTGTCACTCCCGCTGGATATAACGGAACCTATACTGTTACAGGCTATGGCGGATCATCAGGTGCCTGGACTGTGACATATGCCAACTCCACTACTGGATATGTCAGCGGTGGAACTGTCTCACTGGTCACTACATCTGCCACTGCTGCCACCAGTGGTCGTAGCAGCGGTACTACGGCTACCCTGACCTATACCAGTGCAACACAGCTATTCACCTCGGTTGGTCAGCAGGTTGCTATCTTAGGGGTCACGCCATCGGGATATAACGGTACCTACAACGTTACAGCTGTAGGTGGTTCATCTGGTGCCTGGACAGTATCCTACACTACCAATCTTAGTAATATAGGTAATCAGACAGTTGCCGGGACTGTTTCGCTGTATTATCCTACTGCCACTGCACGTAGTATCATTAACAATCCCAGTACCACTGCCACTCTGACCTATAACAGCTTAACTCAGATATTCAATTCTCTGGGGCAGATAATGACAGTCTCAGGGGTTACACCATCTGGATATAACGGTACCTACGCTGTTACTGGTTATGGTGGCTCATCTGGTGCCTGGACAGTATCGTATACCAATTCCACTACCGGTTATATCAGTTCTGGAACTGTCGCACTAATATCTACAGCCTCCAGTACTGCAGGCAGCAGCAGTGGGACTACAGCAACACTGACCTACAGCGGCACAATACAGTTATTTAACGCAGTCGGACAGACCATAACTGTATCAGGTATCACCCCATCTGGATATAACGGTACATATGCTGTTACAGCCGTGGGCGGTGTAGCCGGTGCCTGGACTGTGTCATATACAACCAGCGGCAGCAATATTGGCAGTCAGACTGTTGCTGGAACTCTCACTCTGGTATATCCCACCAGTGCATCTACCAGTGCTGCCACTAATCCCAGCAGCATAGCTACTCTGACCTATGGAGGCACATCGCAGGGATATGTCGCGGGGCAATCAATTACTGTCTCAGGTGTCACACCTACAGGTTATAACGGAACCTATACCATCACTGCTGTCGGTGGTTCATCTGGAGCCTGGACTGTATCATACCCCAGCACAACTACTGGGAGTCAGACTGTGGCAGGTAGCTTCATATCCTACAGCTATGTTGGTAATGCCCTGGTTAACTGGACATATCCTATTACCATGAAGTTAACTCCCACAGTTACTCTATACACTGTGGGCACTAATGGCAGCTATCTAAATAGTTTCTACACCACTGCCAGCAGTCCAACTGGAACAGGTACCGGATACGGTGCCGCCACCACAGTGACACAGGGACAGAATGGCTGTCAGATAGTCCCTGCATCTATGGTGACATTACCAGCCAGTAACTATGCCTATATTCATGCTACTGCCAGCGCGGAGATTTAAATGTATAGAAAAGAGAACGACAACCTAATTATCAGAGAAATAGATGGCGCCCATATACCAGTTGACATTGCCAATGGCGACTACCGGGCATATCTAGATTGGGTAGCAGAGGGGGGTGTGTCTGAGCCTGAGCCTGAGCCTGAGCCTAAGTTAAAGTCAAAATCAAAATCAAAAACCTAGTAGGTACCTGCATCTAGGACTATGTTCTGGAAGTAATTGCCTCCACCATCGATACTGGATGAGGGCGTTAACTGCATCTTTCCCTGCGCTAATTCAAGTACCAGGGGATTTCCTGCTCCATCGCATAGAGGAATAGGGGAGGTACCTGGTAATCCTACACCGTTATTACCCAGTTGAACTATATCCTTATAGGTCTGATTAATAGAATAGTTATAGAGAGAATTGCTCATGATGAACTCCTGTGATAATAGTCAGGTTAAGGGGCGGCACCGCTCCTGCAGTGTGCGATGACTACCATCAGTAGCTACCTGACCTCTCCTGTTCTCTGGTCTATCAGTGACCTGGGACAAATTATAGCCTCATTCCCTGAATTTCAGGACTATATCCCCCTACGTCCGCTGATAGCACAGACACGTGTCAGGATAGATGTTACGCACAGCAGTGCCATGTATATGCCCGCAGCAGGATATATGCAGAAATGGCGCTTCGGAGTGCTATACTTAGACAACATACCGATACTGGTCTTGAGGCAGGCAGAATATCAGGATCCCTATCCCATTAGATTCCTGACACCGAGCTACAGCGAAGTTGGATATCGTACTATGATTACCTATATACATGGACTCTATCCAGAAGATCCTCCCACTGGAGATTTTCATATAGTAATGGCATGGTCTTTAGTACAGCGACCGCCTCTTACCTTTACCCTACCAGATGATCAGACATCTAGATGGTCTAGTACTGTAGAGTTTGCTACTAAGGTATATCACATTCCTCAGTCTTTCCCCACCTAGTACTCTGGACTATCTGCTATGTTCAGTAAATAGAATTTAAGAGATATGGCAATACAAGAGCGGCGTGTGAATTACCTGCCGAGAGAATATCCATGGGCATATGAGGCCTATGAGGCAGCGATTAAGAGTCACTGGAGAGCCAGTGAGGTAGAGATGTCCAGCGATGTGCGTCAGTGGAACTATTCATTGACCCAGCAGGAGAGGAATGCAGTGGGCAGAATACTGTCCTCCTTCACCTATATGGAACAGGGGGTCGGTGACTACTGGACAGGAGTGGTCGGAAAGTGTTTCCCCAAGCCGGAGATATTCGCTATGGCC